>JGI24723J26617_10002866_pt1 | contig 13086 bp, 11 predicted proteins | sample Cruoilmetagenom6_FD_26617 | JGI IMG/M metagenome (IMG submission 26617) | reverse complement strand
CATGAGTGGGCTCAGATGAACCATTACGCCATCAAGTCGATGGACAGCTATGCTATCCGCAAATTCCGCGGCAACGTAAACAACAAGAAAGACAAATATAACGCCGACTATTGGTCTTTACAGGACCGAAACGAGGTGTTTGATGATTCAATTCTGCGCCACGCTAAGCGACGAAAAGAGATTTTCGACCTTTTGCTGACAGACGAAGTATTGGCTAACCTGCATCTGAAAGCAGTTGAAAAGGTCGAGGATCGTCTGGCCGAGTTCAAGGGGACAGCGGCGTATGATGAACTGGTCGCAGGCCTGAAAGAGGCGTCAAAAGTACCAATCACTGAGGTCGAGGCCAAACCGCCTAAAGCAAGGGATCCGGNAAAAATAGCGGCTCAGATGTCGGAAGTCGAAAGGAAGTTGGGCGAGCGGTCGAAGGCGGAAAGAGCAAAGAACAAGGGAGAACCAAATAACTCTCGCGTTTCAGAGCTCTATGTGCCGGGTGACATTGACCTGTCGGACACGCGCGCCCTTGAGACTTTTGCTAACCATGAAATTCTGATCCCTGCTGATTCACGCGTGTTCAGCGGCAGTGCTTTGCAGACGATCACCGAAGGCAGGTTTGAGCGCAACCATGCTCGCCGCTTGCCAGGTCTGATCAGACCTGGGGACCGGTACCTGGAAATCGGCGCTGGGGTCGGATTTCTGGCAGCGGTGCTGTCACGTGTTTGCCCGAATTTGCAGATTACCGCACAAGAAGAGCGCGCAGGGCTTTTCACGGCTGCNGTGCTCATNTGGAAAGACAATAATGTNCGGCAATCAGATACTTGCACGCTTGTAGACGNGCCTATGTTCCATGCCAAAGATGNTGAAAACACTGCGTCTGGTTTGGCTGGTCTCCTTAAACAGACGAAATGCACAGTTCTGTATATCAACGACCCGCGCCTTAGCGATTCAATGATAGAAACGGCCCTCAAGACACAGGGCCCCGAGGGCTTGCCTGACCGTATTTTTGTTGGAACTCGCGCTCTGGCCGGTGCGTGTGATCGGGCGGGATGCAGCGAACGGCTTNCTGAATTTGGCTATGCCGAACCTGAAGATCCNCCTCTGAACGGGGCTTTGACGGTGTATAGACAGGAGAATGCGTTGTGAATGAATCGGCAATACGTGACGCTGAACTTGCGGTGGCCGAAGAGGCGCTGGCCAAACTAAAGCGCAGACAGGAACGCAATCAGCGCGCCGCCTTTGCCAAGGGGTTGATGCAAGGCATCTGCTCGATGCTGAAACCTGGCGATATTGCGCTTGATTGTGGTGCCAACGTGGGCGAAGTAACCAGCCTTCTGGCGCAAACCGGTGCCGAGGTACACGCGTTTGAACCCGACCCTTACGCCTTCGGAAAACTGAGAAAGGCGATACAAGGGGCTGAGAACGTCATCTTGCACAACGCTGCAGTCGGGATCAAAAACGGGTCAATTCGGTTGATGCGGGCCGAAAACTTCGATGACAACCCGCGCGGTGCCTCGGTCAAAAGCACGGTGATCAGCGGTGGGCGTAAGATCGACGAAAACGAAAACGGCATTGATGTCACGCAGATTTCCCTTCTGGACCGTATTGCCGAACTGGTCCAGAAACACGGTGAAATCGCTTTCCTGAAAATGGATATCGAAGGTGCCGAGTTGGACATTCTGGAACAGATGATGCAGCGCGGCCAGTTCGACAAGATCCGCCTGACCGTGGCGGAAACGCACGAGAACAAGTTCAAGGAACTGCGCCCGCGGTTTAGCGCTTTGCGAAAGGTCGTAGCCGAAACCTACCCGGTCACCAAGGTCAATCTGGACTGGATTTAACTGCGGATCAGACCGTTTATCGACGACCTATTTGTCCTGCGACCCGGAAATCAGCTGACGGCGGATTCGACGTGCAAAGGGATGTCCATGATCCTTGTGCATCAAGTCGCAAGCGCGGCGTACCAGTGGCCCGTCGCCCCGTTTGGCCGCACTTTGCAGAAACGACTTGGCCCAGTCCGGATCTGTGCGCCGCCTTCGCATCAAATGCCAGAATTCAGTGTCCAGTTCACCGGTTTGGGCCAGTTGCTTCAGCAGATGATCAAGGGCACCGCATTTGGCGATTGTCCGGATCAGCGTGTGACCTGAAAAGGGGATGCGCACCATTGCAATTGCCGGCGAGTGCAGCCGTTGCGCATGCAGTTGGTCCTCGCGCACTTTCGGGTCGTAGAAGATATGACCCCCGTTGATGGCCCCGACATGTTGTGCCGCATCAAGATAGGCAGGCGCGTCCCAATCAAACTTGCGATAGGGCCACGGGTAGCGGTTTTCAAACGGAGCTATATCGCGGTTCAGTGTAGATTGCGGGCTGAAAGCCAGCACGCGGGACCGCGGCACAAGACCGGCAAAACAAAGAGCAGCAAAACCACCCATCGAAGTCCCGGTGAACAGGATCCGGCTGAAGCGATCAAAAAAGCCACTTTCTTGCAGGGTCTTGATCTGTTCGGCTGGTTCAGGGGTGCGATACCAATCCTTTTGGTGGCTTTGAATGCCAACGACGCTAAAGCCAAGTGCCTCGGCCCGGCCATCCATCCATGGGCTCCACGGGCCGTTCTGAGGCCGTTCGTTGATCGAAGCGAGGTTATCGAAGGTAACCAGGGCAATATCCGATCGGATAATGGCGGTTACATCGCAATGCTGCCCTTTGAACACAAAACTACCCGCTTTCGCGGCCTTCGAAAGACTCGCCGAGCGTTCTTGGATATTCATGGAAACTATCTCACCAACCTCTTAGCGCCATTGAATTTGAGAGCGCCTTTTGCTTCAGATTTACGCCCGCGCCCGGCCAAGTCAACGATTTACTTTCCACCTAATGGAGATCATCCGCCAAGCTTGCGCCGAAATGGGCGTGCATATCGTGAAGGGTGCGCTGGCGCGCGACCACGTGCATATGTTCCTTTCGGTACCGCCACACCTGGCGATCTCGACGGTGATGCAAAAGATCCAGGGGCGCTCCTCGCGCCGCGTTCAGATGGAGTTCCCAGAATTGCGAAAACGGTATTGGGGCAGGCGGTTCTGGGCGCGCGGGTATTTCTCGACGACCAGCGGAAATGTCACCGCCGATGTCATCATTCAGTATCTGGAATTACATTCCAAACGCGATGCTACCGGCGTCAGCCGGTAGTTCTTCACTTCAGATTCCCAGCTTCGAGAAGGTCTAAACGAGCAGGAGGTTCGCAATCCTATTGACGACATGGATCGCGGAAAAATGCGCCGCTTACCGGTGGGAGCAAAGCCCTAACTAATTGGAACCTGAGTCGCATTTGCGGTCAGTACCCGTTCTACAGAGCAGTGATTTCAGTTTGACATATTCAGTAACGCCTGCACTTCGCCGAGTTCGGGCATTGAGGGTGCGGTGCCAGGCCGCGTTACCGATATGGCCGCCGTCGCGCAGCCAAACCTCACAGCTTCCAAGGGTGCCATGCCACGCGCTAACGCTGCTGCAAATCCGCCATTGAATGCGTCCCCCGCGCCCGTGGTTTCGACCACCGACCCTGCGTCTATGGCAGGTACGTGTATTGGCGTGCTTCCATCGTGGAATAGCGCGCCGTTCTCGCCCAGCGTTACGATCGCCGCGCCAACCCCTGCGTCCAACAGGGCCTCGGCCGCATGCGCGGCCTCTGTCACCGACGCCACGGAAACCCCGGTCAACCATTCGGTTTCGCTTTCGTTTGGCGTAACGTAGTCGCACAATGCCAACATCCCCGCAGGCAAGTCNGCAGCAGGGGCGGGATTCAGTATGGTTANTGCCCCACCTGCCTGCGCAATTTCCAAGGCGTGATGGGCTGTTGCGATGGGCTGTTCCAGCTGTGTCAAGAATACTGCGGCACCGCTAATCAGATCGCTTTTTGCGTCAATATCGCTGGTCGAAATGGTGCCGGCAACGCCGGGGCACACGATGATGGAGTTTTCTCCGCTCGACTCTTCGACAAAGATATATGCCGCGCCGGTGTAATTGTCGTCATGTTGGGAAACCTCGGGGATGACCCCGGCCTTTTCCCATGTAGCCAGCGCCATTTCGGCAAAGGGATCGCGCCCCAGCCGGGAAATGAAATGCACTTTGCCACCAACCCGGGCCGCCGCCACAGCCTGATTGGATCCCTTGCCGCCGGGACCAAGAGCAAAGCTGTTTCCCATGATGGTTTCGCCCATACGCGGTGCACGATCCGCACGATAGCTGGTATCGGCAACAAATACCCCCAGCACGACTATGTCCTGTCTCATCTTCTGCCCCTTCTTTGCCAGCGGGGTCGTCTTTCTCCACTGTGCNGTGGCAGAAAAACGACTGCGTTTACCGACTGCATTAGCAGGCGCGGACACCCATGCGGACAATTTCTGTGCCCTTGATGCGGTACATGCGGCTTATTCGATTGCGCCCCGTCGACATGTACCAGGTTTGCAATGGGACGGGGTAGTATTGCGAGATTACCCGCGAGAAATATTCGAACCGATCCGGCTTCAGTTGTTTCCCTGACTTCGACGGGCCGTGAAAGCCGAAGGTCGTGTTCGGCGATATGCAGGTTTGCGGTAAACCCAATAGCATGGTGCAGGTCGAAAAGCAGATTTCGCCGCGGATTTCGACGCGCTGGCCCGAAGCCCGCAAATATCTGAGCTCAATCAGCCGGTCGCGGATGGATCCGCCACGATCATTATTCACCACGTATATATCAGGCGACGTATCTTTTGCCCGAGCTTGGTCAATTCCGGCCAGCAACAAAACAACCAACATCGCAAATTTGAAAAGAATCTTGCCAAGAGCCACTTTTTTCAAGGCAACACTTATCTGTGGCCGCAATGCGACCTGTTCCGAATACCCCATAGAACCACCACTTAATATGAACAAAACCCGCCAAAAACGGATCTGTCGACGCCCCCACAGCGAAGGCTATGATCAACATGAAACGGGTTAACAATTGGTTCAAGAAGTCATGTGGGATGATTAGGATTTTAGATCAAATAGGAGAAAAACCGCTCACGAAAACCGAAAAGGGCCTTTGCATTATGCAAAGGCCCTAACAAAAAACGTTTGGGAAGATGTCAGTTTGTGCCAGTCGTACTGGTTGTTGTCGTGCTGGTTGACCCACCGCCACCGGCCAGCGCCCCGAGACCAAGCAGGCCTGCGACCCCGCCAACAACAGGCGCAAAGTTAGTTGCACCCCGCATGGGCAGGCAGGCAGGGTCTTCTGCGTTCTCCGGAATTGAGCAGTCAATTGTGGTGGGGGTGGCATTTTGGGCCAGAGCGGGCGTTGCCCCGGCAACAAGTGCCGCAAAAACAACAATACTGAAACTTTTCATAGCAAATGCTCCTGTTAAGCATACTAACCGGTTATCACATAATCCAACCGTGTTGAACCCGTAAACCATCTGATCCGACACGATTTTCCTCAAAATTGTATTAACTCAGACAAATTTTTCCAAACTTCGCGATCAAATATCTGGTCGGGTCGGTTAATGGNTCCAATATAATGGTTCCAGTAAATTTCCGTGGCTCCGCCCAGTATTTGGCTATATGAATACGCTATCTGGCGTGGNTATCCCGAGCCGGATCAATGAATGAGCAGGGACTTCAATATCTGACAATGACAAATATACCCCAGAATCAACAGTTTCAGACGCCTGCACCAAATGCGGCCCCGATCAATTTGCAATCTCCGGAAGACGATGATGTCATCGACCTTGCGGCATTGTTTTCAGCGATCTGGCGGGGCAAGTGGATCATCGGTTTCTGTGCTATGGCGGCAGTTGTTGCTGGCGGGTACTATGCCTTTGTGACGGCAACACCGCTGTATCGCTCCACGGCCGTTGTTATTTTAGAAACCAAGCAGGACAGCATCGTCGATTTGCAGAGCGTTGTCGGCGGGATGACGGGGGACACGTCCGAGGTAAATTCAGAAGTCGAAGTGCTGCGATCACGCGGTTTGATGGGCAAGGTGGTGGACCAGCTGGAGCTGACTACCGACCCGGAGTTCAATACCAGTCTCGCGCCCGCTAACACGATCAATGAAGTCAAGTCTCAGATCAAAACCGAAATCAAGGCCCAGCTTGGTCTGCTAAAGGAAAGAGTGGCCCTGCCTCCCGAGGAAGCAGCTAAGCGCACCCGCGACCGGGTGATAACTGCGTTGCTGGGCAAGACAACGGTAAGCAATGTGCGCCAAAGCCTAGTTTTCCAGATCACGGTCGAAACTGAAAACGCTGCAAAGTCGGCATTGATCGCCGATACCATCGTCAATCGCTATATCCTCAATCAGCTTGAAGTGAAATTCGAGGCGACCGAGCAAGCCACAACCTGGTTGACCGAGCGGGTGGCTGAATTGCAGGATCAGCTTGAGTTGGCCACGTCAGCGGTGTCCGATTTCAATGCTTCCACCGAACTGGTCTCGATTGATGCGTTGCAGTTGCAGGAGGTTCAGCTCAAGGATCTGCGCGACCGAATTCGCAATACCGAGGACGGTATGGTGGCTGCCAAGGCCCGTTTTGAGGCGTTGCAGGTGGCTCAAACCCGCAAGGACAAGGCCAAGCTGGCAAATGATCCCCAGCTGACCCGCTTTCTGGTCCGGGCAGAGAATGACGAACAAATCGGAGCCGCTTTTGATACACGCTATCAACAAGTGCTGGCGCGGTCCGAGCTGGAACTGAACCGGTCCGAGTTGCAATTGACGGCACTCAGGAATTCGGAAACCGAGATCGAAGCGCAGATCAATCAGCAAAGCAAGGATCTGATCGAGCTTCAGCAACTGTCGCGAGAGGCAGAGGCGGTCCGCCTGTTGTACGAATATTTCCTGACCCGGCTGAAAGAAACGTCAGCCCAGCAGGGCATTCAGCAGGCCGACAGCCGCATCCTGTCGAACGCGGTTGTGCCAACGGCACCCNCCTCACCGCGCAAATCGCTGATTCTGGCGATGTCAGGCATTTTGGGGCTGATGATCGGTGTCGGTTTGGTGCTGCTGCGCGAAGCCCGCAACAACGGGTTCCGCACTGCNCGCGAGCTTGAGGTGCATACCGGGTACACGGTCATGGGCCAGATCCCNCAGATCCCTGCGCGCACCCGCAAGCGGATCCTGAAATACCTGTCGGATAAACCCACTTCGGCGGCTGCAGAATCCATTCGAAATCTGCGCACATCGGTGCTGTTGTCGAATATCGACCAGCCGCCCAAGGTGATCCTGTCGACATCTGCGATACCGGGCGAAGGCAAGACTACGAATTCGCTGGCGCTGGCGCATAATCTTGTCGGGCTTGGTAAATCGGTTCTGCTGATCGAAGGCGACATTCGTCGCCGCACCCTCAGCCAGTATTTCGAAAACCTTCCGGAAAAAGGATTGGTCGCTGCACTGGTTGGCGAGCAAAGCCTACAGGAATCACTGCACTATTCGGTCGAACTTGGGGCTGACCTGCTGATGGGCGAAAAGACCAGCACCAACGCAGCCGACCTGTTTTCTTCAGACAAGTTCAAGGCTCTGATCGAATCTGTACGGGCGCATTATGATGTGGTCATTATTGATTCACCGCCAGTTTTGGTTGTGCCGGACGCTCGAATTCTTGCTCAGGTGTCGGATGCCGTTCTGTTCACTGTACATTGGGACAAGACATCCCGGCATCAGGTGGACGAGGCCTTGCGGATGTTCCACAATTCCAACCAGCGGGTAACCGGGCTGGTTTTATCGCAAATCAACGCCAAGCAGATGAAGAAATACGGCTATGGTGGGCGTTATGGGGCATATGCGGGTTATGGGGCGAAATACTATAATAGTTAGGGATAGCCGATTTCAGCCAATGTCTCAGTAGCTCTGACCGAATCTGCCGCCTGGTCAATCCAATCGAAGAACCTAGACACTGAAGGCTTTTGTGCCGATCAACATTATGACATCTGGTTGAGCCGGATCACATCTGAGGGACCCATGTCACAGATCGAGTCACTTTTCGCCACCCGCCTCTACCGTGCTGCCCTAGCCGAATTCGGCAAGGCACTGGACACTGGAGAGCTTGAATCTTCTTGCCTGTCGGTTGCCTATGATGACGAAGCGGGGCAGGAATGGTGCGAAAAGCACGGCTATCCGGGCTATACCAGCTACGCCTCTCTGGATGATCTGCCTTGGCGGTTTCCGATATTCAAGGGTCTTGTCAAAGTGCTCGACAAACATGTCGCGGCATTTGTCAAAGATCTGCAGTTCGATCTGGACGGTAAGAAAGTCAAACTGGACTCTCTTTGGATTAACATTCTGCCCACGGGCGGTCTGCATACGTCGCATCTGCATCCGCATAGCGTGATCAGCGGCACCACCTATGTCACGATGCCCAAAGGCACAAGTGCCATCAAGTTCGAAGATCCGCGCTCGGCGTTGATGATGGCGGCCCCGTTACGCCAAGCCGAGGCGCGGCGAGAGTTGCGCAATTTCATCTATGTCGCGCCCGAAGTGGGCGAAGTTCTGCTGTGGGAAAGCTGGTTGCGCCACGAAGTGCCGATGAACATGGCTGATGAAGAACGGATCAGTGTCAGCTTCAACTACGGCTGGGGCTGAGAAACAGCCATCGACTCTGCGGAGAGACGGCTTCAAGAGTTCTTGTCTGGCGTTCAAGCCATGCAGATGGAACGTACCATTTCAACGCTCANCATGTGTTCCTTCTGNCTCGCGGATTTCGCTTGGGGTTTCCTCGTTCTGATCTTCCGGCGTGATCAGTTCGGCCTCCGGGATATCTTCGGCTTCTGAAGNGTCNTCGANCGCCCCGATAATGAGCGGCAGCATGTGGACTCCCGTTGCNCTGGCAATCTCGGGTGATTCAGGTGATTTCCAACTAAGNGTATCAAAACTGTNGCAGCGGTCGCAGACCGGGGTCCATTCGGCGTGGATCGACTTGCAATTGTCGCATACCCATTGTGGTCCGCGTGGTGCATTCAGCGCTTTGGCCAGCCAGCCCTGAACCACCGCGTCCGATGCACCTTCGCCCCGTTCGATTGCCGCCATCAATGTCATGGCCCGAGCATCTGCCCCGCTGTCAATCAGTTCGCCAAGTACACGCCGTGCTTCGGGGAAATCGGTCGCGACAATCAGCAGTTCCGCCTGCACCAACCTGGTTTCCGTATGTTTCGGATGTATACCGGTCAAAGTCGCAAACCGTTTCAATCGCTGATCAGGGGTCTCGTCCGGTTCAATAGCGGCAAATGCTGCCGCAAGGTCCGGGTGGGGTTGCGATTCCCACGCCTTTTTCAGAATTCGTGTCGCATTGCGTGGTTTGCCAGCATCAATATAGGCCCGCGCAGCCATGGCGGCGGCCGGTACAAGATCCGGGGACTGACGGTTTGCTTCGATTGCCCGCTCACGGCTTTCAACACTGGCCCCTTCATCGACAATATCGCGCGCTTCGGACAGGGCCAGCACCGCATCCCGCCGACGATATACATCGCGTGGCAGGGTGCCGGATTTCAGCTTGGCACTCAGCGTGTTGCGCGCACCCGACCAGTCCTGCGCCTGCGCCTGCAGACGCAACAGGAAATCCTGCACTTCCTCGTGCCGGGGCTTCATGGCGTGTGCTTTTTCGGCCAGTTTGAGGGCGGTTTCAGAATCCCCTTCGGCCAGCTTCTGCTTCATGATTCCGCGCACGCCGACAAAACGCGTACTCTCTGTTCCGATCAGCTTCTTGTAGGCTTGAGACGCTTTTTGTGTATCGCCGGCCAACTCAGCCGCCTGCGCGGTCAACAAGTTGGTCAACTCTGGCTTGCCCAGGTTTTTCTCGGCCTTGGCCGCCTTGGACATGGCCAGCCGCCCTTCGCCCGAAGCCAGCGCCATCAGCCCGTCTGACAGCGCCTGATAGCCGCGCTGTTCGCGCCCCTTGTCGAAGTAGCGCGAAATGGCGGTTTCGTCACCGCTGAGAAACTTCAGCGTGGCCACCAGCAACGACAGCAATTTGAGTATTACCCAGACCAAAACCAGCAATCCCAGGCCGGCGATCACCGATTGCAGAGGCCCCAGCGTGTATTCGGTTCCCGCAAGGGTAATTTGAATACCACCGCCCGATTCCATCAGGAAACCAGCCCCGTACGCCAACAGGGCGATAACGGTGACAAATACGAGGATCTTGATCAGTGACCACAGCATAGTAGGTCCTTCAGTTTGTGTTCAGGCTTTGAGCCAGTTCTTCTGCCGCCTTCAGTGCAGCCAGCCGGGTTGTGGAAATATCAACCCAATCCTGCATCGCTGCGCGGGCCGCATCCGGCAATGTGGCAATTTCTTCCAGTGCTNTGGCCAAATCCCCATCCGTTACCGCAGCTTCGGCGCGTGACAGGATCGCGTCCGGGTCATCTCCGTCGCGTGGTTGAACCGAGCGCGCACCGGTTTGGCGTTGCAGGAACCCAACAAGTCCACCACCACTTCCGTCCTCGGTGCGGGCCGCCGACAGCGCAGAGCGGGCTGAAATCGGGAAGGCATCGTTCAGAGCGGTCAATGTCGTGATGCCGTCATTTGCCGAAGCGTTCAAGACGTCCGNCACAGCGATGNCCGCCGCGTCAAGTTCAGCCAAAATGGCAGCATATGCCGCGCCATTGTCCAAGGCCGCNTAAAGACGGGTCACGGNGGCCTGATTCTGCGCATGNCGCGCAGCGGAAGCGGCGCTTTGTTCCAGAGCACGGGCNGCGGCCTCGGTCGCGCGGGCCTCGTCGATCATTTTTTCAACTTCCGCGCGCTGGGCCGCAGTCGCTTCGCGCAATGCGGCGAGTTCCCGGTCATAAGCCGCAACGGCCGTATCCGAGGCGCCTTCGGTCATAGGGCGCTTTTCCAGTTCATCCAGACGTGCGTTCAGCGGGTTCAGGTGTGCCTCAATATCCTCCAGACGCGCCTGCTGTGACTTCGAGTCGGTCTTGAGCGAAGATAGCTNTGCCTGAACGGATGCCAGNTGTTCATTGACCGGTCCCAGGTCCNGTNGATCAATTGCAGCAATTTCGCTNCGAAGCGCAGTCAGTGCCTCGGCCTGATTGTTGTCCGATACCTGCAAGGCGGCGATAACGTCGCCGGNACCATTGCTTTTCAGGGAGTCGGGCAAAATGGGGTCCAGAACCTCGGTTCGCGCGGCAAGGAAACCCAGGCACGCCGCAAGAATTCCGCCGATCAGGGCGGGGGCAAACCCACCCCGTCTGGCAGGTTCATTGGGCATGGTTTCCGGCACATCAAGGGTCGCTTCAGTCTCGCTGGGGGATCCTTGGTCATCAGTTTGTTCCACAGAGGTTTCGGCGTCTGGTACGTCACCTTTCAATTTCTCCGCAATGTTCTCGGCGGACAGGTCGGATTCCTTAGTCAAAGCTGTGTCAACTTCGAGTTCAATGTCATTGTCTTGTTCGGGTTTCTCGGTATTTGCCAACAGGGGAATCCTTCGAATCTTAAATGAAGCGGGGCCAGGCACCCTTGAACTCTACTGTGTGGGCTTTGTACCCTCAACCCGTACGGCGTCATTGGACAGTTGCCCGATAAGCTGTGCCATAGCATCGGCATTGGGGTGCCGAGAAATGGATAACTCTTTGTATTTCAATGCCTTAACCTGAATTGCAACCGCATCACTTAGGGCGGCTATGTATAAAGGGGCCGGGCCTGCAACGAGATTGGCAAATTGTCGCGCGGTACGCGGAGAGAACAGAGGCACAATTACCGGGTTAATATCCGACAACACCCTACCGGCATCTTCGCTAAGCGGTAGCAACGGTTGGTCATAAATCACCTGTTCCCGCGTTGGAAAGCCCAACGCGGTCAACCGCGCCGCCACATTTCCACGACTATGTGTGCCGCGGATGTGCAACAAAGGCCCCTCTGGCCGGAGCCGTTTTAATGCCCCGATCATCGCCAAGGATGTAGCGCCTGCGCATTCCGCCTGCCACCCAGCCTGTTGCGCCGCGAGGGTTGTCGCCCTGCCCACACAAAAACAGGGCAATTCGCGCCGACCCGTAGTAAGCCCGGCGGCAATCGCAACACCGTTGGATGAGGTAAAGATCAGCCCCCGCGCATCATCGAATTCGATCTTCGAGGACACCGGTACGATGCTGACAAGCGGTGAATACAGCGGCACCAACCGTGAGCGTAAATCAGTTGGCAGCCCGGCCACAAAACGTTCAGCGGCCCGTTGTGGGCGGGTCATCAGCAAGGTCAGCATCGCTCGCCCCGGGATTGTTTGCCAAGGTCTAGGGTGATACCCCCCGGCGCAATATGATGCAACGGTTCAGGGCTGATGGCACGAACATTCACTATTTTGGGACTGGAAAGCAGCTGCGATGATACCGCCGCCGCCGTGGTTCGCCAATCAGATGATCTGGACCCCGAGATACTGTCCTCGGTGGTCTACGGTCAAAGTGACTTGCACAGCGCCTTTGGCGGCGTCGTGCCAGAGCTTGCGGCGCGGGCACATGCAGAAAAGCTTGATATATGCGTACGTGAAGCANTGGCNGAATCGACCCTGACACTGGCCGATNTGGATGCAATTGCCGTGACTGCGGGACCTGGGCTGATCGGTGGCGTTATGTCGGGGNTGATGTGTGCCAAAGGGATAAGTGCGGCGANTGGGCTGCCTTTGATTGGCGTGAACCATCTGGCCGGTCATGCGTTGACGCCGCGACTGACCGACGGGGTGCCTTACCCTTATTTGATGCTGTTGGTGTCAGGTGGGCATTGCCAGTTTCTGGTTGTACGCGGGCCGGACGATTTCACGCGTCTGGGCGGAACAATTGACGATGCCCCGGGCGAGGCCTTTGACAAGTCCGCGCGGTTGTTGGGACTGGTACAGCCCGGCGGACCGGCAATCGAAGCCGAAGCGAGGGAAGGCAATGCCGCACGGTTCCGGTTTCCTCGACCTTTGCTGGACCGGCCCGATTGCAACCTGTCGTTTTCCGGTCTGAAAACCGCCCTGCTACGCCAGCGTGATCAGATCGTTGCGGAAAAGGGCGGGCTGACCCGCGCCGATCGCGCCGATATCAGTGCGGGTTTTCAACAGGCCATAGCCGACGTGCTTGCGGAAAAAACCCGGAGGGCGTTGCGATTGTACCTGCAAGAAAACCCAC
>JGI24723J26617_10002856_pt1 | contig 13123 bp, 13 predicted proteins | sample Cruoilmetagenom6_FD_26617 | JGI IMG/M metagenome (IMG submission 26617) | reverse complement strand
CTCTGTGGTATAAAATCCCTATACTTCAGACAGTTAAAGGAAATTTGAAATGCAGAAAGAAACTAACACAATCACGCTCTACAAGCGGCTAAAATTGAACAGCCGCAAAAACAGTCCAAACTGGCCGGCGATGCTGACGCTGGAAAATGGCAACCGCGTCAGACCGAGTACGGGTTCAGATGATGTTGGAGATGCAGAGGCGTTCGCTTGGAAATTCTTCCATGAAACTGACGCCCGCATCAGCAACGGGCTCCCTGCCCAAACCCAAAAATTCAAGCATGTCGCTGAGTTCACGAAGCAGCGCATGAAAGCAGAACTTGATGCTGACGTATGCAAATTGGTCTTCAAAGACTACATCCGTGAACCCATTCTTCATCTTCAAATGCCAACTTGTATGTCATGTTGTCGATGCCAGCACGCGTGACCTGCGGGGCTTCCGCACCCGCCCGGCCTGCCGCAGACAGCGGTCTGATATGGTGACGTTGGTGCACATCAAAGAACAGTCGCGTTTCAGCCTGGGCAGCTATCGAGGGATCGCGTCCCGCCCCTCCGATCCTTATGTCTACGGGGGAAAGCGGCTTGCGGATGGCATCAAACTTGGCGCTCTGCGCCACTATGACGGCCTCTGATCGCCCATATCGTGCTTTCGAAGCGGAAGCCACGCACGAGCCCGCTCAACGCGCTTTAAACGCCTTCCCGACGAGCGGGTTCCTGATATTCTCTGCAGTCTTAAAGCGAACTCTCGGAAAGCCAAAAAGCGGCCATTCAAGCCAACAATGCCCAATCAAATAGCTCAGATGACCGGTTTGAGCCCAATGTCACAGACGCTGCGAAGCATTCAAACGGCACTCTACGGGAAGGCAGGCCCAAAAATTACGGCAGATCATACAGACCAAGAGCAGCCCCGTCAGGATCGAAAATTCAGAGTAGGTTACAACATTTGGTATTTGAATAGCCTCGCAGGTTTCGATACCAATTTCGGTCCATTTGGCCTGAGAGGTCGCGATAACGTCAACCAGAAACCTGACAACGGCCCCAGATGGCTGGTGACTTTCGACTTCGTAATTCTAAAACCAAACATCGGGCGTTACTTTGGTCTCCTCAACACCTGGAACGGGTGTGATTGCTTCGGCATCCGCGCCAAAGAAGTTGATATACCATGCTTGGGCATCTGTGATGGAAGATACCGGACCCCCAACAGTGATTTCTTGGAAAGGTTCGGCTGAACCGATACTGACCGTTAGCAACAAGGCTATGGACGACGTCCATAGTCCACGCATCATTCCGCACCACCGGTTAAATCTTCAGCAAGCATCATTGCATTGCCATCTGGATCGTAAAATGTTGCTGTTTTGACCATGCCTTCGACGACATCCGTTTCACCGTCAAATTTCACGTTGGCCTCTTCCAGCTTTTGCCTAGCTGTATCCAGATCAGCAATGCCGAAGACTGGCACGCAGTTACCCGGCGCAGGCTTCGTGTGCTCGCCCAATCCAATCGTAACCCCTGTTGTATTGGTCTGAAGCTCTGACCACCCGGCCTCATCTGCATGATACATTGCCTCAAACCCAAGCATCTTATGGTACCACTCAGCGCTTGCATGGCGATCTTTGACTGAAAGTGAAATAGTGATGGTCTCATCCAACGAAACTAATGGCATAGCCTTCCCTTTCGCTTAAAAATATACTAACTATACTTTATGGACATTGAATCTTTTGTCAACACCACCTCAAGAGCTTGGGCAATCCCGATCCTGTCAAAGNTGCACGCAGGTGTTGCCGGACGACAAGCGCCGCTTTTAGCTGCAACAGGTGCAAGCAGAACTGCGTTCGCGCAAAGCATGGAGCACCTGATCCAGATAGGTTTGTTGGAGCGAAACCCAGGGCACGGGCATCCNCTGCGACCGGAGTTTCGACTAACGGAACTTGGAATTTCAGCCGCTGCAATCGCCNACAAAATTCAAGGTGTTACCGCTGACGAGGACCAAGACCTAATTCGCCGATCGTGGACTCTGCCTGTGCTGACCGCGATTCACAGACCTAGCCACTTCGGCGATATCAAAAGAAACTTGGGGACGATTACGGATCGAGCCTTGTCACAGTCTTTGAAGACGATGGAAGTTAGAAACTGGGTGCGCCGCAACGTCGACGAGGCTGCTCGGCCGCCCAGATCGATCTATCGTGCTGTGAACACTGGTGGGATGATAAGCAATGTCACCGCGACTGAAATTTGCTTCGCCTTATAAACCAGCCGTTCGTTCAGAAGTGACGAAGCCTCAATAAACGCGTAACTCACTGAGACACTCGCGCGAAGAACGCTGTCGTCTTTTTAGGATGGTGTGTTCCTTGGTGAGCCGCGCCAGATCTCGCTTCAACCCCCTGCACGATTTTGCTTTAAAACAATGACTTATATGATTTTTCGAATAATCTGAAACACGGACTTGCTCAGATCGCCTCGTTCACTTTGGCTTCAAAATGAAGNACACGTATCGACTTTAATCCTGATTTAATACTATACTGACCGCGTAACTTCCAACCGAAGCGAAACGTGCCATGAGCCAACTCAATTTTTCTCGAATCCACCGGCGCCCCCTACGGGGTTCACTTTTCATAACAGCGGTTTTTGCGTTATGTATGATGGGGCAAGGAACTGCACAGGCACAAATGTCCGGCGGCGGCATGAAGCATGGAATGCATGCTCATGGTTCGGATGGCACCGGACATGACGAGATGAATATGCCCGGTTTGCGGGGCCTGAATGCGACGCCCGCAGAAAGCTCCGAGCTCGCGGTGATGTTTCGCAACTTTGATACCATCACGCGCGAAGTGACAAATCTCCCGAATGGCATCCGTACTATTACCAACTCCTCGGATGAAGATGTGATGGCGGCTCTGGTTAGTCATGTGATTGGGATGATCGACCGTGTCGAAAACGGCGATGACCCCAAGATCATGATACAAAGCCCGACACTTGATGTTTTCTTCTTGCGCGGAGAAGCGATCACGACCGAGATTGATGTAACTGACGAAGGAATAATTGTAATTCAAACGTCTGACGACCCCGATCTTGTCGAAGGATTGCAGGTACATGCAGCCGAAGTCACTGACATGGCCGATCGTGGAATGCACGCTGTCCACGAAATGATGATGAAGCGCGCAGGGAACTGACCCCTATTAATTTTGTGTTTTGATCTTCGCGCTCAATTTTCAGATAGTCGTCCGGCAACCCCCCTGCAAACTTCTGCGGGAAAGTGAACGGTTTTTCCTGACAGGTCGCCGACAAATCAAACAAAAAAGAGATCAATCCAACCGGCGCGATGAGCAACATTATCGGTGATTGAGGTGTCCTGATCTCTCTTTTTCATCGCCGTTGCAGCAGCAATCAGCTTACTGATCCAGGAATGACCTTAGTTTCCGCGACCGGCTTGGATGCTTCAGCTTGCGCAGCGCTTTGGCTTCAATCTGGCGAATACGTTCGCGCGTCACGCTGAATTGCTGCCCGACCTCTTCCAGCGTGTGGTCGGTGTTCATACCGATACCAAACCGCATCCGCAAAACCCGCTCTTCGCGGGGTGTCAAAGACGCCAGAACCCGCGTTGTGGTTTCCTTCAGGTTTTCCTGAATGGCGCTATCCAACGGCAACACCGCGTTTTTGTCTTCGATGAAATCGCCAAGCTGGCTGTCTTCTTCGTCGCCAATCGGTGTTTCCAGCGAAATCGGCTCTTTGGCGATTTTCATCACCTTGCGAACTTTTTCCAACGGCATCTGCAGCTTTTTGGACAGTTCTTCAGGCGTCGGTTCGCGGCCAATTTCGTGCAGCATTTGCCGCCCCGTGCGCACCAGCTTATTGATCGTTTCGATCATATGAACCGGAATACGGATCGTGCGGGCCTGATCGGCAATCGAGCGGGTGATCGCCTGACGTATCCACCAGGTGGCGTAGGTCGAGAATTTATAACCGCGGCGATATTCAAATTTATCCACCGCCTTCATCAGGCCAATGTTACCTTCCTGAATAAGATCAAGGAATTGCAGGCCGCGGTTGGTGTATTTTTTGGCGATTGAAATTACCAGACGCAGGTTGGCCTCGACCATTTCCTTTTTCGCCTGACGGGCCTCTTTTTCGCCCTTCTGAACCTGTTGAACAATGCGGCGGAATTCGCTGACATCGACGCCAACATATTGCCCGACCTGCGCCATTTCGGCCCGCAGCTCTTCGATTTTTGGGGTAAAGCGTTCAATAAAGGCCTGCCACGCGCGACCGGTCTTTTCGCCCATCTTGTCCAGCCATGTCGGATCCAATTCATAGCCGCGATAGGCGTCGATAAATTCGCGACGGTTGATCCGCGCCTGATCGGCCAGTTTTACCATTTTGCTGTCGATCGACATGATCCGGCGGTTAATTCCGTATAGCTGGTCGATCAGCGCATCAATCCGGTTGTTATGCAGGTGAAGCTCGTTCACCAGTTCGACAATTTCCGACCGCAGCGCCTGGTATTTCTTTTCGGCCTTATCCGAGAACGACCCATCCTCGTTCAGCGTCGCCGACATCCGTAGATCCTGCATCTCTGCAAGTTTGGTGTAATCGCGCGCAATCAGCGAAAGAGTTTCAAGAACCCGCGGTTTCAGCACCTCTTCCATCGCCGCCAGCGACAGATTGGCCTGTTCTTCCTCGTCGTCGTCATCGTCTTCCAGCACGATCGGGTTGCCGTCCGCGTCCAGTTCCGGCTTTTCCTCGGGCTTTTCAACGGCCGGTGCGGGCTGCGCCTGAACCGGCTGAACCGGNTGAACCACGTTTTCTTCGCCTTCGCCTTCCAGACCGCTGCCAAAGGTAGTTTCCAGATCAATCACATCACGCAGCAAAATATCTTCGCTTAGCAATTCGTCGCGCCAGATCGTAATCGCCTGAAATGTCAGCGGGCTTTCACACAGCCCGGCAATCATCGTTTTGCGACCCGCCTCAATCCGTTTGGCGATCGCAATTTCGCCCTCGCGGCTAAGCAGCTCAACCGAGCCCATTTCACGCAGATACATCCGAACCGGGTCATCGGTGCGGTCGAGCTTTTCGGCTTCTGATCCTGATACCGCAACTTCACGAGACGACGCAGCAGTCACAACCTCTGTCGATCCCTTGGTGTCCTCGTCTTCGGCTTCTTCGTCCTCAATAATGTTGATGCCCATTTCGCTGAGCATCGACATCACGTCTTCGATTTGTTCGGACGAAACCTGTTCGGGCGGCAGAACTGTGTTCAGCTGATCATAGGTAATATAGCCACGCTCGCGCGCCTCGGCGATCATCTTTTTGACGGCAGCCTGACTCATGTCGAGCGAGTTTTCCTCGTCCTGACTGTTGGGCTTTCGGTCGGCGGTATCTTTGGCGGCCATGCGACACTTTCCTTTACGGGGCGAGGTGATTCGCGAATCATCAAACGAATCAATATCTGCGAATCACTGATTCGCACACCCGTTTACGCTGTTTTCTTTAAGGGTTCGTTCAGCAATGTTGCTATTGGGCCGAGTTTTCGCCCTTGTCGCCAGTTTTGCCATATTCGATCCGATCCAATAACTGTTCAAAAGCCGAGCGTTCATCCCGGTTGATCATGGCGCCATTTTCGCCAGTTTCATATTCTGTTTTGTCTTCTGTCTGGCTGCGTTCAGCCTTGTTTCGCGCCTCGGCGGCCTGTTGCAGCCGCCATGTAATGCCTTCGTCGGCCAGATCGCCCATGTCCTGTTCTGCATCAGCGATTTCGCGTTCCGCGCCGCGCCGGGTTTCCAGTTTCGCCAGTTCCTGTGCCACACAAAGCGCAGCAACCTCGCTATCGCCGGAATTTCGCACCGCCGGTGAAATCTGCACATGGCTCGAGGCGAACAGCTTTTCAAGGGCCTGCGTGCCGACCACCTCTTGGATTTTGGCGCGCAGCTTGTCCGGGTCCGCGCCCAGATGGCGCAGCAATGCCCCATGCAGCGCCTGCAATTCCGGTGTCGAGGGATGCATTGCCTCCAATGCGCCTTCAAATTCCGGCAAAATTTCGGGGGTCGCGATCAGGGTTGCCAGAATGACGGATTCGCGCATTCGGTCTTCGGCCTGCTGCCCGGCGGCCGAAACAAGATAGCTATCTTTCGTAACCGGCATTGGCGGCAGTGGCGCATTGCGCCCGCCCGGACGCCAGACCTTGCCCGACTGACGCACCGGCGGTTTGCCACGAAACAGCTCGCGCCGCAGACGGTTCACCTCGTCGCCATAATGGCCGCGAATGGATGTATCGGCGATTTTGCGCAGTGCTTCGCGCAGGGTTTTATCCAGTGCGGCCTTTCGTTCGGGGCTGTCGAAATTCTTGCCTTCGGTTTCGCGCCGCCACAGCAGGGCAACCATCGGCACCGCCCCGTCCAGCAGTTTCTGCATCGCCCCGGCCCCGCCCGCACGCACGATGTCGTCCGGGTCCTGCCCCTCGGGCATGATCGCAAAGCGCAGGCTTTGGCCCGCTTCCAGCAGCGGAAGCGCAATATCAATCAGCCGCATCGCCGCGCGCAATCCGGCAGTATCGCCATCCAGTGCGATCACCGGTTCCGGGTGAATGCGCCACATCAGGCGCAACTGATCCTCGGTTATCGCGGTGCCAAGTGGTGCGACGCAGGCACCAAAGCCCGCCTGAACCAGCGCGATCACGTCCATATAGCCCTCGGCCACGACAAGCGGCTGGCCCTTACCCGCCGCCGCGCGTGCAGGGCCGTTGTTGTACAGGCTGCGGCCCTTGTCGAATAATTCAGTCTCGGGCGAGTTCAGATATTTCGCCCGCGCATCGGCTGCCATCGCCCGCCCGCCAAGCGCAATGCAGCGCCCGCGTGGATTGCGGATCGGAAAGATGATACGCCCGCGAAACCGGTCATAGGGCGCGCCGCCATCATCGGGCCGTGCCGCCAGCCCGGCGTCAATTATCAGATCCGGCGCCACACCTTTGCCGGTCAGATGCGACCAGAGCGCCTGCCGGTTATCGGGTGCAAAACCGATATCAAAACGGTCCTGAGTAGCCTCTGACAGGCCGCGCCGGGCCAGATAATCGCGGGCATCCGCGGCCCCTGCGGTCTTTAGCTGAAGGCGGAAAAACTGCACCGCCTGTTCCATGACATCGGCCAGTTCGGTGCGCCGGTCAGCCTTTTGTTGCGCTTTGGGATCACGCGCGGGCACCTGCATTCCGCTTTCGCGGGCCAGAATTTCCACCGCTTCCATAAAGCCGACATTTTCGGTTTCACGCACAAAGGAAATCGCATCGCCCTTGGCGTGGCAGCCAAAGCAATAATAAAAACCCTTCTGGTCATCCACATGAAAAGACGCGGTTTTTTCCTGATGAAAGGGGCAAGGCGCCCACATGTCGCCCTTGCCCTGATTGGACTTGTGGGCATCCCACATCACTTTGCGCCCCACCACCTGTGACAGGCTGGTGCGGGTGCGTAGCTCTTCAAGGAATCCGGGTGGCAGGCTCATGNGNTTTTATACCATGGCACCGGGCGGGCTGAAAGGCACCGCAAGCAATCGCGTNAGCTATCCTGCGCCGCCACCGAGCGTAACGCGACACCCAATTCATGCACCGCCGTCACCGCCATCGAGCGGAACACCATAATATCAAACGCATTCGCCCCGGTGCGGGTGATCGAGGCTGGCACATGAAACAGCAATGTGCGCGCGGTATGGCCGCGCTTGAACGTGGCGGCGCGCAGATCCACCGGCACCAGACGGGCCAGCGCATCCGCCGCCTTTGGTCCGGACAGTCGCATCACCGCCCAGCCATCGGACTGATCGCTAAGGGCGGCCCCCCGGATCGGTGCCACCGCCGTGCCAAGCACCATCGCCTGCCCCGGCCCGAACCAGATGCAGCGCGCACCGTCCTTGCCCGTCGCCCTGCCCGGTGCAGGAAATGCAACGCCGTGCGATTTTTTCAACGCGTCAGTGGTCGCTTTTTCCTGCCCCCGCGCGGGCATGACCGATGTGATCGCCCCCACCGAAACCTCATGTAAAGAGCAGTCGCCAACGCTAAGCGGCAATATCCCCTCGCAGGGTGATTTGGCAATAAGTTCAACCACGCAGCCGCCCTCCTTCAGGATCAAACATCACCGGATCGGTGATTTCCACCATCGCGTCCAACCCGCGCAGATGGTCGACCATCCGCACCTGTTCCCCATGTCGCGCGCGNCCATTNGCCAGAAATCCCAAACCCACAGAACGCCCAAGTGTCGGCGAAAANCCGACCGAGGTGGTATAGCCCTGCGCGTTTTCACGGATCGCCNCTGCCCCGGCGTCAAAGAAAAACGCCCCCGCCGACAATTGCTTGACCGCGCCGACGGGGTGAAACCCAACCAATTGCTCGCGCGCCTCGCCCATCAGACCGGGACGCGCGGCCATAACCTTGCCGATACAATCCTTTTTGACCGACATCATGCGTTCCATGCCAATATCAAAGGCGCTCACCCGGCCATGGATTTCGGCGTGTGTGATAAAGCCTTTTTCGATCCGCAGAACATTCAGCGCCTCCATCCCATAGGCGCCACCGCCCGCAGCCTCGGCCTGCGTTAACAATTGGGTAAACAGAGCATCGCCAAACCGCGCCGGAACCGCAATTTCATAGGCATGTTCGCCCGAAAACGAGATCCGGAATATCCGCCCGTCTACACCACAAACGCGGGCAACCGCGCAGCCCATATAGGGCAGCGTTTCGTTATCAATCGGCGCGTCCAGAACTGCGTTCACCACATCGCGCGATTTTGGCCCGGCGATCGCAAACTGCGCCCATTGTTCGGTTACCGAAATAATCTGCACATCCAGATCGGGGCGCAGGGCCTGACGCACAAATTCCAGATGTTTCATCACCGGCCCGGCCGCCCCGGTCGTGGTGGTCATCACGAAATGGTTCGCACCAAGGCGCGCGGTGGTCCCGTCATCCATCACATGACCGTCTTCACGCAACATCAGACCATAGCGCACGCGCCCGACCTTTAGGGTTGAAAACGTGTTTGTGTAAANGAAATCAAGGAANTTGGCGGCGTCCTTACCCTGAATATCAATCTTACCAAGCGTCGAGACGTCGCACACCCCGACCGTGCTGCGCACCATATTAACCTCTCGGTCACAGGATTGCCGCCAGGTCTTTTCGCCCGGGCGCGGAAAGTAGGATGGCCGATACCAAAGCCCTGCCTCGATCATTGGCGCGCCGCGCTGCTGCGTTGCTGCGTGCGAGGTGGTAAAGCGTTCGGGCGCAAAACCCTTGCCATGCGCCCCGGCCCCCATCGCTGCGATTGAAACCGGCACGTAAGGCGGGCGGAATGTCGTTGTTCCGGTCTGCGCAATCGTGCGCCCGGTTACGTCCGCCAGCACCNCCAACGCATTAACGTTTGAGCTTTTGCCCTGATCGGCGGCCATGCCTTGGGTNGTGTAGCGCTTCATATGCTCGACCGAGCGATAGTTTTCCTGCGCTGCTTGCTTAACGTCCTTTACGGTGACATCGTTTTGAAAGTCGAGCCATGCCCGGCCCTTGCCCGGCACCACCCAACAAGGTTCCATCGCATAGGGGGCATCGTTGGCGGCGGGCATCCGCATCGAGGGGGATTTAACCCCCAGATCATTTAACGCGAGCTTTGCTCGGTACTTCCCTGATTTCAAAGACCCTTTTGTGCTGAACACCCCGGCGGCAGCGCCTGCCACATCCAACCCCGGAACCGCGCCCGGCGATGGCACGAAGGCAGTGATGCTATCGTTCCAAACAGGTCGGCCACCCATGTGGCAGGTCAGGTGCAAAGACGGGTTCCAACCCCTGACATGGCAAGACAATCAGCCACTATTGTTTTCGTTTTTCCCTGATGACGCAGGGTGACAGAGCGCAGACCAAGACGCCCCGCGGTGTTAATAACCGCACCGCCTGCATAGGTCGGCACGTCGATGTCGCACTTGGCTTCGGCGCGCGTGTCGATCAAGGCCGCAACCTGAATACCCGCCGCCAGCAGATCGCGCGCGGTTTGATGGGCATCGTCATTATTGCAAAAGATCACCACCTTCTTGCCCGGTGCCACACCCCATTGATTAACATAAGAACGCACAGCACTGGCCATCATCACGCCGGGGCGGTCGTTGTTGGCGAATGCAATCGGACGCTCCAGCGCGCCAGCGCAAAGGATCGCGCGCTTTGTGGTGATGCGCCAAAAGGTTTCAAGCGGGGCATCGCCTGCGTCAGCGCGGTGCAGGCTAACCCGTTCCAGCGCGCCGTAAATGCCCCCGTCATAAGCGCCGGTAACCGTGGTGCGGGCCATGATGCGCACGTTTGGCATTGCCTCAAGCTCACTCAGCACGGCTGCGGCCCATTCGTGACCGGGCTTGCCACCGACCACTTCAACCTCAGAACGTAACCGGCCGCCAACAAACGGATTTTCGTCGACCAACAACACATCCACCCCGGCGCGCCCAGCCGTCAGCGCCGCCATCAGCCCGGCCGGACCAGCACCGATCACCAGCAGATCGCAAAACGCATACGCCTTGTCATAACGCGCGGTATCATCCTGCCCTGACAATGCGCCAAGCCCCGCCGCGCGGCGGATAAACGGTTCATAGATTTTTTCCCAGAACGCGCGGGGCCACATGAACGTTTTGTAATAAAACCCAGCCGACAGGAATGGTGACAGCAGGTCGTTCACCCCAAGGATATCATCGCGCAGGGACGGCCAGCGATTTTGGCTGATCGCTGTTAATCCGTCGTAAACCTCTTGCATGGTTGCGCGCACATTTGGTGTGCGCTGCGCGCCCTGCCCGATTGTGACCAGCGCGTTCGGCTCTTCGGACCCGGCGGTCAGTATTCCACGCGGACGGTGGTATTTGAACGAACGCCCAGTCAGCGCCACGCCATTAGCCAGCAGTGCAGATGCCAATGTGTCACTGTCAAAGCCGGGGTAACGCTGCCCGTCGAAGGTGAAAGACACCGGATTTGCGCGGCTGGCGATGCCTTTGCCCGCAATTCTCATGGCTTCACGGCCTGACATTCAAGCACTTCGTGGGTCAGCGTATTTCGCGTCACCATCAGCCAAGCCGAGCAGCCGCCTTCGTGATACCAAAGATCGCGGGTTTGGCCCGCCGGGTTGTCGCGCAGATGCACGAAATCGTCCCAAGCCGCCTCGCCCGCATCCGGTGCCGGACGATCAGCGTCAACAGCCGCTCCGCGATAGGCAAATTCGCGGATGTCGCGGGACCCGCAATAGGGGCAGTTTATTCGCATTTCAATCGCCCTCCTAATGCAGATTATGTTGGCTGCCGGTGCCTTCTTCGTCGATTAGACCGACACCGGTGCGAAAACGATCCAGCCGAAAGCCGGTCGCAGTTTCATGGGGTTGGCCGGTGGCAATCAAATGGGCGTATGCATAACCCGAGGCAGGCACCGCCTTGAAACCGCCATAGCACCAGCCGCAATTCACAAACAGCCCGTCGGTGTCGGTGGTGTCGATCACCGGGCTACCATCGGGCGTCATATCCATGATCCCGCCCCAGCTGCGCACCACGCGCGCCTTGCCGATCATCGGCATCAGCGTCATTGCCGCCTCCATCACGTGTTCTTTCATCGGCAGGTTGCCGCGCTGCGCGTATGACGCGTAAAAATCCAGATCGCCGCCAAACACCAACCCGCCCTTGTCGGACTGGCTGATATAGAAATGCCCCATGCCAAAGCTGACCACGTGGTCAATGCAGGGCTTTAGCCCTTCGGTGACAAACGCCTGTAAAACATGGCTTTCAACCGGCAGACGCATCCCTGCCATCGCCGCCACCTGCCCCGANCGNCCCGCCGCNACCATTGCCACCTTTTTGGCGCGGATAGGTCCGCGACTGGTCTGAACGCCGCGCACCGCGCCGTTTTCGATGTCGATCCCGGTAACTTCGCAATTCTGGATCAGGTCAACGCCGCGCTGATCCGCACCGCGCGCATAGCCCCAGGCGACGGCGTCGTGGCGGGCTGTGCCGCCGCGCGGGTGATAAAGCCCGCCAAAAATCGGAAAGCGGCCATTGTNAAAATCCAGATAAGGCAAATGCTTGCGCACCCCATCCGGGTCCAACAAGACCGCGTCGTCGCCCTGATTGATCATCGCATTGCCGCGCCGCGCAAAGGCATCGCGCTGCCCGTCGGAATGAAACAGGTTAATCAATCCACGCTGGCTGAACATGACGTTATAGTTCAGATCGCCCGACAGCCCTTCCCATAGTTTCAGCGAATGGCTGTAAAATTCAGAATTTCCGGGCAGAAAATAGTTAGCCCGCACGATCGTTGTATTTCGCCCGACGTTTCCGCCACCGATATAGCCCTTTTCCAGAACGGCGATATTGGTCAGCCCGTGGTTTTTTGCCAGATAATAGGCTGTGGCCAACCCGTGACCGCCGCCACCAATAAGAATAATGTCATATTCGGCCTTGGGCTCTGGATCGCGCCAATGGGGTTTCCAGCCCTTATTGCCGCTCAGCCCTTGCGTGAAAACTTTCAGCGCCGAAAACCGCATAAACATCCCCCGTTAACCTTGGCCCGAGAAGACCAAGAACTAAGAGATTATTCAACGCTATGTCGGATGAAAATGTATCTGCCGCCGACATGGGGCGGCAAATACGCGACGTTTCGGGTGTTTTTAGTTAACCAGTCGGAAATATTCGGCCGACAGATTACGCTCCATGCCATTGCCACAGAAACCCATAGTCATGTTTGATGTACCGTCAATGGTGCCACCGGCGATGAAGGACGCGCCTTCGATCCCGTTTGCATTCGCGGCGAAATCGATATCATCCATCGCGATCAACTGGCTGCCAAAAACCTGCAAGTCGGCGGGAAAGCTCATTCCGCCGAGCGTCAACAACTGTGATCCGCCATCGGTCGCACAATTGTCGTCGCGGCCAACACGGACACTGGATGCGCCGGTCTGCGAAGTCGCCCCGGTATTGCGTGTTGCAATCAAAGAGTTTTCAAGCACGACGCCAGCGCCATACTGAATTTTGCAATTCGTTATAAGAACAACAGCCTGAATTGTGACGCCGGCCTTTATCGACAACTTCTGATTTCCCGAACATCCATTGAAAGTATAGATAAATCCAGGCGACAGGTCGGTTTCATCCA
>JGI24723J26617_10002855_pt1 | contig 13134 bp, 10 predicted proteins | sample Cruoilmetagenom6_FD_26617 | JGI IMG/M metagenome (IMG submission 26617) | reverse complement strand
TAATTTTTCAAGGATATGAAGACGACCTGCGCGTGCTTGTTGTAAAGCATTTACAAGAATCTCATAAGACAGTCCTTTTACTTTAATATCCATTTGGCAAGCGGTAATACCGTCTGCCGTTCCAGTTACTTTAAAGTCCATGTCTCCTAAGTGATCTTCATCACCTAAGATATCAGATAAAACTGCATACTTTCCAGAAGCTGCATCAGAAATAAGTCCCATTGCGATACCAGAAACTGGCTTCTTCATTTGGATACCAGCATCCATCATTGCCATTGTTCCAGCACACACAGTTGCCATAGAAGAAGAACCATTAGATTCTAATACTTCAGATACTACACGTACTGTGTAAGGACAATCGTCTGGCACCATTCCTTTAAGACCACGCTGCGCCAAGTTACCGTGACCAACTTCTCTACGAGAGGTTCCACGAATAGGTCTTGCTTCACCCGTACAGAAAGGAGGGAAGTTATAGTGAAGGTAGAAGTTCTCTTCGCCTTCATAAGATGGCATATCTATTTTGTTTGAGTCTCTAGAAGTACCTAAAGTTACTGTTGCTAATGCTTGAGTCTCTCCACGTGTGAAGATTGCAGAACCGTGTACAGAAGGTAAATAATCAATCTCACACCAGATATCTCTCACTTCTGTGGTCTTACGACCATCAAGTCTTAACCCTTCATTTAAGGTTAAATCTCTAATCGCNGCTTTTTCNGCTTTACGGTAGTATTTAGAAACCATTCCNCCGTAGTNTTCTAATTCTTCTTCAGAAAAAGTAGCTTTAATACCTTCTTTTATTTCGTTAAATGCANCACTACGTTCGTGCTTTGCAGAGCCAGCTTGTGCGATNGCATATACTTTATCGTATGCCATATCGTACACTTTTTTCTCAAGGTCTGCATCTTCTCTTTCAGCTGGGTACTCACGTACTTCTTTTTTTCCGAAAGCTTCAGCAAGTCTAATTTGAGCAGCACATTGTACTTTAATAGCTTCATGTGCAAACTTGATCGCATCTGCCATTTCTTCTTCAGAAATTTCATCCATTTCACCTTCCACCATCATTACACTGTCTGCAGAAGCACCAATCATCATATCGATGTCAGATTCTTCAAGNTGCGCTCGGGTAGGGTTGATAACAAATTTTCCGTCAATACGNCCAACACGTGCTTCAGAAATAGCNCATTCAAACGGGAAGTCTGAAAGTTGAATCGCAGCAGAAGCAGCTAATCCNGCCATTGCGTCTGGCATAACATCGTCGTCATGAGACATTAATTGAATCATCACCTGTGTTTCAGAGTGATAATCTTTTGGGAATAATGGACGTAATACACGATCCACTAAACGCATGGTTAATACTTCTCCGTCACTTGGACGCGCTTCTCTTTTGAAGAAACCACCAGGATAACGCCCTGATGCAGCAAATTTTTCACGGTAATCTACCGTTAATGGTAAAAAGTCTAGGTCTTTTTGCTCGTAGTTAGAAACTACGGTACAAAGTAACATACACTTTCCTGATTGAACAACAACAGAGCCATGGGCCTGTTTTGCTAGTTTTCCAGTTTCAATAGAGATCTCTCTACCGTCACCTAGGTCAATGACCTCTTTAAATACTTTAGGTATCATAAAATAAATTTAATTTTCTCCCAAGAAATTGGGAGTCTCTTCTTGTTTNCGCATCGGCGAAAATCAAAGAAGCTGTTAAAATTGGTCAACAATCGATGATCGATTGTAGTGTTGTGTTGTTGTGGTTGACCAATGAAAAACCTAAGGGTAGCTTTTCTGTAATTCTGAATAAATTTTCAGAATAAAAATAGTTAATCTTTTAATCAGATCCCAAANGTATTTGGGTAAAAACAAAGGAGCGCCTATAAGCGCTCCTTTATATATAGGTTACTTACGTAATCCTAATTCTTTTACGATTGCACGATATCTCAAGATATCTTTCTTCATAAGATAATCAAGTAATGAACGACGCTTACCTACAAGCTTTACTAAAGAACGTTCTGTGTTGTAGTCCTTGTGGTTTGCTTTAAGGTGTTTTGTTAAGTGCTCAATACGGTATGTGAATAACGCAATTTGGCCTTCTGCAGAACCNGTGTCTTTTCCAGACTTACCGTGCTTTGCGAAGATCTTTTCTTTTTCTTCTGGTGCTAAATACATGCAAATATTATTTAAATGATTTTTATGTACGATTACCTCTTTGGCAATCAGGCTGCAAAAATAGTAAATTGAATTGATATAAAATGAAAAACGCTACGAATTTTAACCTTCCGCAGCGTTTAGTATGCTTTTCTTAAGCCGTTTTCTCGCGAAGCGGTCTATTTAAGACAAGATCTAAGTAGAGATTTACTTTTCGTTTTAGATCCTTACGATGTGTAATAAAGTCTAAAAAGCCGTGTTCCAACACAAACTCTGCTGTTTGAAACCCTTCAGGTAACTCTTTACCCGTNGTGTCACGTACTACACGTGGTCCAGCAAAACCAATTAGGGCACCNGGCTCGCTAATATTAATATCACCTAACATGGCAAATGAAGCCGTTGTTCCTCCAGTAGTTGGATCGGTACACAATGATACATACGGAATACCCGCATCTGCCAACTGTGCTAATTTTGCGCTTGTTTTAGCTAGTTGCATCAATGATAAAGCAGCTTCCATCATACGGGCGCCACCACTTTTTGAGATCAGTAAAAAAGGTATTTTTTTGTTTAACGCGTAATCTGCAGCACGTGCGATCTTTTCACCCACGACACTTCCCATAGAGCCGCCAATAAAGCTAAAATCCATACAGGCAATTACAATGTCCTCGCCCATAGATTTACCAACGCCAGTNCGAACAGCATCTTTTAATCCGGTTTTTTCTTGGGCTTCTTTTAACCGATCTACGTATTTCTTTTTGTCTTCAAATTTTAAAGGGTCTTTGGAAGTTAAATTCTTGTCGAGTTCTTTAAATTTATTGTTGTCAAATAAAATTTCAAAATACTCTTTGCTTCCAATACGTACGTGATATCCGTCTTCCGGACTTACGTAGTAATTACTTTCCAATTCTTCTGAATCTACAATTTTACCAGTGGGCGATTTATACCAGAGGCCTTTAGGGACATCTTTTTTATCTTCCGTAGCAGTTTGGATTCCTTTTTTTGTTCTTTTAAACCAAGACATTGCTTTTTGTTATAAGGTTAGGAGGGAGTTTCAGTTTTTCTGAAAAACCAACATTATAGGGTGTTAACGTTATTGAGGTCTTCAAAAGCCTGCTTTAAACGTTTTATAAAAGTAAGTTCGCCTTCCCGAACCCACTTTCTTGGGTCGTAATATTTTTTATTCGGAAGGTCGTCGCCTTCTGGATTTCCAATTTGTGTTTGTAAATATGCTTGGTTTTCAGTAATGTAGTCGCGAACACCTTCGGTATAAGCAAATTGCATATCGGTGTCGATATTCATTTTAATCACTCCATAACCAATAGCTTCTCTAATTTCGGCTACGCTAGAACCACTTCCGCCGTGAAAAACAAAATCAATAGGCTGGGCTGCTGTNTTGAATTTTTTCTGAACGTATTCTTGCGAGTTTTTTAAAATAACGGGTGTTAATTTCACATTTCCAGGTTTGTATACACCGTGAACATTTCCGAAGGCTGCCGCAACCGTAAATTGATCACTTACCTTCATTAATTCTTCGTAGGCATATGCAACTTCTTCTGGTTGAGTATATAATTTTGACGAATCAACATCGGTATTGTCAACGCCATCTTCTTCGCCTCCNGTGATTCCTAATTCAATTTCTAGGGTCATTCCCATTTTACTCATACGCTCTAAATAACGCTTGGAGATCTCGATGTTTTCTTCAATAGGNTCTTCAGAAAGGTCGATCATGTGCGAACTGTAGAGAGACTTTCCAGTTTCTTTAAAGAATATTTCGCCAGCATCCAACAAACCGTCGATCCAAGGAAGTAATTTCTTAGCGCAATGATCTGTGTGTAATATAACGGTAGCTCCGTATAATTCGGCCATTTCATGGATGTGTTTTGCTCCGGCAACGGCTCCAGCGATCGCAGCTTTTTGATTGTCGTTAGACAAGCCTTTTCCTGCGTTAAAATGTGCGCCACCATTTGAGAATTGAATAATAACAGGGGCGTTTAATGCAGCAGCAGTTTCCATGACAGCATTCACGCTACTAGATCCAACGACATTGACCGCTGGCATAGCAAAGCCTTTTTCCTTTGCATATGCATGTATTTTTTGAACTTCTCTTCCTGTGGCTACTCCGGGTCGAATAGAATGACTCATAGTTTCTTTCATTTAGCGTGATCTCACAAAGTGGATCCTGACTTTTATTAGTAATCTTACTTGGCACTCCAATAATTCAAAGGCATTTTGCTGTTTGATATCAAAGATGCGTCTGGCAAAAATAACAAATTTTAATCGTTTAAAAGGGATAGTTAATTCCTATGTTGAACACTGAATTATTAAAGTTATAATCCCTGAACCAACGCTCGCCAACAGCTTGACCTGGGTCATGAGTCTTAAAACCAAGATCAAAGCGAATCACAAAGAAACCAAAGTCATATCGCAGTCCGAGACCCGAAGCGACGGCAATTTCTTTTAAATCCTGCACACCATCAAAGCGAAATGCTTCATCGTCAACATCGTCAAGTACATTCCAAATATTTCCTGCATCCACGAAGAATGCACCTTTAAAAGCACCTAAAATGGTAAATCTGTATTCAGCATTAAAGGCAAGTTTAAAGTTAGCTTCATTGAAATCAAAGACTCCTCCACTNCTTCCAGGGCCTAGGTCATAAGCTCGCCAACCACGATTATCATTAGCTCCTCCGGCAAAGTAACTNCGCGTAAAAGGAATGCTTTTACTGTTTCCGTATGGAATAGCGATACCGCCAAAAGCACGAACGGCTAACACATTATCATCAAATAATTGCCAATGCTTAATATATTCTGCTTCGGTTTTTACATATTGGGAAAATGCAACGCCAAGTGCTTCAAATTGATCATTTTCATTTTTTTGGAGTCCGGCGACATCTGCGAGCGATGCAAGAATATTACCAGCACCTTCNACTTTAATACGAATACGGTCAAAATCTGGATCAAATATATTTTCTCGCGTATCTCGAAGCCATGTAAAGTTGGATGCAATGATNAGGTTGTTTTCGGTGAGTCGAACTTTTCGTTCCGCAATACTTAAAACTTCTTTTTGTAATTCTTCTGAAATATTTAAATCGGGTAGATTGTCAAGAAGTACATCGGAAATAAACTGATCTGCTTCGTTGATATCACCATCGGTTGGAAGCAAAAGTGCTTGTGACTCNTCATTGATGAAATCGTAATTTACCTCCTGTGCTATTTCATTGAGGCGTGTGTACGTGGTCTTATAGACGTTAAAATAGTTGTCGGTATTTAAATTTCGGACAAACTGAATGTTTAAAAGATCAAAACGATAGGTTCTAATTTTAGAAGGTTTCCAGCGATAATTGAAAATGCTATTCACTGTTTGTCGGTCTAGACCAATGTTTGTTTGACTTCCGAAACCAACACTAACGCTTGTGGATGGCGACATATATTTCTTGATGATGCTATCCGTTTTTATGGGGAATAAGATCCTCGGAAAAGACAGTTTTACATCGGCACCAACTTCCGAAATATTAAAAAAGTTCTCGCTATCTGCTTGGTCTTTAGACGAACCAACACTACCACGTCCCGATATTTCTAAAGTTTCGGCTCCTCTGAAGACATTCCGAATTAAAAATGTAGAGCTAAATCCGATACCAAATTGTTGAATGGTAGAAGTATAGGCGTCGAAGTCAATTCCAAGGGTGTATTTTTTCCGTGGTGTTAATAAAATTGTAGCGATAAGACCTGTGTTTGTACTATCCCGTGGATCGTTTTGATAGGTAATATTGGGATATTTAAAAATTCGCAGATCGCTTATTTGATTATAGGTAAGGGTGCGGTCAATGTCTCTAAAGATTTCACCGGGAACAATCGAGATGGCATCGGTAATGGCCTTTGGCCTAAAGGCTAGTGGCTCGTAACTATAAATAGAATATCCTTTAAAAGAAGCCGAATCTGCCCATTTTTTGGTTTGGTTGCTATACGAATAATCGGTTACAACCCGAACTTCATTTACCATATGTACTTTAAAAGGCTCGGTATATGTGCTGTCTCCTACGGTGACCTTTCGGTCTGGAATAATATATTTTATCAGTGCCTTGTGATTTGTATTTACCGTATCGGCTTCAAAACCAACATAGTCTTGATCAAAGTAGTAAAGGCCTGAGTTTCTAAATTGGAGCGTTAAACGGTCGCGTTCATTATTAAAATCGTTTGCATCGTACTGTTTGCCTTCTACAAGGAATGATTTTCGTTGCGATTTTTTAAAGAGTTCTTCAACGATTGGCGAGCTTAAGTCTCTTGTGATCGAATCTACAAAATAAGGTTTATGTCGCTGTACATAATATGTTATTTCGGCGCGTTTCTTTTTTTTCTCGTTCTGGGTAATGGCATAATCGGCTTTCGCATTAAACCAACCATAACTCGCATAATANCTTTTGAGACGATCAACAGATTTTCGAGCTTTGTCATCGGTAATGACTACAGGTGCATCACCAGATTTTTGCAACCATTTATTGAAACCTACGTAGCTGCTATCAAGTGCATCAACCTGTTTTTTGGATAGAAACTTTACNAGACGCTCTTCGCGTTGCTCTTTTTTATTGATCCANGCATTAAAAGTACTATCTGGTTTTGGATCGGCTAGATTGTAAATATGGAGTCCGAAAGGAATACCCAATACGGGGAACTTCGGATTCGGTTTTTGACTCAACTGACTGATCACACCGTAATCTGAAGTCTCAACACTATCAACAATTACCGTGTTTTTAGTAAGTAAAAATTTGTCGTCCGGAACACGTTTTACTGCATTACAGGCACCTAGAAGTACGACTAATCCTAAAATAANTGATATTTTTGTGAGGCTATGAATCAAGGGTTGCGGTTTATGCAAGGTCAAAAATAGGATAATTTTGGTAAGTAAAAGTCAATTAAAATTAATAACGAGTTTACAGCAAAAAAAGTACCGAGATAAAACAGGTCTTTTTATTGCTGAAGGTCCTAAAGTTATTGCCGAATTTATAACTTCGGGTTTACGGTTACACAGTTTGTTTGCTTCGGAAGAAATAGGTTTGTCGGTTTTTTCTGAAGCGGTGAGCGAAAAGGAACTGCAAAAATTGAGTTGTTTAAAAACAGCAAATAAGGCACTCGCTGTATTTGAAATTCCGAAGAAAACCATGCCCACTTCCGAAGGTTTGATCGTAGCCCTCGATGCCGTGCGGGATCCTGGAAATTTGGGAACCATCATAAGGCTTTGCGATTGGTTTGGCATTACACAACTTGTGTGTTCCATGGACACCGCAGATTGCTACAACCCAAAGGTAGTGCAAGCTACTATGGGCTCTATTGCTCGCGTGCATGTTGAGTATGTGGATCTTTCTNAATTTCTTGAAACATCGGGACTGCCCATTTATGGTGGTGTGATGAACGGAAGTANTATTTATGATGAATCACTTCCGCAGGATGCGATCATTGTATTAGGAAATGAAGCCAATGGTATTTCCGAAGANATTCAGAAAAAAATAACACATCATGTGACCATTCCACAGTTCGGAAAAATNAAGGAAACAGAGAGTTTGAATGTAGCGACCGCTACTGCNATCTTATTAAGCGAATTTAAACGATCTACTGAAAAGTAAAGTTGATAAATACTCCTCGAGAAGCAAANTTTTCGATATTTCCAGTATANGGGCTAGCGGGATCTTCGTCGCGAACCAATTCGTCACTCGTGGCAAATACGCCACGAATAGACGGNGTAAATTTGAAATAGAACAGGTAGAAGTCGATACCAAAACCAAGCTCGTAATAACTAGTTCCAGCGGTCATTCTAAATTTCCCCTGCTCGTTGTCTTCTGGATTGTTTTGACTACTTGAAAGGTTGTGGGAGCGTGATATTCCAGCAACAACAAAAGGTTTGATATTATTGAGTCGTTTGGTAGAAATTTTAACCAATAAAGGGACGTGAATGTACGTCGACTTAGTCTCCCGTAATCTGTCGGCTGGGTCTTCAAATTGTGGGAACATCAGGTCTCTCTTNGTGAAAGAGAGTCCGGGTTCCAAACGAAGATTAATGTATTTACTAACGCGCATATCGCCAACAAGTCCAACATTAAATCCTGTTTCACCNTGTACGATCACGTCTGTGATCTCGTCACCAAAGTCTTCTTTATAGTCAATNTTAAAATCATAACTATTGAAGCCCAGATAATAGCCCCAAGTTAGAAAGCGGTTATCAAAAGTTTCAAGATTTGCCAATCTTTCTTTGCTAAATAGCTGTGCTTTCGCGCTTTGAGCGAAAATGAGTAAAGCCAATACAAAAAACAGTTTCTTCATCATTATTTAGTTGCCTGATATATGGTTGCTACGCCAAAGGTCTGCGGTTTATTTTCAACATCTATAAACCCGATTTTACGTAAAATATTGTTGAGTTGCTCCCCAAAAGGGAAAACAGAGGCACTTTCGCTTAAATAACGATAAGCAACTTTGTCTTTTGAGAATATGCGGCCGATAGTAGGTAAAATAGCCTTTGAATATAAATTATAACCTTGTTTAAATGGAAATTTCGTGGGAACTGAAGTTTCTAAAATCACAAAAATACCATCCTTTTTAAGGACGCGATAGATCTCAGCCAAACCTGTTTCTAGATTCTGGAAGTTACGTACTCCGAAGGAAACAGTGATGGCGTCAAAAGTATTATCTTTAAAGGGTAAGGCTTCTGAATCGCCTTTGACAAATGTAATTTTATCTGCTAAGGGTGTTTGATCTACTTTTTTTCGAGCCATGGAGAGCATACCTTCGCTCAAGTCTAGACCAACAATAGATTTTGCCGGAATGGTTTCAGCAAATTTGATGGCTAGATCACCCGTGCCTGTTGCAATATCAAGAATATGTTGCGGTTTTTTTGCAGCGATCATAGCAATCACTTTCTTACGCCATTTTATGTCACTTCCCAAGGAAATAACACGGTTTAAGCCATCATAATTTTCAGAGATGGTGTCAAACATATGTTCAACCTGCTCTTTCTTATCGGCTTTAGAATCTTTGTAAGGCGTAACTTTTTTGTCCATTTTTGGCTATCAAAATCCTCATAAATGAGAGGGTTGCAAAGCTACGTACTTTTTCAAAGAAAACCCATCAATGTAAAATTCAAAGTTTATTTCAATCAAAGCGTTATAGCGTACCTTTATTATTGGTACTACTAGCGCATTATATCGCCAATCAATTTTGTACCTTTGCAGCACTTATGCAGTATATAGTATGAAGATTATTATTGCCGGAGCTGGTGAAGTAGGATTTCATTTAGCCAAACTCCTCTCTTTCGAATCCCAAGATATCACATTGATTGATACAAGTAGAGAATCCTTAGCGTATGCAGATACTCATTTGGATATTCGAGTTGTACGAGGAGATGCGACGTCTATTTCGGTTCTTAAGGATAGTAAAGTTCAAGGTACCGATTTGGTCATTGCTGTGACATCTAGCGAAACGACCAATATTACGGTATGTGTTCTCGCCAAGCAACTTGGTGCAAAGAGAACGATTGCGCGTATTTCTAACACAGAGTTTTTAGATAATAAAGAAGAAGTTGGTTTTACCAAGTTTGGTATTGATGAGCTTATTTCTCCGGAAGCCTTAGCGGCCAATGAAATCGAATTGCTTTTACAGCAAAGTGCGTTTAATGATTCGTATGAATTTGAAAACGGAGCCCTTACTATGATTGGTTTGAGTTTATCGCGAACTGCAGCCTTTGTTGGCAAGACGGTTAAGGAAGCCGCGCAGATTTTTCCAGATCTAACTTATGTGCCTATTGCGATACAGCGCTTCGGAACACAATACACGATCATTCCACGTGGTGACACTTCGTTTAAAGAAGGAGACCAGGTTTATTTTACAACGACCAAATCTGGGGTAGATGAAATTTATAAGTTAACAGGGAAGATCAGACAGGATATTCGAAATGTGATGATCCTCGGCGGAAGTAAGATCGGTTATAAAACTGCGCGGGATCTTTGCAAGGCTAGTTTTAATGTTAAACTGATAGAAAATAACAAAGAGAAAGCTTTTGAGATTGCCGATGATATTCCTAGTTGTCTCGTTATTAATGGAGATGGTAGAAATGTTGAATTGCTCGAAGAGGAGTCAATTGAAGACATGGACGCCTTTATTTCGGTAACTGGAAACAGCGAAACTAACATCATGTCTTGTCTAGTGGCGAAGTCGAAAGGCGTAAAAAAAGCCATTGCTTTGGTAGAAAACATGGATTATTTTCAACTATCGCATTCTATTGGTATTGATACATTGATCAATAAAAAATTACTAGCGGCCAACAATATTTTTCGATACATCCGAAAAGGGGAAGTGGTTGCAATGACCAAGCTGAATAACATGAATGCAGAACTGTTAGAATTTCAAGTTTCGTCTTCATCACGTGTTTGCAACAAATTGATTCGTGACATCGATATTCCGCGTTCTGCTATTATTGGCGGAATTATTCGCGGTACAGAAGGAATTATTGGTCTTGGAAATTTCAGAATAGAAAACGGTGATAAAATTGTAGTTTGCTGCTTACCTCAATCTATTGCCAAGGTTGAAAAGCTCTTCATATAATGGGTTCCATTTCGTCAAAATTAAACGTAAAACTCATATGCCACCTAATGGGACTTCTCCTTGGGGTAAATGGTATTTTTATGTTGCTGTCAAGTATTGTAAGTTTTGCTTACAATGATGGCGTTTTTACAGAAATGTTGATGTCGGGACTGATGGTGACAGCCTTTGGAGGTCTGGTGATGCTTGTAACTCGTAAGCATAAAAAGGAAATTCTAAAACGCGAAGGATATCTTATTGTAACCCTAGGGTGGGTTTTTATGTCGTTGGCAGGTTGCCTGCCGTACATTTTTACTGGAGCGATTCCTAATTTTACGAATGCCTTCTTTGAGACTATGAGTGGTTATACTACTACAGGCGCTACTATTTTAAGTAACATAGAGGCCGTTCCGAAAGGAGTTCTTTTTTGGCGAAGTATAACGCATTGGATCGGCGGGATGGGAATTATCGTTTTAGCCATTGCTATTTTACCATTACTCGGAATAGGAGGGATGCAGCTTTTTGCTGCGGAAGCACCTGGTCCTGGTGGAGATAAGCTACATCCAAGAATTACAGATACCGCAAAACGTCTTTGGTTGATCTATGTTGGTTATACCATTGCTGAAACCATTTTGCTTCAAGTCGCCGGAATGAGCTTTTTTGATGCGATCAATCACTCGTTAAGTACTTTAAGTACGGGAGGATTTTCGACCAAGAATAGTAGTGTGGCCTACTGGAATGACAATCCAATAATACAGTATATAATCATCATCTTTATGTTCTTGGCTGGAACTAATTTTGTGTTGAGCTATTTCGCTTTTAAGACAAAATTTAGCCGAATATTTAGGGATGAAGAATTTAGATGGTATGGTATTCTCATAGTCGGTCTTACGGCTATCGCTGCATTACTTATCTACTTTCAAGCCGATATGGCTGCGTCTAGTATTCCGCACCCCATGGTTTGGGGTAAATTTGAAAGTGCTTTTAGACATGGACTTTTTCAGATCTTAGCGATCGTTACAACAACGGGTTTCGCCACAGCTGATTATACCATGTGGACACCGTTCTTAACTATTTTCTTCTTCGGACTCATGTTTCTTGGAGGTTCTTCAGGCTCTACTTCGGGAGGAGTGAAAGTAGTGCGTCATTTAATCATGATAAAAAACGGTATGCTGGAGTTCAAAAGAAGTTTGCATCCGCGTGCTATATTGCCCATGCGCTATAACAATAAAGCAGTACCGCAGCCTATTGTATTTAATATCCTCGGATTTTTTATTTTATATATGCTCTCCTTTATAGTTGGTGTATTAGTGTTTTCATGGCTCGGCCTCGATTTTAAAACTGCCTTGGGAGGCGCGGCGTCTACCTTGGGTAATGTGGGGCCGGCGCTCGGTGATCTAGGGCCTGTAGATAATTATGGAGGATTGGTCTCTCCAGCCAAGTGGTGGGCTTGTTTCTTAATGCTTATAGGACGATTAGAATTATTTACGGTTCTCATCCTACTTACGCCTTATTTTTGGCGTAATAGATAAGATTAGTCGACCGACGTGATCTCAATCTCAACGCGACGATCAAAGGAGTCGCCCAGACCTAATGGGTAGCGATACGCCATTCCCATATATTGCATACGTTTGGTGTCAATTCCTTTTTTTGCGAGATAATTGTGTAATGCGCGTGCACGTGCATGTGAAAGGTTGCGTTTTCCTGTGCGTACATTCATAACGTCTACGGCGGGGTTGTCTTTGTCACCACAACATATATGGCCAATAAGCTTAAACCGCACCGACGGGTTTTCACTTAAAAATGCCACTAATTCTTCTAGAGCAGCTCGGCTTTCATCCATGATGACGTCGCGATCTACATAAAAACGAATTCCTTCTAAAATGATTTTATCTCCCTTTTTTGGAATTGCGATACTTGCGATGGTAGGAGGTATGCTATCTATCTTGATGGGTTCTTCGCGTATCTCGCCTGTTTCTGGGATATGATCTTTTTTATAGTGAACCAAAACATCAACGCGACGATTATTGGCCGCTTCACTTCCTAATTCACCATAACCATTTGATGATATAATAGTAAAATCTCGGAGTTGATCTTTTACATTTTCTGCTCGTTTGCGGGAAAGTTCTAAATTATATGCTTCGGTTCCAACACTATTGGTATAGCCTTTAATGTGTACATCCAGTGAATCTTTATATTCTATACGTTTAAGACTGTCAATGCGTGCTAATTGCATACTGTTTAGCTCATACACGTCGTTGTTGAAGTAGAGGGAGAATTTTTGTTCTCCTTGTTGACTCATTGCACAAGNACTANAAAGCACAATACTTATCANAAAACAGTTATGTAGAAAACGCTTCATAGCCCTAAATGTATGATTTTATTTAGAAAGTATACAAATATGATGTCACTAAGGTGTTGGTTCCGATATCAATA
>JGI24723J26617_10002854_pt1 | contig 13139 bp, 11 predicted proteins | sample Cruoilmetagenom6_FD_26617 | JGI IMG/M metagenome (IMG submission 26617) | reverse complement strand
TATCGGTTGTTAAACGAAGTTAGCTGAAATATTTTAAAATGTCAAGTAAATTAAATAGTTACGATTTACTTTTGCTAGCAGTGAGCTCCGCAATTTTACATATCACTTCCGTTGCTTTTAAAATACTTTCTACAGGCACATATTCATAACGTCCATGAAAATTATGTCCGCCTGCAAAAATATTAGGACAAGGCAAACCCATATAACTTAATTGCGAACCATCTGTGCCACCACGAATGGCTTTAATTAATGGCCAATAATTAATTTAATACTTTAATGATTCATATATTTAAATTTCAGGAAATCAAAAAATAAATTGACCTATGGAAGATAATCATAATAATATCTTTGACGATATTTTTCTTTTCTTACCTTTCTAAAAATACACCATTAAAAAACCAAACACCAAAATGGTTCTTAAATGCACCAATTGCCAAAGCATTTTTAACATTTATAGAATATGTTGGTGCACTTCATTTTATGGCTTCTTCAAAATCTGTACTATTTATAAGTTCTCTTAAAAGTGTAAGCGCATCAGTCAATTTTTCATGAACTTCCAAATATTCTTCAACAGATGTTACTTTCTTTATTTTTTAAATGAATTTTGAGGTAGTTCGTTTAACGGCCTAGTATAAGAATAGTATCAGATTTCAAGGCTCTCTTTTTTCAGTTTAGCATTGAACTTTAAACAAAGATACACACTTTGAGTTTAGTGATAAACCGCTATTGTTTTTATACTTTGTTGTTTTTTATTCAAAATACATTCTCATTCCTTCGTGAGTTGCTTTAAATCCTAAATTTTCATAAAATTTAATTGCCTTTGGTCTTTTTTTGTCAGTCGTAAGTTGAAGTAAATGAGCTTTCCGTTCTTCAGTTCTAATAATTGCCCATTCAAACATTTTTTTTCCAATTCTGAGCCCTCTTTTATCTTTTTTAATTCTTACACCCTCAATCTGCACTCTAGTGCCACCGCAATAAGTTAGGTGTTGAATGAACGATAACTGTAAAGTTCCAATAATGTCAAATTTTTCGTTTTCGATAACAATCAGTTCTTGATTTTGGTCAGAGTTTATTTTGTCAAAAGCATTTAGATATTCTTTTGATGATGGGGCTTTAAAATTTTCTCTTTTCTTACCAAGTTCGTCGTCCACAATTATTTTTACGATTGTTGAGACATCATTTTTTGTAGCTTTTCTAAAGTTCATTATTGAGTCGGATTTATCAGCTCGTTGTCAGTGACTTATTATATAAAGTTTCGTTTACAATTCCAGTATTTCAGAAATTAAAGACTTATATTTTTGAATATCCTTTTGAAATTTCTTTTGTATAGCAATCCACAAAATAATGCCTAATGCCAATATTATTCCTCCAAGAACGTACATAGATGCATTACTGCTTATTCTCAAGATTATCGAAATAAGCATAACTAAGCCTAAAAAAAAATGTATAATTATTATTAATTTAATTATAAAGTGATGCGTAAAAGAGATTTTTACAGTGGTATTTTTTTCGGCATCTATTCTTAACAATTTTCCATTAATGACAGTCCAATTATGGAATGCCAAATACCATCCATAAAGAATTCGTTTGCGTATTTTAAATGTTATTGAGTTATTGTCATAGCGCTCTATATTAAACACAAATCCATTAGCAGGACCAAGTACGGATTTTAATTTTTCACTAATTTCATTCGGATTATTTTCAGTTTTAAAGCTCCAAGATTTCATTGTATTGTTTTTATATTTGGTAATATTTGACTAATCATAATTCCGTTTATTAAAATAAAATGTAACTATTGAACATTAAATTATAGTTTAGCAAGCTTTCCAACTTTGATTAATCATATTTTTTAGTAAACCAAAATAGTCCCAACCAATTTTTCTTGAGGCCAATAAAGTTAAACTGTCCTGATTTTGTCTATGTTGTCGAGACGGTCCTGTCATATTTGGCTTCATATTTACATCAATTAAAAAATAACTCCCATTTTCATCTGCACGACAATCAATTCTTATTGGCGCTTTGATATTTAGTAGTACAGCTGTCTTCTTACAATACCTATAGGTATCAATAATTGCTTGATTGCATAACTCATTATTGTCAAGTACAGTACTATTTTCCATTACTGCAACAATACCATTATAAGGTGCAATACCATTTTGGTGATTAAATCGTTTAACAGCTGGCAGACACCAGGGCTTTAAAAATTCTTTTTGTTCATTTTCTATTTCATAGATTCCAGAGGGCATTACAGTTACCGTTATCTCTTGGCAACTTAAATACTCTTCAACATATATCGGGTTTCCATATTCATTTTTAGAAAAAATAGTCTTTAGTTTATCGTCTAATTCCTTTTTATTTTTAACCAAAGAAACACCTTGACTTCCTCTTCCTCTAATGGGCTTCAGAACTAACGGGAAGTCTATATCCAAGATGTAACTGTCTTTGTTTTGTTTGGTAATCAATTGTGTTTTAGGAATCGGGATTTGATTCTTTTGTAAAAGTGCGTTTGTGTAAAATTTGTCGTCAAATAAATCTACTAGATTTGGGGTTTGACCTACAAACTGAAAATCTTGGTTAAAGAAACTCTCTATTATGTGACCCTCAAACAATATTGTGTTTAACCAAAACGTATTAGCTCCTCTATTAATAGCATTTTGCATTCCTTCTTTTGTGTCGGGAAACACCCAATCCTTATCTTGTTTAATATTAGGGTTATTGATTGGTGTAACCACATGAATAGCGTTTATTTTTAATTCGTAGGCAATGTCTGCACCACTATCTGAATAACCACCTGGCTTCATCGGTTTTTGAATGCCACCTTTAATAGGTGGAAGATTAGCCTGATATAGAATTGCTATTTTGTTCATTCTATCCTTTTAGTTTTTTATTATGTTCATTAGGTCAAATTCTTTATGTGTTTATTTAAGACCCTATATTCCATACATTTTTTTTGCACTTTCGATTTGTTCTTTTTCCGTTGTTTTTGGATAGAGAATATATTTTGGTGCAATAATTGGCTTAATTTGATTTACTGTTATTTTTGTTATTGTTGCAAAAGGAAATTTTCCTTCTGTCATTTTTGACAGTATTTTTTCCATTTCTGAAAATTCAGAATCAGTTTTTCTAATTACTTTTGCTTTACCCTTTAATTGAAATCCTTTCTGTACCAAAACATCAATAAAACTAACACAAACATTTTCGTTCTGGTTAATATTCCTAACGGTTTGAGGCGAAGCTATATTTGCAACTATTATTTTATCTGTACCGTAATAATTAAAAATTTCTTTTGGCGAAACATTCGGCACGTTTTCATTTGAAGCTGTCGCAAGCCAGCACAGAACACTTTTATCAATGCATTTCTTAATTTCATTATTTAATTCCATTTTTTAACTTTTAAAGTTTGTTTAGTTTTCATTAGTTTGTAACTGTTTTCTTTTCAAGTTCCATATAATAAAAATTACCGCGATATATACTATGATTGCTGGAATTGAAGCCTCAACACCAAATGCTCCTCCATTAAACAAATCATTTCCACCAAGATTTAACTCAACCATTTTATATGCAGGCTCATTAGATTTTCCATAATCAATAATTTCATTAAAATTTAAAAAGTTCCACAAAAAATGAACAATACTGGCGTTCCATATTGAGCCTGTTTTTTTATAAATCACCAAAAACATTATTGATACTAACATTCCTGCAACAATTAATTGAATTGCATTAAGAAGAGAATCTGCTCCACCAATGTGTACCAAAGCAAAAAGAAAAGAAGGAATTATTGCCGAAAGCCAAAACGAATATCTTTTATGTAATAAATTAACTAAATATCCCCTAAATAGAACTTCTTCCGTAATTCCAGCCGCTAAAGACATTCCTAAAGCTTTGAGAATATTATCTACAAGGACTTTGTGATTAATTTGAAAACTAGTTTCAATTACTGTTAGATTACCAGTAAAATAAAAAATACCTAAAACTATTAACGGTAATAAAAAACCAATTATCCCCCATTTTAATGGCGCAAATGATGAGCATATTAACGTTTCTCGATTTAAAGGGATTTTAGATACATATATTGTATAGTAGAAGAAAAGAGTAATTGCTATGGGAATACGCAATATTTCAGTAATAAGTATAATTATTCCTGACTCGTTGTCGAAACCAATTATAAATCTTGGTATTGCCGCTATAAATCCAGCAAGTACAAAACAGAAAAAGTATCCTGCAAAATGCATCCATAATTTCCAAGTTTGTATTTCTATTTTCATTCTGTTAAATTTTTAATGCACTGTTCTCTAATTTCCCATATTTCGTCAAAATTTCTTTCCAAATTATTTTTCAAAATCCATTTTTTTAAATAATCCTTGTGGTACTCAACTTTAAATTTGTCAACTTGTTCTGGTTGAATTTCGATTTCTTTGACTATATCTTTTTCCAATTTTTTAAAATCACTTTGGTATGTTGTAATATCAATTCTCACGCCATCAATTTTTAAATAACAATGGGCTTCCGGAATAAAATCGATTGCATTATTAATTAGAATATTACCTATGTCCGGTGTGTTATTTTTATCCATTTTATAGATTCCAAGTATCAATTTAATATTCGGAATACCGTTTAAGTCAGCTACTTTTTTTAAAAAAGAGTGTTTTGAGCTACAACTACCTTTTTGTTCAGTAATAACCAATTTCAAATCTGTTCGATTTGAGTTTCGCCCATATGGTAAGCATCTTACAAATTCAATTGTTTCTTCCCAAGTTTTAATCTCTTTATCCTTAATGAGGGTAGTTAATTCATCTTTAGATGTTAGTTTTCGTTCTTGCATTCTTATATTTCTTTTGAGAAAACTAGATTTTCATACTCTTTGCCATTTACTACAAAAATTGATGTTCCAATTTTTTGATATTCATTCTTCTCGTAAAACCTTATAGCTCTACTGTTTTTTGTGTAAACAGAAAGCCACATAGTATCCAATTGTAACTCTTTTGCTTTATCTTCAAGAAAGGTTAGAAATTGTTGCCCGATTTTCAATGGGATAAAATCATTTAGAATGTAAACCCTTTCTAATAGACAGTTGTTTTGTGAAACTACATTTTTATGCATTGTATTTAATACTAGTTTTGAATAGCCAACAGGTAAATCATCTTTATAAATGATATAGAAAATATTATTTGAATCGTTTATGTCTTGTTTTGTTTTTGAAACTGAAAAAGCAGTTTCATTATATTTTATTAAGTCATTTTTATCATCAATAAATTGACTATGAGATTCGGTATAAGTTATTGTACCCAAAAGTGCTAAAACTTCTGTGTTTGCCTTTTTAGCCTTTTTTATTGTAATCATTATTTTCTATTGTTAATTTATTTAATCGATAAATGTGTAGCAATACAGCTATTGAACAACCAATAATTATTGGAAATGCACTAATCAATATTCCATATAAAATATAGATAAAATTTGCAATAGCAGAAATTACCCTCAATTTATATTCTCCGTTTACAGACATAGAATATAAGTTTACAACTAAAGCAGAGTAACCAATAATGTCAATAGTTATTAAATTCATTTATACTATACATTTTACAGTACTAAAGTAATTTTATTATATTTGCTGTGCAATAACTGTTAACTATGACAGGTTAAAACCACAAAAATGATTTTAAACGGAAAGCGTAAAGCATACCAAATAGAAGATAAAACACATCACTGTGGCACAAGTATTACAATGCATTATATTGGCGGAAAATGGAAATGTATAGTTATATGGTATTTAAGGAATGGAAAACTACGCTTTTCTGAACTTAAAAAAATAATTCCTGACATTACTGAAAAAATGTTGAGCCTGCAATTAAAATCTTTACAAACTGATGGTTTCGTGAAGCGAAAATCTTTTGGTGATAAGCCTCCATTTCATACAGAATACTCCTTGACAAAATTTGGTAAAAGTATATTGCCTGTAATTGAGATTATCACGAATTGGGGAATTAATTTTGGGGAAACTCAAGGTGAATTAATTGATGTATTGTGACTTTAATTTAGATATATATTCTAACTGTTTTTTTAGACCAAAAATATCACCTAAAACCCAGACATCTTTTATTTTTTTGTTGCTAGTTGTAAAAATCGCTGTTCCTTAATATTCTATTTTTCTATTTGTTGGTTCAATTCCAAAAATCTTTCCCTTGTGAGTTCTGGTGTATTTTAATTTAGCGAATGAGTGATTATTTTCTGTAATAATCTGTTCAATTTCATTATGAGAATCGGAGAATACAGATTTCATGAAATCCATATAATCTTTTAGACCACAATAACCTTTCTTTTTTTGCACTAATGAACTTCGGAAGGTAATTTCGTGATGCAGTATTTGATGGAAAAATACCAGTATTCCATTTATTCCACATTTCGTTATACCATCTTTCTATAAGTTCTAGACTGTTCATTGATTTCCTGTTTTTCCAAGCTTATGCCCAATTCAAAGATAAAGTTCTGTTTCAATGANNTTTATCGGTTGTTAAACGAAGTTAGCTGAAATATTTTAAAANGTCAAGTAAATTAAATAGTTACGATTTACTTTTGCTAGCAGTGAGCTCCGCAATTTTACATATCACTTCCGTTGCTTTTAAAATACTTTCTACAGGCACATATTCATAACGTCCATGAAAATTATGTCCGCCTGCAAAAATATTAGGACAAGGCAAACCCATATAACTTAATTGCGAACCATCTGTGCCACCACGAATGGCTTTAATTAATGGCCAATAATTAATTTAATACTTTAATGATTCATATATTTAAATTTCAGGAAATCAAAAAATAAATTGACCTATGGAAGATAATCATAATAATATCTTTGACGATATTTTTCTTTTCTTACCTTTCTAAAAATACACCATTAAAAAACCAAACACCAAAATGGTTCTTAAATGCACCAATTGCCAAAGCATTTTTAACATTTATAGAATATGTTGGTGCACTTCATTTTATGGCTTCTTCAAAATCTGTACTATTTATAAGTTCTCTTAAAAGTGTAAGCGCATCAGTCAATTTTTCATGAACTTCCAAATATTCTTCAACAGATGTTACTTTCTTTATTTTTTAAATGAATTTTGAGGTAGTTCGTTTAACGGCCTAGTATAAGAATAGTATCAGATTTCAAGGCTCTCTTTTTTCAGTTTAGCATTGAACTTTAAACAAAGATACACACTTTGAGTTTAGTGATAAACCGCTATTGTTTTTATACTTTGTTGTTTTTTATTCAAAATACATTCTCATTCCTTCGTGAGTTGCTTTAAATCCTAAATTTTCATAAAATTTAATTGCCTTTGGTCTTTTTTTGTCAGTCGTAAGTTGAAGTAAATGAGCTTTCCGTTCTTCAGTTCTAATAATTGCCCATTCAAACATTTTTTTTCCAATTCTGAGCCCTCTTTTATCTTTTTTAATTCTTACACCCTCAATCTGCACTCTAGTGCCACCGCAATAAGTTAGGTGTTGAATGAACGATAACTGTAAAGTTCCAATAATGTCAAATTTTTCGTTTTCGATAACAATCAGTTCTTGATTTTGGTCAGAGTTTATTTTGTCAAAAGCATTTAGATATTCTTTTGATGATGGGGCTTTAAAATTTTCTCTTTTCTTACCAAGTTCGTCGTCCACAATTATTTTTACGATTGTTGAGACATCATTTTTTGTAGCTTTTCTAAAGTTCATTATTGAGTCGGATTTATCAGCTCGTTGTCAGTGACTTATTATATAAAGTTTCGTTTACAATTCCAGTATTTCAGAAATTAAAGACTTATATTTTTGAATATCCTTTTGAAATTTCTTTTGTATAGCAATCCACAAAATAATGCCTAATGCCAATATTATTCCTCCAAGAACGTACATAGATGCATTACTGCTTATTCTCAAGATTATCGAAATAAGCATAACTAAGCCTAAAAAAAAATGTATAATTATTATTAATTTAATTATAAAGTGATGCGTAAAAGAGATTTTTACAGTGGTATTTTTTTCGGCATCTATTCTTAACAATTTTCCATTAATGACAGTCCAATTATGGAATGCCAAATACCATCCATAAAGAATTCGTTTGCGTATTTTAAATGTTATTGAGTTATTGTCATAGCGCTCTATATTAAACACAAATCCATTAGCAGGACCAAGTACGGATTTTAATTTTTCACTAATTTCATTCGGATTATTTTCAGTTTTAAAGCTCCAAGATTTCATTGTATTGTTTTTATATTTGGTAATATTTGACTAATCATAATTCCGTTTATTAAAATAAAATGTAACTATTGAACATTAAATTATAGTTTAGCAAGCTTTCCAACTTTGATTAATCATATTTTTTAGTAAACCAAAATAGTCCCAACCAATTTTTCTTGAGGCCAATAAAGTTAAACTGTCCTGATTTTGTCTATGTTGTCGAGACGGTCCTGTCATATTTGGCTTCATATTTACATCAATTAAAAAATAACTCCCATTTTCATCTGCACGACAATCAATTCTTATTGGCGCTTTGATATTTAGTAGTACAGCTGTCTTCTTACAATACCTATAGGTATCAATAATTGCTTGATTGCATAACTCATTATTGTCAAGTACAGTACTATTTTCCATTACTGCAACAATACCATTATAAGGTGCAATACCATTTTGGTGATTAAATCGTTTAACAGCTGGCAGACACCAGGGCTTTAAAAATTCTTTTTGTTCATTTTCTATTTCATAGATTCCAGAGGGCATTACAGTTACCGTTATCTCTTGGCAACTTAAATACTCTTCAACATATATCGGGTTTCCATATTCATTTTTAGAAAAAATAGTCTTTAGTTTATCGTCTAATTCCTTTTTATTTTTAACCAAAGAAACACCTTGACTTCCTCTTCCTCTAATGGGCTTCAGAACTAACGGGAAGTCTATATCCAAGATGTAACTGTCTTTGTTTTGTTTGGTAATCAATTGTGTTTTAGGAATCGGGATTTGATTCTTTTGTAAAAGTGCGTTTGTGTAAAATTTGTCGTCAAATAAATCTACTAGATTTGGGGTTTGACCTACAAACTGAAAATCTTGGTTAAAGAAACTCTCTATTATGTGACCCTCAAACAATATTGTGTTTAACCAAAACGTATTAGCTCCTCTATTAATAGCATTTTGCATTCCTTCTTTTGTGTCGGGAAACACCCAATCCTTATCTTGTTTAATATTAGGGTTATTGATTGGTGTAACCACATGAATAGCGTTTATTTTTAATTCGTAGGCAATGTCTGCACCACTATCTGAATAACCACCTGGCTTCATCGGTTTTTGAATGCCACCTTTAATAGGTGGAAGATTAGCCTGATATAGAATTGCTATTTTGTTCATTCTATCCTTTTAGTTTTTTATTATGTTCATTAGGTCAAATTCTTTATGTGTTTATTTAAGACCCTATATTCCATACATTTTTTTTGCACTTTCGATTTGTTCTTTTTCCGTTGTTTTTGGATAGAGAATATATTTTGGTGCAATAATTGGCTTAATTTGATTTACTGTTATTTTTGTTATTGTTGCAAAAGGAAATTTTCCTTCTGTCATTTTTGACAGTATTTTTTCCATTTCTGAAAATTCAGAATCAGTTTTTCTAATTACTTTTGCTTTACCCTTTAATTGAAATCCTTTCTGTACCAAAACATCAATAAAACTAACACAAACATTTTCGTTCTGGTTAATATTCCTAACGGTTTGAGGCGAAGCTATATTTGCAACTATTATTTTATCTGTACCGTAATAATTAAAAATTTCTTTTGGCGAAACATTCGGCACGTTTTCATTTGAAGCTGTCGCAAGCCAGCACAGAACACTTTTATCAATGCATTTCTTAATTTCATTATTTAATTCCATTTTTTAACTTTTAAAGTTTGTTTAGTTTTCATTAGTTTGTAACTGTTTTCTTTTCAAGTTCCATATAATAAAAATTACCGCGATATATACTATGATTGCTGGAATTGAAGCCTCAACACCAAATGCTCCTCCATTAAACAAATCATTTCCACCAAGATTTAACTCAACCATTTTATATGCAGGCTCATTAGATTTTCCATAATCAATAATTTCATTAAAATTTAAAAAGTTCCACAAAAAATGAACAATACTGGCGTTCCATATTGAGCCTGTTTTTTTATAAATCACCAAAAACATTATTGATACTAACATTCCTGCAACAATTAATTGAATTGCATTAAGAAGAGAATCTGCTCCACCAATGTGTACCAAAGCAAAAAGAAAAGAAGGAATTATTGCCGAAAGCCAAAACGAATATCTTTTATGTAATAAATTAACTAAATATCCCCTAAATAGAACTTCTTCCGTAATTCCAGCCGCTAAAGACATTCCTAAAGCTTTGAGAATATTATCTACAAGGACTTTGTGATTAATTTGAAAACTAGTTTCAATTACTGTTAGATTACCAGTAAAATAAAAAATACCTAAAACTATTAACGGTAATAAAAAACCAATTATCCCCCATTTTAATGGCGCAAATGATGAGCATATTAACGTTTCTCGATTTAAAGGGATTTTAGATACATATATTGTATAGTAGAAGAAAAGAGTAATTGCTATGGGAATACGCAATATTTCAGTAATAAGTATAATTATTCCTGACTCGTTGTCGAAACCAATTATAAATCTTGGTATTGCCGCTATAAATCCAGCAAGTACAAAACAGAAAAAGTATCCTGCAAAATGCATCCATAATTTCCAAGTTTGTATTTCTATTTTCATTCTGTTAAATTTTTAATGCACTGTTCTCTAATTTCCCATATTTCGTCAAAATTTCTTTCCAAATTATTTTTCAAAATCCATTTTTTTAAATAATCCTTGTGGTACTCAACTTTAAATTTGTCAACTTGTTCTGGTTGAATTTCGATTTCTTTGACTATATCTTTTTCCAATTTTTTAAAATCACTTTGGTATGTTGTAATATCAATTCTCACGCCATCAATTTTTAAATAACAATGGGCTTCCGGAATAAAATCGATTGCATTATTAATTAGAATATTACCTATGTCCGGTGTGTTATTTTTATCCATTTTATAGATTCCAAGTATCAATTTAATATTCGGAATACCGTTTAAGTCAGCTACTTTTTTTAAAAAAGAGTGTTTTGAGCTACAACTACCTTTTTGTTCAGTAATAACCAATTTCAAATCTGTTCGATTTGAGTTTCGCCCATATGGTAAGCATCTTACAAATTCAATTGTTTCTTCCCAAGTTTTAATCTCTTTATCCTTAATGAGGGTAGTTAATTCATCTTTAGATGTTAGTTTTCGTTCTTGCATTCTTATATTTCTTTTGAGAAAACTAGATTTTCATACTCTTTGCCATTTACTACAAAAATTGATGTTCCAATTTTTTGATATTCATTCTTCTCGTAAAACCTTATAGCTCTACTGTTTTTTGTGTAAACAGAAAGCCACATAGTATCCAATTGTAACTCTTTTGCTTTATCTTCAAGAAAGGTTAGAAATTGTTGCCCGATTTTCAATGGGATAAAATCATTTAGAATGTAAACCCTTTCTAATAGACAGTTGTTTTGTGAAACTACATTTTTATGCATTGTATTTAATACTAGTTTTGAATAGCCAACAGGTAAATCATCTTTATAAATGATATAGAAAATATTATTTGAATCGTTTATGTCTTGTTTTGTTTTTGAAACTGAAAAAGCAGTTTCATTATATTTTATTAAGTCATTTTTATCATCAATAAATTGACTATGAGATTCGGTATAAGTTATTGTACCCAAAAGTGCTAAAACTTCTGTGTTTGCCTTTTTAGCCTTTTTTATTGTAATCATTATTTTCTATTGTTAATTTATTTAATCGATAAATGTGTAGCAATACAGCTATTGAACAACCAATAATTATTGGAAATGCACTAATCAATATTCCATATAAAATATAGATAAAATTTGCAATAGCAGAAATTACCCTCAATTTATATTCTCCGTTTACAGACATAGAATATAAGTTTACAACTAAAGCAGAGTAACCAATAATGTCAATAGTTATTAAATTCATTTATACTATACATTTTACAGTACTAAAGTAATTTTATTATATTTGCTGTGCAATAACTGTTAACTATGACAGGTTAAAACCACAAAAATGATTTTAAACGGAAAGCGTAAAGCATACCAAATAGAAGATAAAACACATCACTGTGGCACAAGTATTACAATGCATTATATTGGCGGAAAATGGAAATGTATAGTTATATGGTATTTAAGGAATGGAAAACTACGCTTTTCTGAACTTAAAAAAATAATTCCTGACATTACTGAAAAAATGTTGAGCCTGCAATTAAAATCTTTACAAACTGATGGTTTCGTGAAGCGAAAATCTTTTGGTGATAAGCCTCCATTTCATACAGAATACTCCTTGACAAAATTTGGTAAAAGTATATTGCCTGTAATTGAGATTATCACGAATTGGGGAATTAATTTTGGGGAAACTCAAGGTGAATTAATTGATGTATTGTGACTTTAATTTAGATATATATTCTAACTGTTTTTTTAGACCAAAAATATCACCTAAAACCCAGACATCTTTTATTTTTTTGTTGCTAGTTGTAAAAATCGCTGTTCCTTAATATTCTATTTTTCTATTTGTTGGTTCAATTCCAAAAATCTTTCCCTTGTGAGTTCTGGTGTATTTTAATTTAGCGAATGAGTGATTATTTTCTGTAATAATCTGTTCAATTTCATTATGAGAATCGGAGAATACAGATTTCATGAAATCCATATAATCTTTTAGACCACAATAACCTTTCTTTTTTTGCACTAATGAACTTCGGAAGGTAATTTCGTGATGCAGTATTTGATGGAAAAATACCAGTATTCCATTTATTCCACATTTCGTTATACCATCTTTCTATAAGTTCTAGACTGTTCATTGATTTCCTGTTTTTCCAAGCTTATGCCCAATTCAAAGATAAAGTTCTGTTTCAATGAATTTTATCGGTTGTTAAACGAAGTTAGCTGAAATATTTTAAAAAGTCAAGTAAATTAAATAGTTACGATTTACTTTTGCTAGCAGTGAGCTCCGCAATTTTGCATATCACTTCTGTAGCTTTTAAAATACTTTCTACAGGCACAT
>JGI24723J26617_10002853_pt1 | contig 13141 bp, 16 predicted proteins | sample Cruoilmetagenom6_FD_26617 | JGI IMG/M metagenome (IMG submission 26617) | reverse complement strand
CCGATTGCAATCGCTTCTGCTTTGGGATCAGATTTCAAATGCCCGCCTTCGGTTGCGATGAACCCAATCCGCACCATGTGCTGTTCGATCACGCCACCGATTGCCGCAAGGATTGATGGGATGTATTTGCCTTGCACCCAAGCACCACCACGCGGATCAAACACCGCTTTCAGTTCCTCGACAACAAAAGATACATCGCCGCCACGGCGGAACACCGCTGAAATCATCCGTGTCAGGGCCAAAGTCCAGGCGTAATGTTCCATATTTTTCGAATTAATAAACACTTCAAACGGGCGGCGGTTACCCTTTTCGATCACATCATTGATGGTGATATAAATTGCATGTTCGCTTTCCGGCCATTTGATCTTGTATGTGTGGCCTTCCAAAGCGTCAGGGCGGCTAAGCGGTTCGGATAGATAAACCACATCCGCACCCTTATCGATTTCAGGCGCGGTATCGGTGGTTTCCGACACGGCCAAAACCGAACCCGTGACATCATTCGGCCGATAGGTTGTGCAACCCTTACAACCCTGATCCCATGCTGCCATATAGACCTGCTTGAAGTCGTCGAAACTGATATCTTCGGGGCAGTTGATGGTTTTAGAAATTGAGCTGTCAATCCATTTTTGCGCTGCCGCCTGCATCCGTACATGGGCCAGTGGGGCTAGGGTCTGGGCGTTCACAAAATAATCCGGCAACGCCTTGTCGCCGAATTTTTCGCGCCACATCTCGACGGCGTAATCCACCACTTCTTCTTCGGTGCGCGAGCCGTCTTTTTGCAAAACTTTACGGGTATAAGCATAGGCGAACACGGGTTCAATCCCGCTTGATACGTTGCCCGCATAAAGACTGATCGTACCTGTCGGTGCAATCGAAGTCAGCAGCGCATTGCGAATGCCGTTCTTGGCAATGGCATCACGCACATCCGCATCCATATCCTGCATGGTTTCCGAGGCAAGAAAGGCCTGGTTGTCAAACAGCGGAAACGCACCTTTTTCAGCCGCCAGATCGGCAGACGCCAAATAAGCTGCGCGTGCAATTTGTTTCATCCANCCCTCAGTCCGTTGGGCGGCATCTTCCGACCCATATTGCTGGCCNACCATCAANAGCGCGTCGGCTAGCCCTGTCACGCCCAATCCGATACGTCGCTTCGCTTGCGCCTCTTGCGCTTGGGCTTCCAATGGAAAGCGNGATGTATCCACGACATTATCCATCATNCGCACCGCNGTGCGNACCAGATCGTCCANTGCTGCCGTATCCAGATCAGCGCCGTCTTCAAACGGGTCTTTCACCAATCGCGACAGATTGATCGACCCCAACAAACACGCACCATAAGGCGGCAAAGGTTGTTCGCCGCAAGGGTTGGTCGCGGCAATAGTTTCGCAATAATGCAGGTTGTTCTTTTGGTTGATACGGTCAATAAAAATCACACCCGGTTCAGCGTAATCATATGTCGCTTGCATGATTTTATTCCACAAATCCAGTGCTTTGACGGTTTTATAAACCGTTCCGTCAAATTCCAGATCCCAGGTGCCGCCCGCTTTGACCGCTTCCATGAAATCATCCGTCACCAGCACGGACAGATTGAACATACGCAACCGTGCGCTGTCTTGTTTGGCTTCGATAAATCCGTCAATATCGGGGTGATCGCAGCGCATGGTCGCCATCATAGCCCCCCTGCGCGAGCCGGCCGACATGATCGTGCGGCACATCGCATCCCAGACATCCATAAACGACAATGGCCCGCTTGCGTCCGCAGCCACACCATGAACCGTAGCCCCTTTGGGCCGCAAAGTGGAAAAATCATAACCGATGCCGCCGCCCTGTTGCATAGTTAGGGCTGCCTCTTTCAACATATCGAAAATACCACCCATGGTGTCGGGGATCGTCCCCATCACAAAGCAGTTGAATAGTGTCACGGATCGTTTGGTTCCGGCCCCCGCAATAATGCGCCCAGCGGGCAAAAACTTGAAATCTTCCAATGCGTTATAAAACTTTTCGGCCCACATATCGGGTTTGTCTTCAGCGCTGGCCAAAGCCCCTGCAATGCGTTTCCAGGTATCTTCGACACCATGATCCAAAGGTGTGCCGTCGGCATCTTTGAAACGGTATTTCATATCCCAAATTTGCTCGGCGATGGGGGCAGCAAAACGGCTCATGGCAGGTAACTTTCGGCTAAGTGATGAGTGTCCAAGGTAAGCATTTGTTAAGCTTTCGTCAACGAAATTGGCTGGTCAAATTTCATAAAAAACTTTAAGTTTATCGCATGTCAAAAATGATAAACATCATCAAGCTCAGCGTCGGCTCTGAAAGTGTGGAAACCCTGACTGAATGGCAGGCAGACCGGCGCACCCAAATGGGCCGTGATTATTCAATGCATGTCACTCGCATGTGGCCACGGCGTGAAACGGAAGTTTTCAACGGTGGATCGATGTATTGGGTGATCAAAGGCTTCATTCAGGCCCGCCAGAAAATCATCGGTTTTGAAGAGGTTATCGGCGATGATGGCATTCGCCGATGTGGCATCATGCTNGCCCCTGANCTGATCCGCACCACGGCCGTTAAACGCCGCCCGTTTCAGGGCTGGCGCTATTTAATCCCTGAAGATGCCCCCAAAGACCTGCCAAAGGGCCGTAAATCGGACGATGAATTGCCCAAAGAACTGGAAATCGCACTGGCCGATTTGGGGTTGCGGTAGGGGGCATCACATTCGCCTGATGGGCTATAGCAATCGGGCCATGCCCAACCTTTGCGGGATGCCAGATTAGCTGCAGTTCTTTCTCAATTTCTGAGTTTCGATAGCTTGAATTTTGCCCTTTGTAACGGCAATTGCGGTTTCTTGGTCATTGCCAGACATTGTGGCCGTTGGCAGTCCAATCAAAAATACACCCCAAGCATCAGCTTTCTTAGCGGCGTTTTGTTTTGCGCTCAACTTCTCAAGCTCTTGATTTTGAGCCAATTCTTTCTTTTTAAGCTGGCTGCATGAATTGCGGTTATACTGACCTTCATCAATATTCACGGCTGCTATGTCTGCTGGAGCTTTTGCACAGGCCGATACAAATATAAGGCTTACAATGAGCAGTGTATTTTTCATCTTAAATATCCTTGTGAAAAATTGATTTAATGTCGATATATTATCCTTATTGTTATTAAGTATNGTTATTGTAACCTTATGCAAGAATTAAATGATAAAATAACAACTTAAAATTGTCTCACATCAGAGCCTATGGACCCAAATAGAACTATTTTTTAAAGAGAATTTATCCGACTCATCGTTACCACCAAGAAGTAGAAACTCTATGGTGGAAATGCGAACGGCAGCTATGCGGACTTAGCTGCCGTATTAAAACTAAACCTAATAGCTTTTAGGGACGGAATGCAGATATTCTCGGCCTTAAATCGCTGAAAGACTTGATTGACTTGGAATCTCAGAACGCTACAATTTGTGTTGAAAAGTGATTTTGTCAAAGGCCATTCTTACACACCCAACTATTGATGAAATGGGTGACTTTTGAGGTTCCGAATATGGTAAACCTGAATGCAGTTTGTTGAGGTAAAGCACATAGCGACAAACGACGTGACTATCGTGAGTCGCGAATGGGTCGGCGGAAGTTGTGGTACAATTGTATTTATCCATGGGCTTGGCGCTGATCAGAGACAATTCGAATCTGACGCATCTTTTTTTTCGGGGCAAGGATATAATGTCGTTACATTGGATCTACGAGGCCACGGTAGTTCGAGCATTCCTTGGCCCTCTTCGCGTGAGACCCTGACTGTTAAAGCCATGGCTGAAGATCTTTTGCCTTTACTAGATCGAGTCCTGCAAAGGCCACTCCACTTGGTCGGCAATTCTCTTGGCGGATTGGTTGCTCTGAAACTGATCGATATGCGTCCGGATCAGGTAACGTCATTGACAACACTCGGCACGGCTTACAGTTTGCGACTGCCTAAGATTGTATCTGTGTTCGGGTATTGGTTCGGCAAATTGATCGGACAAAAGAGGTTTGGACAAGTGATTGCAAAAACTGCAACGCGCAATAAGCCCGCACGGACGTTGCTTGCAAAAATGTATGAACAACCCAACCTGACTTTGATCCAGATTATTCACCGAAATGTCTGCGCATATAATTATATAGGTATTGCTAAAGCCTTCACAGGTCCAGTTTTGATGGTCGGAGGCGAGCGGGACATGGTGATAAACGCACTCGCCGATCGATCTGTAAGGGCGTTCATGGAAGACCCCAAATTTTGCAACGTCAGAATCGCGAACGCGGGACATTTTATAAACTTAGATCAACCCGAAAAGCTACGTGAGGCATTGATCACGTTTTGGAATAAAACTAAATGAGCCATTTTTTGGTTATAACATGAATAATTTTTTAAGTTAGGAAACACATCACGATGAACGTATTTAAACGCCTTTTAGGAGACGATGCATACAAAAATTTGCCACAGGCTGTTCAGGACTATCACAACCACATACATTCTCACTTTTCGGGAACGGCGTTTTCTGGGGGCGCAAAAAATCCTATTGCGAATACTGTGCGCAAATTGTTTGGGTTTCCTGCCCTCGCCGACACAGTGAGCGTTTCAATTGAATTGGATATTCACAATGGGCGCGATCGCTGGCAGAGAAATTTTGGGGGACGACGTTTCTCGTCTAGTTTTTTCCCGAATCCAGACGGGACGCTCGACGAGCGTTTTTCTCCGTTCAGGTTTCGGTTTCGGGTGCGACGTCAAGAAAACAAAATGTACTGGGATTTTGTTGGGTGGTCGCTGGGCCCCGTTCCTTTGCCGAAAATATTAGGACCTCGAATTGTCACATGGGAGACGGCGTCCTCGGAAGGCGGTTTCGAATTCTACTCACACGCGGACTTTCCTGTTATTGGAAGGCTGGTTCATTACCACGGGATAGTATTTCCAGTCGAGATGGGGATGTAGTCAATATGGCAATAGTTGTATAAATTTTTTTATACCTTGCCGATGCGTGTCCGCGTGTTTTACAGGCTGAACTGATTATTAAGCGCGCTTGTTACGAACGGCAGCTTTGGGCTCAAAGCAGTCATCTGACATTTTCTATCAGGTATTTTCTGCCTGAAAACGGCCCAACTTCCGCTATGCGGACAAAGCCGACTTTCGATTTGCCCGAACAAACGGCTAACTTTGTAACTTATGTGACTTTCGGTCCGCTAGAACTTAGCGCTCTACGATTTCAGCCTCATAAGAAATCGGGAAATTCATCGAGCGAGCAACGAAACAGTATTTATGAATTTCGTTGTGGATATNCAGTGCACGTTCAATATCAGAACCTGCTACAACTTCAATTCTTGGTTTCAGAGTGGCACTTAAAAATCGGCCAGACCCATCTGGCAAGTTTTCACCATCACCAATTGGGTGATCTTCATATGCAAGAACTTTAATTTTTGCAACACTTGCCAAATGTAGATACCAAAGCATGTGACAGGCTGAAAGGGCGCTCAGCAACAAGTCCTCAGGGTTCATCTTTGTAGGGTCGCCTCCCAACAGTGGGTCGTTCGAGCAGTGAATGATCTCTTTGTTAGGGACTGCGATATCCCAAGTTCTTTCATAGCCTTTGTATGTGGCCGTACCTTGCCCAGTATTTCCTGTCCAACGAACTGCAGTTGTATATTTATGTGTGTTTCCCATTGTAATCTCCTAACTTAATGTATAAATGTATACATCATGACATTATAATTAAATCAAGGGTAATTTTTCATGGGTTATCATATTGTAGTCGAAGCTTTACGAAAGGAAATTTTAAGCGGTGCGCGCCAACCTGGTTCGGTGCTTTTACAAACTGAAATAGCTAAAAAATACAATATCAGCCGCATACCAGTGAGAGATGCTTTGGCAACTCTCGCGATTGAACGGCTGGTAATCTCGCAACCCAATATGGGCGCGCGCGTTATTGACTTAACAATTGATGAGATTCGAGAGGTNTATGAAATGCGTATCTCATTGGAATGCCGTTGTCTTCAAAAGGCCTTAGTGAACAAGAGTATTTCATACGTCGAAAACGTTGAATATCATCTTCAAAAATCATCGATAGAAGCAAATCGTGCGGGATGGGCCTTGGGCGATGCAGAATTTCATAATTCATTGTATTCTGCAGCCAATCGTCCCTTGCACTTTCGGATGATTTCAGAGCTTCGGCAGCTTTGCCAAATTCACACTAAGCATTACCTCAAGTTGACCCAGAGTACAGAACATTGGATTTCTCAACACGAACAAATAGTTGATGCTTTGCGCGCAAATAATGCTCAATCATGTGTTTCTTTGTTAGAGAAACATTTACTGGATACGCGTGATTTTTTATTAACAGAGATCAAATCAAGTACAACTTCCAAAACTTAACGCAAACATCGTAGCTCAAACTTGGCCGGAGATGCAAATGTATGTTTTGGCTCATAGCGGTCATCTGACAGAAATTATCAAATTTGGCTACTCACTCATTAATTATCGCTTCAAAATTTCAAAACTGTAAAACTAGTTTTTAGGCTGCAAATGCTTGGTAAGATTCGCGCTAACGCCACTTTCTTAAATTATGCGTTAATCAATTTTTACTAAGTTTGAGAATTTTCTGCGTCAATTGATCTGGTATTGAGAAATAGGCCGAGTGGCTCGACTTCAATTCTTCAACGCGTTCAACGGGTGTTTTGTTAAGGCACCTGTCTTGGATATAGGGTGAAACCGCACGATCTTCAGACAATCTGATATATGCACGCGGAACAGCGCCATATCGGTCATCTGTTAAAGTGAGTTTTGACAACGCTGGGCGAACAGGTTCGCGACACAACAACGTTTGTCCAAGCATGTTATCTTCCTCACTGCAATCATGGTAGAGGCCGTTGCGATAGATTTCAGGGTCAAGATAATCCCAGAGGCCGTAGTTATTTACAGTTATGAATGGGGCTAAAACGGAATCCTTGTCTTTGCGAAAGTAATCCACCACTCGTGTACCTGTTGGCAACATAAAAGATGCTAAATATATTGTTCGCTCGATCTTTTCTGGCACCATCTGAGCAAGGGTGGAGGCAAGTATTCCATAGCGACTGTGGACGACGACCGTGGTCTTTTCATTGTCGGGTAACAGTCGTGCAACGTCGGCTGCCATTCTGCTTAAACTGATAAGATGTCTGATTTTAGCATTACCTTTGCGCCCCAAGAGATCGGGTACAATCACTTTATGCCCAGCATCCCGTAAACGGGGCGCAATTTTGTACCAACACCAAGCGCCATGCCAACTACCGTGAATTAATAAGTAATTCTTCATAATTACCTCCTGCTAGGTAATTCTACTTGCGCCATGTTTGAACGCGATCCGAATCTTGCTAGAAAGAAGGAAGGTTATATAGTTTCAGCAAGCGTCTGTATGGGCTCAAAGCCGTTATTCATTGAGCGTGTCACTCACTCTCCTCAGTACCATCTGCACACACCGCATCCACCACCCCAACCAACTGTTCCATGCAGCCTGCCAGCCACGCCAACTCTTCGGCGGTAATCTTGTAGTGCTTAGAATAACGCGCCTCGACGATGAGTTTGGCGAGCGGTAGTAATGTGGATGAAGCTGCCGTTTGTCTTACCAGTTCACCAGTGGCCACTTTTCGGTGTTCGCTACAGACAATGAAAAATATTCGAATGCTTAGGTTGGAAATTTCTGTATCATATCCTGATGTTGATTCTCGATCATTTAACCGTCATCGCGCCTACGCTGAGCGAAGGCGTTGCCCATGTCCAAGAGTGTCTAGGGCTCGCTGTGCCCTTCGGAACGCGGCACCATTACATGGGTACGCACAACCACCGCCTCCAGCTTGGAAATAATGTTTATCTGGAAATNGTCGCGCGTGACCCGGACGGCATTGACCCGGGGCGCGCACGTTGGTTCGGTTTAGACGATCTNGCGCAGGTCCGTGAGGATTGGAAACAAGGGCGGCGGCTGAGGGGGTGGGTTGCTGCAACGCGTTCGATTGAACGCGTTGTCGACCAACATCCGGAGTTCGGAGATGTCGTACCGCTACCCTTCACAGAACCGGCTTTCGCTTTTGCGATCCCCGTTGATGGTTCCCTACCGCAAGACGGAGTTCTACCGTCGCTGATTGACCGCCGGGATAATCCGACTAAAATGTCGGAAATCCCCGAACTTGGAGCGCGGTTGGTGTCTATCACTCTGCAACACCCGGAACCGGAAAGTGTCGAGGCTACTTATCGCGAATTGGCCGTCGATCAGCCGCCAACAGTTCGCTTTGGACCGTCGTTGCGCTATGAAGCGACGATCGAGACGCCAAACGGGCTGCGTACACTTTGGTAGTGCTACCATCCGTTAGCCGCCGTATGCACGCTCCGAAGCATCTGTCAAAAAGGGCTCAAAGCCGCCATTCATTGAGCGTGTCACCCCCCCCTCAATGCGACCTGCACACACCGCATCAACCATCCCGATCAACTGTTCCACGCGCTGACCGACTTGGGGTTGCGGTAGGAGGGGGCATCGCATTTGCCTGATGGGCTATAGCAAACGGGCCATGCCCAACCTTTGGGGGATGTCGGGTTGGTGAATATCCCTGATGATTTTTGTGAACGGGGGTGATACGGGGCAAAGTTGACGTCGCAAACATGCTCAACTAGGCCGTAAAAGAACTGCTATGTCGCGATATGCGAAACTACGGTGAGTATTAGAAAATTCAGGAGAGTGTCATGCATGGCAGTTGCTTATGCGGTCGGATCAATTATCAAACTCAAGGTGAAACACGGCAGGTGGTTGGTTGCCATTGCACACAATGCCGCAAAGCCTCTGGGCACTATGTAGCGGCCACACAAATTCATAACAAACACCTTCAAATCGAAGGGCTTTCAAACATTACTTGGTTTCAATCTTCCGCCTATGCAAAGCGTGGATTCTGCAAAACCTGTGGAAGTCAACTCTTTTGGACTAGGTTAGACAGCACCTATACCTCGGTGATGGCAGGAACAATTGATGGAGACACTGGGCTAAAAATGGATCGGCAGCTCTATCCCGAAACAAAAGGAGATTATTATACGTTNCCTGACGTAGAAACAGTTGAACAATCGTCTCTTAAGAATCATTAATAAGGGCTCAAACCAGACACTCATTAAGGCGTGTCACCCACCCCCATCAATACCATCTGCACACANTTCACCCACCACTTCAATCAACTGTTCTACACGCTGGCCGATTTGGGCCTGCGGTAGGGGTTAGCACATTCGCCTGATGGGCTATAGCAAACGGGCCATGCCCAACCTTTGGGGGATGTCGGATCAGTGAATATCCCTGATGACTTTGGCGAACGGTGGCAATGTGGGACAAAGCGAATATTTTCTATAGTTATCATCATGTTCTCTTTATAGGGCGAAGCGCCAGGGTACCTAGATTACGGCTGCCCATTGCCTTTTTGGTATCGTGCTAATTTTGCCCCGTTACAGGCTGAGTAATTACGGCATCGGCTTCGCTGTAGATGACCGCAAGAAATTTAGCAGATTCAGTCGCACTCGGGTTTTCGGTCTTGCTGTGCAGGATACCAGCGGGCTCAACCCAGCTTTGCCCCGCGACATATTCTTTGAGTGCTTCACCCTCCAACTGACTACGCATACGCCCCTCCAGTAAGTAGACATAGACGAATCCGCCATGCCGGTGTGGACCAACCACCGCGCCAGGGGCGAGTTCAATCGTGAGTGCCGTTACAATATGACCGGGATAATCAGGGAGCGGTTCTTTGGCCAGCAGCTCTCTGTTGACATTCGGAGTGGCGGCATTTGCATCATGGGCATTGCCGGGAGACACGCCCATTACGAGGAGAAGGGCCAATGCAAGACAAAGGGCTACTGCGCAGGAAGTCTCTCCTTTCCATTTTTGTCTGGTGCTGATATCTTTAGAAAAATTCATTTTAATCACCTTTCCATATAGGGTTTCAATCGATCAGGCGGGCATTCGGGCGCTGACGCCTATCCGGTTCCATAGGTTCATTGCGCCGATTGCCACGGTCAGTTCGGCAAGTTCCAGCTCGGAAAACTCAACGCGGGCCGCTTCGTATATGGCATCAGATACCCGTGACTCCGTGACCAAAGTCACTGCTTCTGCCCATGCCAGTGCAGCTTTTTCCCGCGAACTAAATGCACTTGTTTCCTGCCAGACAGGCAAAAGATGCAGCACTTTTTCCTCAACCCCGTCCTCGATGGCCTCTTTGACATGCATGTCCACGCAAAATGCACATCCGTTTATTTGGGAGGTTCTAATCTTGACGAGATGGACAAGCCTTTTGTCTATTCCGGTGTTGCTGATGGCTGCATTCAGAGTCATCAGGGCGCCGTATAGTTCGGGTGTCTCTTTACCGATATTGAAACGTATAGTCATTGGTTGGTATCTTTCATGTAAGTTGTTGCAATAGAATCATCGATAATATATATCCACGATTAGAATATGCAACCACAATGAATATTTAAAATTAAAATCAAGGAGATGACCATATGAGACGCATGGGAGATGGGGTTGAGGCTGCGCTGCATTGTGCAGTAATTTTGGCTGCTTTGCCGGCAGGTAAGGTCATGTCAGGCAAGGATCTTGCGACTCTGCACGGCCTTTCCGAAAGCTATCTGTTGAAACATCTCCGCGCATTGACAGCGGCCTTGGTGACCGAAGCCATTCCGGGGCCGAGAGGTGGATATCGACTGCTTCGTCCCGCGGAAAAAGTAACTATGCTGGATGTTGTTGATGCGATAAGTGGCCCTGGTCCAGCCTTTGTTTGTCGAGAAATTCGCAGGAAAGGCGACGTGACGACAAATGCTAAATGCGCCTATGAAAAGGAATGTTTTATTAAGCGCCGGATGTTGGCTGCCGAGGAATTGTGGCGTGACGCGTTGCGCGCTCAGACACTGTCTGATTTGCTGGCCGACGGTGATGTGGAGATCGGCAAAGACAACCAGGAAGCGGTTGGAAAATTTGTAACTGAAAAACAACGTTAATTTCGTTTCCCGGAAAACCAGCTTTTCCTAATTGTCTGGTCGATAATTGTCCTAAGCGGGTTATTCAACGACGGCCGGACATGGGTATAAAGTTCAGAGCAATCGGACTGATGGCTATGAAAACCCAAACATCTTTGCCATGAATCGATACGCAAATTCGGCGTATCACCATGTCGAGACCTCACACGTGCCATGAAACCTTTCGGACATCAGAAGCAACCATTCGTGGTAATAAAGAAGGCTGACAGAATGGGTTCTAAGCTGCCGTCACACCCCCATCAATACCATCTGCACACACTTCATCCACCACCCCGATCAACTCCTTGACACACCCTGCCTGCCACGCCAACTCTTTTTCGGTAATCTTGTAGTGCTTTGAATAGCGTGCTTCGATGTAGGCTTTTTTCAGCAGCTCGAAACGATGGCGGGTTTGGCGGTCATTGCGGGGCCAGACGGGGCGTAGTTTCGGCTCCATATCCTCGGCCCGGGAACGCAGGTATTTGATGTTGTGTGTGGCCGGGGAGTAGAGCGTGTGGGTTAAAAGGTATGTATGATAGGCGCGTTCGGTTGCTTGATGCAGGTTGAAGGCAGCCCCATTCCATTTCGTTCTCTTAATGTCTGCTATGCGGGACAAAGCTGCCGTTGAGTATTTAGCGTTGAATGTCCGCTTCTAGGTTATGGATGGATTTTATCATCGCGGAACCGTTTCGGTTTCCTACTTTGTGCTCAGACACTCTGCCATGAGGTCAAACACCAGTCGAATTCTAAGGTTTGTCTTCAACTCTCGGTGCGCGACGAGTCAGGATTCTATCTCTATGGGTTCAAAATCCGGATAGGGATTCTCGAGTTCGGGATAGGCCGCTCCGACATCGATTGGCTAAATACCAATCCCCAGTCCTTTGCGCATGAGTTCCAGCGCCATTGTCACACTTGCTGTGGAATAGTTGAAATTCGCCATTGTCAGATTGAGACCGCGCGAAGCCATTAGCCCGAGCATGCGCTCTGGATATTCAGACCCCACGAATTGCAGCTTTGCAATATCTGTCGGATGTGAAGGGCGACCGACGGCATCGAGGTACTCTGACGACGCAAAAAGGTGACCGGTTGTGTCGCTCAGGCGTTTGGCGAAGAGGCTTTCGTCCTGAGGACGGGCGTGCCTGATCGCAATATCCGCTTCACGCTGTCGCAGGTCGCTCATCTCGTTGGACGCGATGATTTCGATCTGAAGGTCTGGCGCTGCGGTTTGAAGTTTTTTAGTATCTTCGGAAGGAAAAACGTGGCCATTCCATTCGTGCAGGCGATTGCCACATGTCCCGTCACCGCTTCGAATTGCCCTGTCGCCGCAATAGAAATACGATTTGCGGCCTCACCCATGCTTCGGAAAGGCTCAAGCAACTGTGTCCCGGCCTGGGCCAGCAACAGCGCACGAGAGGTCCTTTCGAACAGTGTCACACCAAGCGTTTCTTCGAGACTTGCAACTTGTCGACTAAGTGTGGGCTGTGTGAGCCCAAGCGCGCGCGGCTGCTGAAAATGATCCCTCTTCGGCAGTGGCAAGAAACGCCCGCGCCTGATTCCAGTCAAAAGCTGATCTTTGCCACTCCATGATTTATGCATACCAAACCTACAGAAATATGCAATTTTATAATGGTGCCGAGTCGACTAGAGGGATGTGAACAAGACGTATCAATCATGGAATTTGGTCAACATGCATATCCGCAATCAATCCGTCGACGCGTCGGTTGATCCATCAAATCAGCAGACAATCCCCATGACCAACTATCGGTTTAGTTCATGGCAGGTTGCGATCAGTCGGCAACTGAGGGCCAAAGAGGCCCTAGCCAGCCAATACGATGCGGCCTCTCGCAATTGGGGGCGGACAGCGCGGCGGTACGGGCTTGATGCAGCATATCGGCGACCATTGGTTGCGTCCGGCGCGCAGGCCGTACTTGGATCGGTTGGGTCAACGGCAAGGGTGCTGGATTGTCGGGTCGGGAGCGGAACTCTGTCGATTGCGCTGAACAGCATTCTGCCGGAGCGACTCAATTATTGCGGTATTGATCTCTCTGGAGAGATGCTAGCGAGGGCCGACGTGGAGATGCGGCAGGCCGCTTTGACGCCGGAACTGAGGCAGGCAGATATACTTTCG
>JGI24723J26617_10002850_pt1 | contig 13145 bp, 12 predicted proteins | sample Cruoilmetagenom6_FD_26617 | JGI IMG/M metagenome (IMG submission 26617) | reverse complement strand
CAAATGCGTGAGTTATTCGCTTCGCATATTCGCATGGGTGATCGCAACGGCGAGCGCATCGGCGGCGTCCGCGCCGGCTAGTTGCACACCCGGCAGCAGCACTTTGAGCATCGCTTGCACTTGCGCCTTTTCCGCTTGCCCCGTGCCGACCAGCGATTTTTTGACCAGCCGCGCGGCATATTCACCAACCGGCATGCCAGTGCGCGCCAGTGCCAGCACGCACACGCCGCGAGCCTGCCCCAGCTTTAGCGTTGACTGTGCGTTGGTGTTGACAAACACCTCCTCCACCGCGCCGCTATCGGGCCGGTGAGTTTCAACGATGTCGGTCAGTTCGCGGTCAAGCGTGACCAGCCGTTCGGGCATTGTTGCCTTGGGATCGGTGCGTATCTGGCCGTTGGCGATATGAGTTAGCCGATTGCCTGACCGGGCGATCACTCCCCAGCCAGTGCAGCCAAGGCCGGGATCGAGACCGATGATGATCATCGCGCCGCGACCGGCCGGAGATCAACCATCCAGGTCCAGCTTTTCCATGATCTCGTCCGAGACGTCATAGTTGCCCCAAACGGTCTGAACATCATCATCGTCTTCCAGCACGTCGATCAGCTTGAACAACGTCTGTGCGTCCTTTTCGCCAAGCTCTACAGTCATGTTCGGCTTCCACGCCAGCTTGACACTCTCAGCCTCGCCCAGTGCCTTTTCCAAAGCCCCGGCGACTTCGTGCAGCGATTCCATCTGCGTCCAGATCGAGTGCGAGTCCGCATGGCTTTCAACATCATCCGCGCCGGCCTCGATAGCGGCTTCGAGCACTTTTTCCTCGTCGCCCGCAGAACCGGGATATTCGACCAGGCCAAGCCGTTCGAAGCCATGCGCAACAGAGCCGGACGCNCCGAGGTTACCACCATTCTTGCTAAATGCAGTGCGCACCGAAGTGGCAGTGCGGTTGCGATTGTCAGTCAGCGCCTCGACAATCAGGGCAACACTGCCCGGGCCATAGCCTTCGTAGCGAATTTCTTCGTATTCATCGCCTTCGTTGGCCGAGGCCTTGTCAATCGCGCGCTGGATGTTGTCCTTGGGCATTGACTGCCCTTTGGCGTTGTTCACTGCCAGCCGCAGGCGCGGGTTCATGTCCGGATCGGGCATGCCCGATTTTGCCGCAACCGTGATCTCGCGCGAAAGCTTGGAAAACATCGCCGAGCGCTTCTTGTCCTGCGCGCCCTTGCGATGCATGATATTCTTGAATTTGGAATGGCCTGCCATGATCCGCCTTATCAGCTGGAGTGGGTTCTNACGCTGCCACTAGCGGAGTGTGCGGGATCGGGCAAACTGGCGCCTTGAATCACCCAGGTTAAATCACCCAAGGCCGAGCGCGGCCTTGTACGTATCCAGAATCGCTTCCATTTCCGCGCGGTCATCCTTGTTCATTTTACGCAGGCGGACGATCTGACGCATGATCTTCGCGTCATAGCCAACGGCCTTGGCCTCTCCATAAACTTCCTTGATATCGTCGGCGATGCCCTTTTTCTCTTCTTCAAGGCGTTCAACGCGCTCAATCAAGAGACGCAGGCGATCATCGGTGGCGTCGGCCATCGGGCATATTCTCCAACTGGATACGTGATTCGGTTGCCGCGCTGATAGCGAGCAGTCCGCGACCGGGAAAGTGGGCTGCCTGTGGAAAGTGAGTATCGAAACGTGACCGGCCCCCGCTGAGACGCCGAAAAGGGCTCTGGTATCACTTGTTCTTTTTTAGGCTCTCTTCCATCCGGGCGAGCTGTTCNGGCGTCGCTTCTNACTGGTATTTCGCCTTCCATTCATCGAATGGCATACCGTGGATCAGCGCGCGCGCTGCCATCTTGTCGCCTTCGAAACCGGCATCGCGAATCCAGTCAGCAAGGCAGTTCCGGCAAAAGCCCGATTGGCCCATCAGATCAATGTTCTGCGCGTCGTGCCGATGCTGCAAATGGCGGACCAGTCGGCGAAAGGCAGCGGCTGCGGTGGCGTCATCAAGTGAGTCGAGTGGGTCTTTTTTGTCCATGGTCGTTGCAATCTTCCTTGGTGTTTCGCGTCTGCTTTGCCATAGCACGCCGGGAATCTGAAAGGGGTATCGACCGTTGACCAGGAATGACCCGCGTGAAGGCATCACTCGCGCGCGCAAGGTAAAGATCCTGGCCACGCTTGGCCCTGCGAGCGCAGACCGCGAGACAATCACCAGACTGGTGCGTGCTGGCGCAGACGCCTTCCGCGTGAACATGAGCCACGGCGAACACACCTCGCATGCAGAAACAATCAAGCAGATCCGAGNGGTCGAGAAAAAGATTGCGCGTCCGATTGGCATTCTGGCGGACCTGCAGGGTCCAAAGCTTCGCGTAGGGGAATTCGCGGGCGGCAAGGCCATCATTCGTCACGGCGCGCATTTCACGCTCGATCGCAATCCTGAGCCGGGCGATGATACGCGCGTGTGCCTGCCCCATCCCGAGCTGTTCGGAATTCTGGGCAAAGGTGAGCGGCTGCTGATCGACGACGGCCGCCTGCGACTGTGCGTTATTCGTGCCAGCAAGGACGAGTTGCTTTGTACTGCCGAAGTCGGCGGCCCGATTTCCGATCGCAAAGGTGTCAATGTCCCAGACTCGGTCATTCCCGTTCCGGCGCTGACTGAAAAGGATCAGCGCGATCTGGCCTTCGCCATTGAGCAAGGCGTGGACTGGATCGGCCTGTCGTTCGTCCAGCGGCCCGAGGATGTTGCCGAAGCGCGCCGTCTGATGGGTGGTTACGGAGCGCTCATGGCAAAGATCGAAAAACCATCGGCTGTCGACCACCTGGACAAGATTATCGAACTGTCCGATGGCATCATGGTGGCGCGCGGCGATCTTGGCGTCGAAGTCAATCCTGAAGAAGTCCCACCCCTGCAAAAGCGCATAATCGAAACGGCGCGTGGCACCGGCAAGCCAGTGGTGGTGGCAACGCAGATGCTGGAATCGATGATCGCCAGCCCGACGCCGACGCGGGCCGAGGTCTCCGATGTCGCCAATGCAGTCTATGACGGGGCCGATGCGGTAATGCTCTCTGCCGAAACTGCAGTGGGCCAATGGCCGGTCGAGGCAGTGACGATCATGGACCGGATTGCAGGACAGGTTGAAGGCGATGCGACTTATGGCGAGCGCATCCACATTGCCGAAACGCCGCCCGATCCGACAATGGCCGACGCGTTGGCGCTGTCATGCGCACGGATTGCCGATACGCTTCCAATCGAAGGCATCATCGTGTTCACCGGGTCCGGATCGACAGCCCGGCGCGTGGCGCGCGAAAGGCCGTCAGTGCCGATGCTGGTGCTCACNCCCACGATAACCACTGCGCGCCGCCTTGCGCTGCTGTGGGGCGCACATGCCGTTCACACNGGGGATATCGGCAGCTTCGAAGGAATGATCGCAAAAGGCAAGCGCATGGCGCTACGCCACAAGTTTGGCGAGGCCGGGTCGCGGCTGATCGCACTGGCAGGCGTTCCGTTTGGCACCCCAGGCTCGACCAACCTGCTCCACGTTGTCACACTTTCCGGTGACGAGTTGAACGAGCGCGAGAGTTAACCCCGCTCTCCAAACAGCGCGCTGCCGACACGCACATGCGTCGCACCCAGCATCACCGCAGTTTCAAAATCGCTGCTCATCCCCATGCTGAGCCCGGCGATGCCGTTGTCGCCTGCGATTTTCGCCAGCAGCGCAAAGAACGGCGCTGGCTCAACCCCCAGCGGCGGCACGCACATCAAGCCTATGACCGGCAGATCCGCACTACGCGCCTGATCGAGCAAGGCCGGCACATCGGCAATCGCGCACCCGCCTTTCTGGTTTTCCGCGCCAATGTTCACTTGCACGAAACACGGCACTTGCTGCCCGGCCCTGTCCATCGCCCTGGCCAGCGCCTTCACCAGCGAAACCCGGTCGAGCGAATGGATACAATCGAACAGCGCCACNGCNTCGTCCGCCTTGTTTGACTGAAGNTGGCCGACAAGGTGCAGCGCGATGTCCGGGTTNGCTTCGACCAGCGCGGGCCACTTGGCTTGCGCTTCCTGCACCCGGTTTTCACCGAACACGCGCTGGCCGGCATCGATCAGCGGCACAATCCGCTCTGCCGGATGCATCTTGGAGATAGCAACAAGCTCGACATCCGCGGGATCGCGCTTGGCGATCTTGGCAGCTTTCGCGATGGATTCGCGAACATCATTAAGTGCGGAGGCTGGCTGGACCATGGCGCGCTGCTATAGCGATTCGATGCCAAACCGCCACCCACTGCCGAACATGCGGATTCCGGATATCTGGATTGTCAGCGACGCACGCAGCGACGACGCGCTTGAACCTGCGATGAAACGGATGCCGCGCGGATCGGGCCTGATCTTTCGCCACTACCACTTGCCCGACGCCGAACGCCGCTTGCGGTTTGACGCGCTGGCGCGGATTGCACGCAAGCAAGGGCACGCCGCCGTCCTGTCGGGATCGGCAAAGCAAGCCAAGGCGTGGGGGGCGGACGGTGCTTATGGCCCAGCAGGACTGATCGGCTGCGGACCTGCCTTGTTGCGGCTGGTGACAGTCCATTCGCTAAAGGAAATCGCACAGGCCCACCGCGCCCGCGCCGATGCGATCCTGCTTTCGCCCGTCTTCCCGACGCGCTCTCATCCCGGCGCAGCCGCGCTCGGACCAGTTCGATTCTGGCTGCTGGCCCGCCACGCACAAGTGCCGGTTGTTGCCCTGGGCGGCATGAATCCGCATCGCGCAAAGTGCCTGTCAGCGCGGAAATGGGCGGCTATCGACAGCTTTTTGCGATAAAGCGACTCGCCAGAATCCCAAGGATTCTTGACGGGGAGTCTACAACAGGCGATGATTCGCGTCCGATAAGGGGAACGAAGCATGGCAACTCGCGCAGTATCGTCTGGAAGGCGTCGCTCATCGCGGCCGGACTGGCGCGCTGTATTTCGGCGCGCCATCCGCCGCGCGGCGGAGCTTGGCGGGTCCGCCGTGCTGTTCGGGGCAATGATTTTCCTCGCGCTTTCACTGCTGTCCTATCAGCAGACCGATCCGTCTGTTTCCACAGCGGCAGGCGGCGAGGTGCAAAACTGGATGGGCAATGCCGGCGCATGGTCTTCGGAGCGTGCGCTGTTCCTGTTCGGCCCGGTTTCAGTGCTGCTCTTGCCGATGCTCTATGTTTTTGCCCGCAAACTGTGGCGGCTGGCCGAAGAAGAGGACGGCCTTGCCGAGCCTTCGGACCAACGCTGGTGGCGGCCGGTTGGCATCCTCCTGTTTGCCATGGCCCTGCTATCGACGGTCCTTTCGCTGGCGTTCACTCAGCCGGGCGGTTCGCTTCCCGCATCGATGGGCGGAATCTCTGGTCTGCTTGGCGCAAAGACTGTGCAAGGACTGGCAGAATTGCTGCCCGAATCGGCGCAAAGCTGGGCAGTNTTNGGAGCCGGGATTGCCTGCCTTGGCTTTGGCGCCTTGCTCGCAGGCCGGGTTTTCGCGCTCGACTGGCGCGCATTGCTGACATTGCCGGGACGCCTCGGCAAGCTGTCGGCCTTTCGGGACCGNGGGGATGCGCCATTCATCACCACGCGCGAACAAACGGCAAAAGCACCTGAACCGANNCGGCCCGAACCGCTCTCCTCGCCGCGCAAGGCCACACAGATCGTCGATCCCANGAAGCCCGCCAAGCCCGCCCAGATCGGTGCGAAAAGCCGGCAGACTGACATGTTCGACGAGTACGAATTACCCAGCCTCGATTTGCTGGACGATCCGCCCAAGGGTTCGGAACGCAAGATCGACAAGCTGTCTCTGGAGCGCAACGCGCGGCTGCTTGAAACCGTGCTCGACGATTTCAACGTTAAAGGCGAGATTTCCGCAGTGCGCACCGGCCCGGTGGTTACAATGTACGAGCTGGAACCGGCACCGGGCATCAAGTCTTCCCGTGTTATCGGACTGGCCGATGATATCGCCCGCAACATGAGCGCGATTTCCGCCCGCGTATCCTCGATCCCCGGCCGCACGGTGTTGGGCATCGAACTGCCTAACGCAGACCGCCAGACTGTGTCGTTCAAGGAAATGATCAGTTCCGAAGCGTTCGCCCATCACAAGGGCATGCTGCCGATCATCCTGGGCAAGGACATCGCTGGCGAGCCGGTTGTCGCTGACCTTGCCACAATGCCGCACTTGCTCGTCGCAGGCACNACCGGCTCGGGCAAATCGGTCGGCCTCAANTGCATCCTTCTCTCGCTGCTTTACCGGCTGACCCCGGCGCAGTGCCGCTTGATCCTGGTCGATCCCAAGGTGCTCGAACTCAAGAGCTACGACGATATCCCGCATTTGCTTTCTCCAGTCGTGACCGAGCCGAACAAGGCAGTGCGCGCGCTCAAATGGGCAGTCGAGGAAATGGAGCGGCGCTATCGAATGATGAGCGAGATCAGCGTGCGCAACCTTGCCGGTTTCAATGACAAGGTCCGTTCCGCTGCGGCCAAGGGCAAGCCACTGGGGCGCCGCGTGCAGATCGGCTTCGATCCCGATACCGGAGAAGAACTCTTCGAGGAAAACCAGCTCGACTATCAGGCATTGCCCCAGATCGTGCTGATCGTCGACGAACTGGCCGACCTGATGGTGACTGTCGGCAAGGAAATCGAAGTGCTGATCCAGCGGCTCTCGCAAAAAAGCCGCGCGGCAGGCATCCATTTGATAATGGCAACGCAGCGCCCATCGGTCGACGTCATTACCGGCGTGATCAAGGCCAACTTGCCGACCCGCATCAGCTTTGCCGTTACCAGCCGGATTGACAGCCGCACGATCCTTGGTGAGCAAGGCGCAGAGCAGCTATTGGGCAAAGGCGACATGCTCTACAAGCCGCATACCGATCCGGTGAAGCGCGTCCACGGCCCATTCGTCAGCGACAGTGAAGTGGAAGATGTCGCCAGCTATTGGCGCACACAGGGCACGCCTGACTACATCGATTCGGTCACCGAGGAGCCGGAGGACGGCAGCTTCGGCTTCGACGATATCGACGCAGCGTCGGACAATCCCGATGAGCGTAAATATCGTCAGGTCTGCCAACTGGTGTTCGAGAACCAGAAGGCTTCCGCCAGCTGGATCCAGCGCCAGATGAGCGTGGGATACAACACTGCATCCAAGTGGATCGAGCGGATGGAAGCAGACGGCCTTGTCGGCCCGGCCAACCATGTCGGCAGGCGGGACATTTACAGGGACGAACTGGGCAACCCGCTATAACTTGACGCCGCATTGCGTTTCTCGCACTCCGTCGGCCAATGACCCAAAGCACAACCGGAACGGGCGAGATCAAACTGAGAGGCGTTGGCGCCTTTCACGGCCCAAGCCCATATGCGCAGGAACCTGTTGTTGTCGCCGATCTGGCAATTGACGAAACAGCGCGCGCGAACGCGGATGCACTGATAGCTGCAACAAGGGATCGCTTTGCTGGCTGGGGCCTGGAAGACTTGCCAGTGCCAACCGGTGACGCAAGTGAAGCGCTGGCCCAGTTCGCGCTGATCTGGGCACATGGCGCGCTGACCCAATCGCCCGGCCTGATTGCGCCGAGGGGCCTTCACCGCATGAACGATGGCCGTTTCCGAATCTGGATCGGATTCCATCATCCCGGCACCAGCCAGCTTGCGCTGACGCTGGCAGCCGACGTGTTGTCCACAGCACTGGACGTGAAGCCGTCCGATGAACAGGTCAATCGTCTCGCCGAGCTTGAGGCAGCTTGCCAAAGGCACCACCCCCAGCTGCAGGACCAGATTATCATGGCCGGCGCGCGCGGCGCTGATGTGCCTTTCCAGCGGGCCTGGCAATTGCAACGCACCTGGCTGTTCGGGTGGGGTTCGCGCAGCGAGCTGATCGCCGCCGGTTCGTCAAACCGGGATGGAGCGGTTACGTACGGCATTGCAAGCAACAAGGTGCTCAGCAAGAAAATGATCGAAGGGCTTGGCCTGCCAACACCGAGACATGCCCTCGTCCGTTCAGACAAAGAGGTTGCCCGCGTTGTTCGAACGGTTGGCTTTCCTTGCGTCGTTAAACCCTCAAACAGTTATGGCGGCAAAGGTGTAAGTGCCAAGCTGACAACAATCGATCAGGTATACGAAGCGATTGCGCATGCCCGCCTATTCACGAACCAGCAGATCATCGTGGAGCAATTCATTCCAGGAGCAGACCACCGGCTATGGTTTCAGAGCGGCAAACTTGTTGCCGCGATTCGCAGGGACCCGCCCGCGATAACCGGTGATGGCACGCGCACAATTCAGGAACTTGTCGATAATCTCAACCGCAACCGGGCCGATGGCGGCAGGATCGGGTTCGAAAAGTTGACTGCAGTCGAACTTGACGACGCATTGATCATGCACCTGGCCCGGCAGGGTATGGCACTGGAAACAATCCTTGAAGAAGGCCAGCACGTCGCCTTGCGAAGCAATGCCAACGTTTCCGGCGGCGGCGGCATCGAAATCGTGAGCGATGACGTACATCCCGATATCGTTCTGGCCTCTGAAATGCTGGCGCAAACGCTTGATTTCGGCATGGCAGGTCTGGACTACATAACCACCGATATCACCCGCAGCTGGCAAGAAGTTCCCGGTAGTTTCATCGAACTTAACCCGGCTCCGGTCTGCCAGATGCTGACTGCCCTTGGCTGGTCGAACGAGGAGGCCGGAAAGGTCGCACTGGGCACCGATACCGGCCGCATCCCGCTGCAACTTGTCGTTGTCCCGGATGCGCTGCTTAATACGGCCACACAGCACATTTCAGCAATCCTGCCTGACGCGCACATCGGCCTTGCGTCCCATGACCGGGCGCAAATTGGCGACATGCAGCTAGCCTTGAGCCACCAGAAACTCTGGAACGGCGTTTCGATCATGCTCGCCCACGGCGCGGTAGAACGCGCGGTCGTGCTGGCTGGCAGCGATCGGATCCGCCGCCACGGCCTGCCAGTCGACCGCGCCGATCGTATCTGGAACTGCGACCCGGACCTGATGGCGCAATGGTCCACAGCACTGGCGCAAAGCTCTCGATCGGATGTCTGGCAGGGTGACTGGGCAAGCTTTGCAAGTGAATTCAAAGTCGAAGACTTGTCGGGAGCAACGGCAGCATGACCCAGCCTGCATCCAGTCCCGAAACCGCGCAGCAAATCACTTTGTCCAGCGTCGCGGTTTACCACGGACCCAGCCCTTATGCGCCAGAACCGGTCGTCGTGGCCGAACTGTCGCTGGCCGAACCCGTTATCGCCCGCGCCCACGAGCTGATCGCGGACTTAACAGGCAAATTCGATATGCTCGATTTGCCGGAAGCGGCGCAAGACGCAGGCGATGGAGGAGACGCGCTGGCCGGGTTCGCTGTGCAGTGGGCTCATGCCTCGCTGACTCAGGCATCCGGCAATGTCTCACCGTTCGGCCATCGCCGTGTCGAAGACGGCAGGTTTCATCTCTGGATGGGCTTCCAGCGCTCTGACATCAGTTATCTTGGTCTCTCACTGGCTGCACGCGCGCTGGAAATGGCTGCGCTGAAAGAGCCTGTGACCTGCGAGTTCAGCAAGCAGCTGATCGATCTTCGCGATGCGTGCATAAAACATCACTACAGCATCCAGGCCGAGCTGATCATAGCCGCAGCAAAATCTCGCGATCTTCCCTTCGAGAAAGCGTGGGGAATGCCGCTGTTCTGGCGGTTGGGTTGGGGCGCCAAGAGTGAATTGCTGTTTGCTGGCTCGTCGGGCAGGGACGGTTTTATCGGCAGCGGGATCATCGCCAACAAACTGCAAAGCAAGTCCATTATCGGGCAGCTTGGCCTACCAACACCTGAATTCGCCATCGCCAGGGATGATGGCGAACTTGACCGCGCGGTCGCCAATGTCGGCTTTCCGTGCGTGGTCAAGCCGCTCGATTTGCATGGGGGGGCCGGAGTTAGCGCCGGGATAACGTCCATCGACCATGCCCGCGAAGCATTTGCCCGCGCACGCAGCCTGTCACGCCAACCGATCCTGGTCGAAGCCTTTGTGCAAGGCGACGATTATCGCCTGGTATTTGCCGACGGCGCGTTTCGCGGCGCGTTGAAAAAGATGCTCCCCGCAGTTGTCGGCGATGGCAAACACACCATCATGGAGCTTGTCCAAACGCTCAACGCCGGGCGTCAACCATATTACAAGCTGGGACCGAACGATCTGGCTGAGATCCCCATCGACGAGGCTTTCGAGCTACACCTTGCCGGGCAAGGGCTGAGCCCGGAATCGATCCCGGCTGACGGACAGAAAGTTACAGGGCATGGCACGTCCAACCAATCGACTGGCGGAACGTTTGCCGACGTATCCGCCATAGTCCACCCCCATGTGCGCATAGCCGCACAATCGCTTGCCCAGACCTTGGGTGCGAACGTGATCGGTCTGGATTACATGACCACCGATATCACCCGCAGCTGGCACGATGTGCCCGGCGGGTTCATTGAAATGAACCTGTCCCCCGGCCTTACGAACTTTACGAAGACCGGTTGGACCGAGGTGGAAACAGGCAATTTTGTCTTGGGCGAAGAGACAGCGCGCATCGCGCTGCAGATCGTGATCGTTGCCGACGACATGCTGGACGAAGCTGAAAAACAGGTTTCGCCGATAATCGAGGGGGACAACACAGCCGGCCTGGCAGCGCATGACCGCGCGCGGGTTGGCAGGCTCGCGCTTGCGGTCAGGCAGGAAAAACCTTGGGCTGGCGTGTCAATGTTACTCGGCAACTGCCGGGTTGAAAAAGTGGTAGTCCTTGCAGGCAGCGCGCAAATCCGCCGTCACGGCTTGCCTGTCGACCAGGCAGACCGGATCTGGCTGTGCGATGACAGCCTGCCTGATGACTGGCGCCGTGTACTTGAGCGATCAGCACGGACCACTGTCCGGGAAGGCGGTCTTTCCGACTTCGTTCGGGAGTTCTGTAAAGAGGACGCCGACCAGCCCTGAGACGGCGCGCCATGCGCGGGTAGCCATCGCAGCCGAACCTGTTGGAGCCTGCCGTCAAGATCGCTACAAGGCGCGCTCCCACCATGTCCCGGATCCTGCTTACAATGACTGAACCTGACTTGCCGATCTGCGTTGCCGCGCTTTACCAGTTCACCCCGTTCAAGGATTGCGCCGCACTGCGCCAGCCGCTTGCCGATGCCTGCGATGCAGCCGGCGTGAAAGGCACGATATTGCTCGCCCGCGAAGGGATCAACGGCACGATCGCGGGAACCGACGTATCTATCGAGGCAGTGCTCGACCATATCCGCCAGCTGCCCGGATGCGACGAGTTGGAGGTCAAATTTTCGCGCGCGCCGTCGATGCCGTTTCACCGCATGAAAGTGCGGCTCAAGAATGAGATCGTCTCCATGGGCCAGCCGGACATCGATCCGCTGGCCAGCGTTGGCCGCTATGTCTCGCCCGAAAACTGGAACGCGCTGATTGCCGAACCCGGCACCATCGTGATCGACACCCGCAATGACTATGAAGTGGAAGTCGGCACCTTTCCGGGCGCGATCGATCCACGGACAAAATCATTCCGCGATTTCCCGGCCTGGTTCCGGGCCGAGCGCGATCGCCTGCTCGCCCAAGATGAAAGCACAGGCACCCCGCCCAAGGTCGCGATGTTTTGCACCGGCGGCATCCGCTGCGAAAAATCGACTGCGTTCCTGAAAGCCGAAGGGGTCGACGAAGTCTATCACCTGCAAGGTGGCATCCTGAAATACCTTGAGACAATTCCGCCTGAACAAAGCCTTTGGGAAGGCGAGTGTTTCGTGTTCGACCAGCGCGTGACTGTGGGCCATGGCCTTGTGCCCGGCAGCTATGGGCAATGCCACGCCTGCCGCAGGCCGATCACGCAGGCCGACCGCGCATCGTCGCTCTATGAAGAAGGCGTTAGCTGTCCGGCCTGTCATGGCGAGCGCAACGAAGAACAGCGCGCCGGATATCGCGAAAGGCACAAGCAGCAGATGCTCGCGGCAAAGCGAGGCGAAGCGCACATTGGCTCGCAAGACATGCCCAAAAGCCCCGAAAATGAATTCTGACGAGAATCCCGTCCTCTACAGCTTTCGACGCTGTCCATATGCAATGCGCGCGCGGCTTGCCCTNCTGGTTAGCGGCACGACATGCGAAATCCGCGAAGTAAAGCTTTCCGCCAAGCCAGGTGCACTGGTCGAAGCATCTCCCAAAGCCACCGTGCCGGTACTGGTCCTGCCTGACGGGACAGTGATCGACGAAAGTTTCGACATCATGCACTGGGCGCTTTCTCGCAGCGATCCGGGTGACTGGCTAAGCCGCGAAGACGCGGCGCTGATCGATGCGAACGACGGGCCCTTCAAGCACCATCTCGATCGCTACAAGTATCCCGAACGCCATGGCTCAGATCCGGTTGAACACCGCGTTGCCGCCATGAAACTGCTTCAAGTGCTGGAAGCTCGGCTCGCTGCACAGGCCAACTTGTGCGGGGAAACCATGGGTATCACTGATGCCGCGATATTCCCGTTCGTACGCCAGTTCGCCAACACCGACCGCGAATGGTTTGACAGCCAGCCCCTGCCAGCGCTGCAATCATGGCTAAAGCGCCATCTCGCTTCAGAGCTGTTCGCCAGCATCATGGTGCGCTTGACGCCTTGGTCCGAAGGCGATGACCCGATTGCCTTTCCTGCCTGACNCCGCGGTGCCACAGTGTTGGTGCAGCCNTGAANTTACCGCCAGAGACCCAAGAGATTTCCGCCCAGATGCCATGTGTCACTTTGACGATCAAATATTTGAATAGTATGTGTAATATGCCCGAACACGCGAGAGGCAGAGTGTTACTTGTATCACTCTCGATCTGGCCGGCTGCCCGCACTCCAGCACAAGGATGAACCCATGCACGTCGGAACTGTCCGGGAAATCAAGACTCATGAATACCGCGTCGGACTGACCCCGGAAAGCGTGCGTGAACTGGTTGCACATGGCCATGACGTGTCAGTCGAAGCCGGAGCAGGGTCCGGGATCGGTGCCAGCGACGGCGACTACGAAGCGGCTGGCGGCGCAATCCGACAAAGCGCAGCGGATGTGTTCGCCGCGTGCGAGATGATCGTGAAAGTAAAAGAGCCGCAAGCACCGGAACGCGCAATGCTGCGCAAAGGACAAGTGCTGTTTAC
>JGI24723J26617_10002847_pt1 | contig 13164 bp, 14 predicted proteins | sample Cruoilmetagenom6_FD_26617 | JGI IMG/M metagenome (IMG submission 26617) | reverse complement strand
TCATCTGAAAATTCATCAATTGAAAGTTTAGAAGGTAAAATATATGATTTATTATACTCCCAAAACACTACTTCTGGCTTTAGATCAGTGAGAAAACCTTTTAACAGATTTCCAATATAGACGCGAAATTGCTCAACGGTAGCATGAGTTATGGATTCTTTATCACTATCATCGCATAGGTCATAATATTTTTGAGTAAATGGTACACGGTTTGAAAGAATAATTGTTTCTTCAAGTGGTGTTTCTACTGTTATTGAATCTACTGTTTCGGGCTTAATAAAGTATAATTTTTCTTTGAATTTTGAGTTTTTGGGAACCGTTTTAAACCAGTATGAAGGGAAGGAGATTGCGTTACCTGTTTCTGCAGAAATTTGAACTCTAAACAAAACCTCTCTAAAATAAGTGTCTAAAAATTGCACAAAAGAGAGTGTTTTTCCATTGCTTTCAACTTTTATATTTTTATGTTCGTGATCTGGAAAGTCAGCTTCAAGTAGTGAGAATAATTTCTCTCTTAATACTTTATCTAATCCATCGCAGACAAATGTTATCCATGAGAGTTCAATTTCTTCCTCATCTTTAAGGGCTTCTCTAACGTCTGAAGATGTCCCCTCGTAATCATCGTCTAAATGTCTGAGAGCTGATAAAATATTCGATTTGCCAGCTTCATTAATCCCAACAAGAATTTGACATTGTTGAGAAAAATAAACAGTCATGTCTTTAATCGATCTGTAATTTTCAATTCTTACTCTTTTTAAAAACATAGCAGTCCCCTAAGTAATATTTAAAAAGAAGGATAATCCTATAAGTCGATTAAGTGCAACTTATTAAAAATTAGGTTGTAATACTTAAATCAACCCAGCTTTTTCCATGCGCTCGGTCATTAGGCCTGCGACGGTCATCAGGGCTTTGGCGGGGCGGAGCATCACTTCGAAATGGTCTATTTTGCCGTCCGCGTCATAGTGAATAAGGTCGATGCCCTTAATTTGGATATCCCCCACGTTTGCAGAGAACTCCAGCGCCATGTCGTCGCCGTCGGTGAACTCTCTATGGTAGGTGAAGTTCTCGGTGATATCGATGATGCTAGCGAGGATAAAGGACAGCACCTCGGGGCCGTGCTTGGGCTTAAACAAAAAGGGTGAGTGAAACTCCACATCGTCCGCCAACAGCGTTTTAAGCAGGTCCATATCCTTGGTGAACACCACTTTGTGCCATGTGTCTAAACGTGAGTTGGTCATTTTGGTTTCCTTATTTATTACCTCAATCGCCGGACGCGCTGTCCGCGCTTAGGCTATACGGCGAAAAGTCGCCGGCGGGCGCGAGGCCCTTGCCTCACCGCTGGTCGCGGTTCGGTTTAAGTTCTAGTCGTCACCCTGAACTTGTTTCAGGGCCTATTATTCATCGCGCAATAGCTTTGATAGTAAGTCTATACATTATCCAGCTAACTGAGAATATAAATCATCCCAGTGCGGATTATCCTGTTCAATTTGGTTTATTTTCCAATCACGTCGCCATGCCTTCAACTGCTTCTCGCGTTCAATTGCGGATGCTATGTCTTTAAAGCTTTCAAAGTAGACTAACCTATGGACGTCATTATCCTTCGTGAAGCCTTCAACAACACCTTCACGGTGCTCCCACACGCGCTTTAGCAAGTCACTGGTAACGCCTATATAAAGCGTTCCGTATGGCTTAGATGCAAGTATGTAGGTGTAGCCCTTTTTCGTCATGGTTCGAGACTAGTTGTAAATGGGCCCTGAAACAAGTTCAGGGTGACGATTAGGGAGTTCAGGGTGACGAGTGAGGCGTACAGTATGACGGGTAGGGTTCAGCATGATGACTGAGGGTCAGCCAAACTGGATAGGGTCACCTTTTTTATCAAAGGCCAGATAGCTGGATAGATACGCGCCTTGTTTAACCGCGTTGATCATCACCTCTAGTGGTTTTGACGCGTCGTCTGACGTTGGCGGTACGCCGTTTTTGCCAGACAGAGCAGCGACCAACACAATATCCCAGCTTTTGCCCACACGCTCAGATTCCGCCACCAAATCAGCAAAGCTGCCTAGCTCATCCAATGTTTTATCGGCGCACATCATGGGCTCAAGCTCTCCGCCGCGGCCCGCGTTAAAGTTGGCGGCTTCAGTCTCGCTGTGATCTTTTGGCAGCTCAGCTTTTAAAAACACAAACAATAAGCGCTGTGGCTGTGGTTGTTGTTTTGCAGCGGCGATGAGGGATGGGTAATCGGTGATGCTCATATGTATGTTCCGTTTGTTATGCAAGATGTGAATAGCGCCCATAGGAGGTAGCAAATATTTGCCCTCTTGAATAGGCGATAGCATAACAATTTACCAAGGTGCATGATTTTGATTGTTACAGTTGTGTGACAGGTGCACTTGCGGTCTTGTAAAGGGGCTGAATTGCACTACATTTGAGGCTGGATAGGGCAAGAGGGATTTATCACATGAAAGCGGCAGAAGCGTTTATACGCAATTTTTTAAAGCAAGAGGCATCGGCGGGTATCCTGTTGATGATGGCAGCACTAGCCGCGATTGTTGTTGCCAACTCTGGGCTTAGCCCGCTGTATGATATGCTGTTGACCACGCCGGTTGCCGTGCAGGTGGGTACTTTCAGCGTGGATAAACCGCTGCTGCTTTGGGTCAACGATGGCTTGATGGCTGTGTTTTTCTTTCTGGTGGGNTTGGAGCTTAAGCGCGAGTTCATGGAAGGCGAGCTTAAAGACAAGCGCAACGTGACGCTGCCAGCNTTTGGCGCGCTCGGCGGTATGGTGATCCCCGTGTTGTTTTATCTGTATTTTAACGCGGGCGACAACACCGCTATGCAAGGCTGGGCTATTCCCGCCGCCACCGACATTGCTTTCGCGCTGGGTATTTTAAGCCTACTTGGTAAGCGCGTGCCGCTCAGCCTGAAGGTGTTTCTAACCTCGCTGGCGATCTTTGATGACGTGGGCGCGATTGTGATCATCGCCATGTTCTTCACTGAGCAAATAACCTTCTCGGCCCTTATTGTGGCTGGGCTTTCTATTGTTGGGCTGTTTTTTATGAACAAGCGCGGGGTTACCGCGAAAAGTGTCTACATTTTAATGGGGCTTATCATGTGGACCGCCATGCTAAAATCTGGTGTCCACGCGACGCTGGCTGGCGTTATCTTAGCGGCTTTTATACCGATGCGAGACAGAGCAAACCCTGAGATATCACCGCTCAAAGAGCTAGAGCACGATCTACACACGGCGGTGGCCTTTATGATATTACCGATTTTTGCTTTTTGTAACGCGGGCATTGATCTGGGCGCCATGACTGCGGCTGACCTCATGCACCCCATCACGCTTGGCATTGCAACAGGGTTGTTTGTTGGTAAGCAGATTGGGGTCTTCGCCTTTTGCTGGGTCGCGCTGAAACTTAAGCTTTGTGTGCTGCCAAAAGGAATGACCATGGCCAGCCTGTACGGGGCGGCTCTGCTGTGTGGTGTTGGTTTTACCATGAGCTTGTTTATCGGCTCGCTCGCGTTTGAAGAAACCGGCGTTGACCTGTTTTTTGATGAGCGCCTTGGCATCCTTATCGGGTCTATACTGTCTGGCGTGGCGGGCTATATATTGCTCAGAAACAGCAAGCGCAGCGATATCTGATTATTCCCAACTGAATTTTTCGTATTTAGGGTAGGTCACAGCAATTGCTTTGCCTGATGCGTGCTGCGCCATAGCCTCACTGCGCAGGCGCGCCACATCGTCGGTGAGGGTTGAGCGCAAGCCCCAAAGCTCGCCCCATAAATCGTTAAAGTTCTCTGGGCGGCCTTCAACATCATCTTCCACATAGCGGATAAATTTGCCGTAAACCGCTTCGATGCGGGCAGCGTGCTTCGCTTCAAACGCAGTAATGTCTTTGAGAGAGGCTTTAAGCACAGAGTCTTTAACGTTTGGTGATTTTTTAGCGTGGTTGGCGNGGTCTTTCATAGTCTCAAAATAGGCGACCTTTTCTTCAAGTGACATTTTATAGGCATCGCGCCACTGGTGCATGGTGTGGCTATTGACCAGCTTTTTGGTTTTGGGGTCGATGATCATCACGGTTGGTGTCTCATACACGGTGGCTTTACCGTAGTTTTTAACGACCTTAAGCGCATCATCGTATTGGTCCATGTTGACCCGCGTGACCTCATAGCCCTCAAGCGCAGTTTTCATGGCGGGGTCATCCAAGCTTTCCATCAGCGAGCGGGTGTCATGGCACCAATTGGCCCCCATGATGATAAGCGCTAACTTATTGTTCGATTTTGCCTTTTTAACCGTAGCCTTGACATCGCCTTTCACATCTTTCGAGTTGGTGAAGTAGTTAACGCGCTCGTCGTGGTCCTGCGCTAAAGCAGCGCCCGCTGATACAGGCGAAACCGCAAAGATTAGTAAAATCATTAGTGTCCGTAATGTCATGGTACCCTCCCAGATATAATTACGCGATGCTAACCAATTAACTTTGCTTTTTATACCACTAAGTTTTGAGGTATGCGTCTATAAGGCTTAGTGCCCGTCAGCATCTACTTGTGCTGTATCCACAAGGTGCAGGTGCCTACCAACAGCAGTTGCCACCAGATCAACAAAGATATGTACGGCAATGGCGGGGTAAAGAGAGCCTGATGCAATTGTAAGTGCGGTCATCAAAGCGCCGAGCGAAGCAACCCGAATGAGATTATCCCAGGTCTTTTGATAGAGATGCGCGACCGTGAAAATGAACAGAGATAAAAGGCCTGCGACCCAGATGTTGGTGTAAAACATGAAGCCCCAAATTAAAAAGCCGCGGTAGAGTATTTCCTCTGTTATGCCAGCGGTTAGCGCAGTTAAGCCCATTAGCTTAACTTCAGCTTTATTGTTTGGCATCATATCTTGCAGGGCAGGCGTTTCCGTTAGTTGGTCTCTAACCTTTTGTTCTTCAACTGGATCATTTTTAATTTTGAAAAATTCGCGGCAGTAAAATCCGATAATAAGGAGCGAGGCTATTACAGTTCCATAACTCCACCAACCCGCCTCAAAGCCAAGCCCAACTAGCGATAAGGGGCGGCCCTCAGATAACCAAAACCAAAGCAGTGCAATTGTCGGAACCCATAACATTAGCATCGTAGCTTTGAAGGACATCGCCTTAAACTTTGGGTTTTTCAGGGTATCGCTGCCGTAGTATTTTTCTGAAATTATAGCAATCAGTGGCATCGCTACGGCCACAAACAGCATTAGTACTATATCCATTGTCTGTAATGTTATCGGCGTAATCATCTCTATTCTCCTTCTTTAATTTACTGTCATTAGGTCGTTTCTTTGACCTTTATTTTTACGTCGCGAGGTCTTTAGTCGTTGACATAACTGCCAAAATACCCTATATGTAAACGTAATTCGCATTTACATATAGGGATAAATGATCATGAGTCAAGGGGCACGACCAACTTTTCAAAAAAGATCAGAGCAAACGCGGGATAAATTGGTAGGTGCGCTAGAGCGTCTACTGCACAAAAAAAGCTTTGAGGAAATGACCGTTGCAGAAATTGCGGCTGAGGCTGGTGTTTCTCCTGGGTCTATTTATCGGCGGTTCAAAAACAAAGAGGCCTTCATACCGGTCCTGTTCGAACTGTATTTGGTGAGGCTAGAAGAGTGGGCGCTGCGGCCTGAGGCGCAGGTTGAAATAGAGGGCTGTGAGTTGAAGGAGGGCTTGAAACTCGTGTCAAATGCTGTGCTAGCCCAGTTGCAACACCAAAAGCATATCCTAAAAGCTGTCTATGTTTATGTAAGGCTTCGCCCCGACCTTATGGGGGACGAATGGGGGCAGTTGGAGCAGCAGTCTTATGCAAGCTTCAGAGCAATTATCGAGCACTTTAAGGCGGAAGTTAAGCACACAGACCTAAACAAGGCGGCGCGTATGATAACTGCACTGTTCACATCCATGTTTATTGAGCAGGGCCTGTTTAAGGACGATGCAGCACCAGACGAGGGCGCTTTGACTAACGATGAACTAGCGGAGGAAGTGGCAAGTATGGCTTATGGTTATCTAACGTATGGGCAGTCATAAATTTTAACCCTTCTATCACAGCGCGGCTTGCTCTATAAGCCTGATCAAATAGTAAGAAAGCACGGACATGGCGCAAATAGGCAAAACCAATAATCTCAAGATCGTTAAGCAGGTTGATATCGGCCTTGTGCTTGACGGTGGTAGCACGGGTGAGGTGATCCTACCGCGTAGCCACCTGCCTGAGACATGGGAAGCAAATACTTTCATTGATGTATTTGTCTATCAAGACAGTGAAGGGCGCGTCACCGCGACCACTGACGAGGTTTTGGCCGAAGTTGGGCGCTGTGCGCATTTGGCTGTGGTGGATACCTCAAGTTTTGGCGCCTTTATGGATATGGGCCTGCCGAAAGATTTGCTTGTGCCCTTTAAAGAGCAACAAGTGCCGATGCAAAAGGGCAAGTCCTATACGGTGTATCTGTATAACGATAGCAGCGGGCGGATCGCGGCCTCTAGCAAGCTCTCCTCACGGGTGCCAGAAGTAACTGACGGCAGCTTCAAAGTAGGCCAAGAGGTATCGTTGCATGTTGCCAGCCGCAGTGAGATTGGCTTTAAAGCCGTGATTGATGGTACCCATCTTGGGTTGGTGCATAACAATGAAATTCTCACCGATGTTTACGTGGGGGATGTTTACACTGGTTGGATCCATAGTGTACGTGATGACGGTAAGATCAACCTGACCTTCATCCCTAAAACGCGGATGATCCGCGACGAAGTGAGCCAGACGATCTTGGATCATCTGGAAAGCCGCGGCGGTGTATCAACGGTGACAGATAAAAGTGACCCGAAGATCATTTTGCAGACCTTTGGCTGTAGCAAAGGCGCGTTCAAAAAAGCGCTCGGCAAGCTTTATAAAGACCGTGTCGTGACGATCACCAAGGACGCTATTAGACTTGTTTAATAGGCTCAGTCGTCGCTCGGAAATTTATAATTTAGCTCGTAGAAATGCCCACCATCTTTGTCGATGGTGATATCTAGCGTACCTGAAATGCCAGCAAGCCCACCTGTGCCGCTATCTGGCACAATGGTAACGGAGAGTGATGGATCACCGCGGTTCATAATGCCGCTATGTTGCAGGTGAAAGCCGCCAGCTTTGCCGCTGAGGCTACCCTCAACCATTTCTAGCGCCACATACCCAGCCGAGCCTGCGGTTTCGGTGCGCACACTCAGCATTTGGCCTTTACCAGTGCCACATAAGTCACCATCATAGGCTTTATCCAGCGTGAAACGCCCAGTCTCAAAGCCTTCGTCGCTTTGGGGTGCCATTGCAACAGTGAAANTGCCTTTTGCTATGGTCATTATGGGTTTAAACGCGCTTTTGCCGCNTTATACTCTGCGATAAGTTGCTCGACATACTCTTGGGTGTCTTGCACCTTTTCAATTGGGCCAATGCCTTGGCCGCAACCCCAAATATCTTTCCATGCCTTAGCGTCGGTGTTTCCGCCTGAGCCGAAGTCCATTTTGGATGGGTCCGCTTCTGGCAGGTTATCCGGGTCCATACCCATTTTAGTAACCGAGGGTTTCAGATAGTTGCCGTGAATGCCTGTGAACAGGTTGGAGTAAACAATATCTTCCGCGCCGTACTCAGTGATGGCCTCTTTGTAGGCTTCCTCAGCATTGGCTTCGGTTGTTGCGATAAAGGCTGAGCCAATATAACCACCGTCTGCGCCCATTGCTTGAGCAGAGAGCACCGCGTCGCCAGTTGCGATACAGCCAGAGAGCAGTAGCGGTCCGTCCCACCACTCGCGAATTTCTTGAATGAGTGCGATAGGAGACAAGCGACCAGCGTGGCCGCCAGCGCCGACCGCAACAGCAATAAGGCCGTCAGCGCCTTTTTTAATCGCGCTTTTAGCGTGGCGATCATTGATGATGTCATGATAGACCACTCCGCCGTAGCTGTGGATGGCTTCGTTGACCATCGGCACAGCACCGAGCGAGGTAATAACAATTGGCACCTTATGCTTTACACATAGCTCAACATCTTGCTGCAAGCGTGTATTTGACGGATGCACAATCTGGTTCACGGCAAAGGGCGCTGATGGACTGTCAGGATTGGCCGCGTCATACTCAGCTAGCTCCGTGGTGATGCGGGTCAGCCATTCGTCCAAAACCTCGATAGGGCGGGCGTTAAGCGCTGGAAAAGAGCCAACGATACCAGCTTTACACTGAGCGATCACCAAATCAGGGTTTGAAATGATAAAAAGTGGCGCTCCAAAAACAGGGATGCGCAATTTATCTGCTAGAAACTTTTGAAATGCCATTTTATCACCTAATGTTAAAACTTACGTGTTGATTTATGGTTAGGCTAAAGTCAGGGTAGGCCAAGTTCAATAAAAAAATACCGAAAGTTCAAAAATAACTTGATGAGCGCGGAAAGGTTTAAAATTAATGTTAGTAAAAGAGGAAAATCCAAACCTCAGTGACTCTGAAATTAACGCCTTGCTCTCAGACGTTTATGGCCTGAAGGGGCACTTGAAACCGCTCGTGAGTTTCGATGATCAAAATGCTCGTGTTGATGTGGGCGGTGTTCGGTATGTATTGAAAATTAACAACCCTGCGGAAGATATTAATGCTTTGAAGGTGCAAAATGCCGTTTTAGGACACATGGCTATTCGAGCACCCAACTTGCAAGTCCCCAGAGTGATAAAAACACAATTTGGTGAGGATATTTACAGTCACACGCTAGACGGTAAAACTTATTTAGTGCGGCTGTTAACGTTTCTTGAGGGCGATATTTTTGCTTTTGTACCGCGTACAACTGCGCTTTATCATGATCTAGGGCGCTTTATTGGTGAGATGTCAGCGGCCCTTAGTGATTTCACTACCGATATTAAATACCAAGAAAATGAAGAGTGGCACATGGATGCGATCCATCAAAACCGCTCTAAAACTGTGGCTATTTCTGACGCAGCCAAGCGTGCACTGATTGAGCGTTTCTATATGCACTATGCAGACGAAGTGTTACCAAAGCTTGATGGCATGCGGACAGCGATGCTCCACCACGATACCAATGATCATAATCTTGTGGTGAGCAAGCAAGACAACACGCGGCTTGCAGGGGTGTTTGACTTTGGGGATGTGATGGTCGGGCGCCAGATTAACGAGTTGGCGATCACGGTTGGCTACGCAATGTTAGATGCTGAAGACCCTGTGAGCGATATGGCGGCGATCATTGAGGGATATGTCAGTGTGTTTCCGATCACCGAGGAGGAAGCCGCTGTGGTGATGGAACTTGCGGCTATGCGCTTGGTAGTCAGTATAACGCTCTCTTCGGTAAAGATGATCGATTACCCCAACGACGACTATATTGGAATAGCGCAAAAACCTGGATACCGTGTGCTACGGGCGTTGGATGCGTTGGACTGGGCGGATATCCGCGCAGTCGGCCTTAAGGCTGCTGGGTATTAAATTTCACATGATATGACTTGGCTCTTGCGCCTTCCTACATGAACTTTTAGGCTTTGATTTAAGGCGAGCGATTCTTCGCTTCGGGGACAGGGAACAATAGACCAATGGCCAAATTATACTTCTATTATGCCGCGATGAATGCGGGAAAATCCACCACATTACTGCAGTCTAGCTTTAACTATAGAGAGCGCGGCATGAACACCATGCTCTTTACCTCTGCGCTGGATGAGCGTTTCGGCAAAGATGCGATCACCTCACGCATTGGCGTGAAGGCAGATGCACATACCTTTGATGATACCACTGATATGTTTGCGTATATCGAGAGCCGCGCTGCGGCAGAGGGCACCAACTGTGTGTTCATCGACGAAGCACACTTTTTGTCGCGACCTCAGGTGTTGTCACTTACCCGCGTTGCGGACGAACTTGGTATTCCTATTTTGTGCTACGGCCTCAGAACCGACTTCCAGGGGCAATTGTTTGAGGGCAGCGCAGCTTTGTTAGCCCTTAGTGATGAACTAAACGAGCTGAAGACCATTTGTGATTGTGGGCGCAAAGCCATCATGAACTTGCGCCTTGATGAGCAGGGTGAACCCGTAAAAGAGGGCGCACAAACTGACATTGGCGGTAATGACAAATATATCGCGCTTTGCCGACGCCACTTTATGCAGAAGGTTGGCTCAATTACTTAAATTTAAGGAGCGTTTCATGCGGTTACTATGGGCTTTATTGCTAATCACCTTCGTAAGCGCTCCAACTTTAGCAGGTGACAGCGCTCTATTGCGCTCTGACATTACGCAAGTGGTGTTGTTGGGTAGCGGCAACCCAAACCCTCTCCCTGACCGCGCAGGCACTGCCATTGCGGTAATAGTTAACGACCAGCCTTATATTTTTGATGCGGGTGAGGGCGTAATGCGCCGCGCAGAAGCAGCAAGGCAAAAGCACGCTCTTGCGGGACTTGGTGCCACCAAATTTAACAAGCTGTTTTTAACCCACCTACACTGGGATCACACCGTGGGTGTTCCCGAGGTGATGATGTCACCCTGGACACAGGGTCGCACAGGCCCACTGGAGATATACGGCCCGCTTGGCACAGTAGATATGGCGAAACACTTGGTAGCGGCATACAGCGCTGACGTTGAAATACGTACCAAAGGCTTGGAGCCAGCACCTGGTGAGGGATGGCGCGTAGCGGCAACCGAGTTTGACCGCGCATACACATACAAAGACGAGAACGTCACCATTGAGGCCTTTCCTGTGTGTCACGGCGATGTTGTGCAAGCGGTGGGTTATAAGGTGACGACCCCTGACCGCGTGATCGTGATCTCTGGCGACACGGCTTACTGCCCTATCGTGGCAGAAAAGGCCATGGGAGCCGATATTTTAATGCATGAGGGCTATCCCACCAAGAGCCATGCAAAGTTGCCCGCCGACTGGTCTGCTTATCACACAGCCTTTCACACTAGCGCGGTGGATATCGCGCGAATTGCAAATGTCGCTAAACCAAAACTCGTTGTGCTCTATCATCAGCTAACTTGGAAAGGCGATCCGCTATCTATGATGACGGATGAAATCGCTGAGACCCACAAAGGCGCTGTGGTAAACGGTACGGACTTAGATATATTTTGAGGCAACGTAACGCCCTAGCACAGAAAAACAGGATGATCACTTGAGCCCTCCCTATACCCACAGTGACGAAGATGAGAAAAATGGCGGCGAGGCATCACACGCACGCACGCTCGCTAATCTGTTGCCCTACCTATGGGTAAAAGGCCGCGCTGACCTGAAAGTTCGGGTGCTACTGTCACTATGTTTCATGGTGCTCGCCAAACTCATCGGTGTTTATGTGCCGTTTTTGTTTAAAGATGTGATCGATGTTTTAACGCCAGGCTTAAAGTCAGACGCGACCATGCTGCTTATCGCTATCCCGACAGGGTTGCTCGTGGGTTACGGCGTTGCGCGGGTGCTCAGCTTGTTTTTCGGTGAGATGCGCGACGCGGTGTTCGTGCGGGTAGGCCAACATGCCATGCGTAAGGTTGCGCTTAATACCTTTCGGCATTTGCACGGGCTTTCGCTCAAGTATCACCTAGAGCGCAAAACAGGTGGTCTCAGCCGCGTGATTGAGCGCGGTATTCGCGGCATTGATTTTCTGCTACGCTTTATGCTGTTTAGCATTTTACCGACGCTCATTGAAATTGGCTTAATCACTGGCATTTTCTGGCTCAAATACGGCTTTTCATACGCCATTATCACCCTTATCTGTATCATCAGCTATATCGGTTTCACCTTCAGCATCACCGAGTGGCGCTTAAAGTTTCGCCGTGAGATGAACGCGCAAGACACAGCGGCGAATGTCAGCGCTGTCGATAGTTTCCTAAACTTTGAAACGGTGAAATATTTCACCAATGAAGAGCATGAGGCAGAGCGCTATGATCGCTCGCTGGAGCAATATGAGGGGGCGGCTGTCCGCTCTCAGCTTTCGCTCACTGTGCTCAATGTGGGCCAAAACTTTATCATCTCGCTCGGCTTGGTGATCGTGCTGTATATGGCGGCGCGCGGGGTCATCGACGGCACGCTGACGTTGGGTGAATTTGTCCTGGTGAACTCCTTGCTGGTGCAAATATACATGCCGCTCGGGTTCTTGGGCTCGGTTTACCGCTCTATCAAGCAATCGCTGACGGATATGGAGATGATGTTTGGTGTGCTGGGCGTTAGCTCTGAGGTGGAGGACGCCGAGGATGCCGAAGCTCTTGTGGTTGAGGGTGGTGCGATCACATTTGATAATGTCTCGTTTTTCTATAAGGAAAACCGACCGATCATTGAGGGTATTTCTTTTGCCGTGCCAAGTGGCAGTACAACAGCCATCGTGGGTGCCAGCGGTGCGGGGAAATCCACCATATCGCGGTTGCTCTTTAGGTTTTATGATTGTCAGGCGGGTAGTATTTCAATCGACGGGCAGGACATAACAGCCGTGACGCAAAAATCCCTACGCCGCCAAATTGGCGTGGTGCCGCAGGATACAGTGCTGTTTAATGACAGCGTGCGCTACAACATTGCCTACGGACGGCCAGATGCGAGCGAAGATGAGATTATAGAAGCGGCAAAGCTTGCTAAAATTCATGATTTTATTATGTCCGTGCCTGAGGGCTACGAAGCACAAGTGGGCGAGCGCGGGCTAAAACTTTCAGGCGGCGAAAAGCAGCGCGTGGCGATAGCACGGACCATCCTTAAAAACCCACCTATTTTGCTGCTAGATGAAGCGACAAGCGCGCTGGATAGCCACACAGAGCGGGACATTCAAACAGCGCTAAACGATATAGCCAAAGACCGCACCACGGTTGTCATCGCACACCGCTTGTCGACCATTACCAACGCTGATGAAATTTTGGTGATGGACAGCGGTGCCATCATCGAGCGCGGCACCCACACCGCCCTCTTGGAAGCACAAGGTGCCTACTATAGCATGTGGCAAAGACAGCTCGAGACTAGTGAGTAAGACAGAGAATAAGGCCGCACCACATATATTGTGAAGCGACCTTTCGAATCTTTATTTAGCTCAAGGAGCTGACGCGATAGCGGGTTAGTAATTCGCTGTATGGCAACTGACACAGGCACCAGCAAGGCGACCAGCCATGTAGTAACGGCCCCTATTAGCGTCCCGTCTGGCCATGCTCACATTTTCTAGGAACTTGTCCATGCCGTCTTGGAGGAA
>JGI24723J26617_10002838_pt1 | contig 13213 bp, 11 predicted proteins | sample Cruoilmetagenom6_FD_26617 | JGI IMG/M metagenome (IMG submission 26617) | reverse complement strand
GCGGCAAACGACAGCGGCTGTCACGCAGGTCGTCGCGCCCCGATGAGTAATACCAATCTTGGATCGGGCCGGGCAGCTGACCATTTTTTGCAGCCCCGACAGGCTTTCACGCGCTTATCTCTTGATCCCGCCGAACAAAGGCCGCAAGAAAGGCCCAAGCGGTCCCGTAGCTCAACTGGATAGAGCACCTGACTTCTAATCAGGGGGTTGGGGGTTCGAGTCCTCCCGGGATCGCCAGTGCCTTACTATCCATTTGATTTCCCTCTAAGCGGTCACGCCCGGCAGTTGGCCATGGACTATGGGCCATATATCCTGAGCATGATCGATGGCGGCTTCGAGCCCATCTTTCCGCTATGCTGCGGGCCGTCGAAAGTCTTCTCTAGCGGCAAGCTCTAGGATGACTTTTCTATTCCCACGCAAGCCATCGGTAATGTCCGCCACGTTCGACAATTGCTATCTGTCTCGGGGCTTCTACGCGTACGATTGCTGTGAAAGTTCCATTTGATCCGCCCGGGGCTGGTAGCAAACGGTCGATGAGTTTCACGTTTTGGATTGTGAATCTGTAAACACCGCNCTGGTTTGGTCCTTCGATGATTAAGTCCGCCCAAAGCTCTTCACGCAGATGTTCGTCCATCTCCATGAAGGCTTCCGCAAAGCACAGCCAGTCGATTTGGCCGTCAGCTTCAATGTATGCGCGAATAGTTTGTTCGATGAGATGCGAGATCTCTCGTTTGCTGCGAACATTCGTGAAGAGACGAGGGTCAAACTGGCTGGGCGAACATGCACGAGGCGCAAGCACAAATTCTTCAGTAAGTGTTTCTAGGACAAGCCCTTGATCATCCACAACCGCCAACGCGCTGTCGATTGAAACAAGCTTGACCCAAAAACCAACAGAAGTCGTTTGGTCAGTTCCCGGCTGCTTTCGCCAAACGAGGACATCGAAGTAATATAACGGCTGGATGGGGGAATCTTTGCCATAGCGAAACCAAGAATTGGTGCCGAACGGCTGGTCGTCGCCCATCGCGGAAAAGTGCCGCGCGAAGCACAATACTGATTGTGGGCCATCGGAAGCACGATACTTCGAAAGATCCCGAACGATGAGTTGGCGGAGGTCGGAATGACTATCTACACCTGCGTAATGTGACGGATCTAGGTGTGATCGACCACAGCTCTGCCCAGTCGCAGTGTTAACTGCAAAAAATGTGAGAATAATCGCTGCAACGGTAAGCCGCATCTTTTTGATCGTTCTGAAATCCATCAACTCGTGATACACATATCATTTTGATGAAATTCGCAACAGCGGACAGTGGACAAATCTTCGCCAAGGTCCGAAAAGTCCCGCTGAACGGTCCTTTGCGCACACCGCAGTGAATGCCGGCTTCCCGCCTAAGCCACCTTTGGATGGTAGCCTACAGGGTGGCCTGATAACGCCGAACAAAGATTATATTACTGTAAGCAAACAATAATATTTATAGTATTGGTGCGGGTGAAGGGACTCGAACCCCCACGCCATAGGCGCCAGAACCTAAATCTGGTGCGTCTACCAATTCCGCCACACCCGCAATCGAGCGGTGCATAGCAAAGGAATGCCGGGGATGCGAGGGAAAAAATGCGCCCGGCATTTAGCGGAAATTTGCCGTTAATCTTATGCAGTTCGCAGGGCATTGGGGCAAAAAAGCCGCGACACGGGCCTGATTTTGCCGTAATCTGAAGAAAAAATACCGAGGCAAGAGAGCGAGAACGCCATGAAACCGAATACGGTCGGGCGTGCCACCGGGCAAAGCCCGCATGCGCACCCCATTGTTACGCCCGCCCCCAAGGCCGGGTTTGTTGTCGGGACGGTCCTGTTGACGCAAGACGGCGAGATGCCGGTCGAATTCCTGTCGCCCGGCGACCGGATCATTACCCGGGATTCGGGGTTTGCACAGCTTGAAGCCATCCGGTGCCGCCGGACACTGACCCACGCGATTTGCTTCGCCGCCGGGTCTCTGGGCGATATGCGCCCCGATCAGGATCTGGTTTTGCCCGCAGCACAGATGGTATTGATCCGCGATTGGCGCGCCCAGGCGATGTTTGGTGTCGATCAGGCGCTGGTCCGCGCCGATGGGTTGGTCGACGGCGAATTCATCCGCGATACGGGGCCGCAGAAAATGCGGCTTTACCAGTTGCAGTTCGCCAATCCACACGTGATTTACGCTGGCGGACTTGAGCTTTCGTGCATGACCAGTACGGCCAGAAAGCTGCGGCCGGCGGCCTGACTCTATGGCGTTTTGCGTTTGAAGTGAAACACCTTTACCACCGAACGCCATTGTACTTACGATAGCAGCCTCGGTGGCAAAGGTGATGCCCTGGCTCAGGTAAAACACAAAATGCTTTAAAGGTCCGGCGCGCGCAAAACCCGGGGCAGTTCTTCGGCAATATCCTCGGCGATCAGGCCGGGTCCATAGGACAATGCGCATTGGACATGCAGCCAGGCCGCGGTTTCTGCCGCCTGCATCGGCGCAAATCCCCGTGCCAGCAGCCCGGTGATCAACCCGGCCAGCACATCACCCGACCCGGCCGTCGCCAGCCATGGGGCGGACCGTTCGTATTGCGCCGAGTGGACCGCACATTGCCCGTCCGGCCCGGCAATAACAGTGTCCGGCCCCTTCAGCAGGATCACGCACCCTGCCCGCCTGGCCGCAGCGCGGGTCGCATCGACACGCGAATAGGCCGGGCCGCTTTTCGGTTCCTGACGGAGCCGTTTCGCAATATCCGGGAACAGGCGGGCAAATTCACCGCCATGCGGGGTCAGGATGCAATGGTCATGCAACATATCGAACANCTGCCCCGGGTCACCAGCAAAAGTTGTTAGCGCGTCCGCATCCAGCACCACCCCACGAGGCGCGCCAGGTGGGCGCACCGCACGTTCGACCAATGCCCGCGTGCCCTCGCCTTTCTCCAGACCCAGACCCGGCCCCAGACACAGCGCATTGATCCGATTATCCTGCAACACTTTGGCCAGGGCCTCATCATCTGCGATCCGCACAAGCATCAACGCGGTGATCTGGCTCGCCACTTCCATCTGCGCATTGGGCGGCACCCCCAGCGTCACCAGCCCCGCGCCAACCCGCAATGCGCCGCGTGCCGCCAGACGCGCGGCACCTGTCTTGCCGAAACCGCCGGACAGGACAAGCGCATGACCACAATCGTATTTATGCGCCATCCCCGCCTTGCCCAACAACCCGGACTCGGGGGGGCGGACCTTGCGGACAAGGCCCGGTTCCGGGCTTTGACCGTCATGCGGCAAGCCGATATCGCTGACCACCACACAGGCGCAATGGCCGCCCGCCGCCGCCAGATGATGCCCGAGTTTTTCGCTGTGAAACGTGACCGTCAGATCAGCCGGCGCAAACGGGCCCAAGGGCCGCCCGCTGTCGGAACAGATCCCCGAAGGGATGTCCACCGCCACGATTTTCACCCCGAAGTCCCGGCGCGGAACCTTCAGATCACCAATCAACCTGGCGGCATCGCCTTCGATGCCGCGGCGCAGGCCGGTCCCGAACAGCGCATCAATCACCAGATCCGGCCGGGAGGTCAGGGATGCGATGTGACACTTGCTCAGCGGCTCGCAACGGCCGTCCCTGATCCAGCGATCATGATTGATCCGCGCGTCCGGCGGCAACCTGTCCGCCGCCCCCAACAGATACACATCGACCGTCCAGCCCCAGGTTTTCAACAGCCGTGCCACGACAAACCCATCACCGCCGTTATTGCCCGGCCCGCACAACACCACGGCGCGGTAAGAGGTCTTGCCAAGGTCCGGCCATTGCGCGAAAATCGCGTCAACAACCCCCTGCCCGGCCCGTTCCATCAGCTCAAGCCCGGTCACGTCGCCGGCGCGTATCGCCGCCTGTTCGATTGCCCGCATCTGGGCGGCAGTTAGCAACTTGCTCATGGAAGGCACCTCGCTGATTCAGTTTCGCCCGTTCTTCGGTCACTTCGCACAAAAAACAGGCATACTGTCAATTTCACAATGCCCACTTCCTGACCTGCACCATATCCGATTGTGACCCGGAATGAGAAGTGGTCTGACCCGATTTGAGAAAGAGTCACGCGCGCCATCAACTGGCGAGACGGCAACAATATTTACGCCGAAAATGCGAAAAGGAGATCCCTATGAAAAAGATCGAAGCCATTATCAAGCCCTTCAAGCTCGACGAAGTGAAAGAAGCATTGCAGGATGTCGGCGTGCAGGGCCTTAGCGTGATCGAAGTCAAGGGATTTGGCCGCCAGAAAGGCCATACCGAGCTTTACCGCGGGGCCGAATATGTGGTGGATTTCCTGCCCAAGGTGAAGATCGAAGTGGTGCTGGACGATGACCAGGTGGACGAAGCCATCGAGGCCATCGTGACGGCCGCCAAGACCGACAAAATTGGCGATGGCAAGATTTTTGTCAGCCCGGTAGAACAAACCATCCGCATCCGTACCGGTGAATTCGGTTCGGACGCTCTGTAAACAATCTAGATTTCCAACAAAAGGACCAAGGGAATGAGCAAAGACGCAGTTCTTCAGCTGATCAAGGAAGAGGGTGCCGAATATGTCGACATCCGTTTCACCGACCCGCGCGGCAAGTTGCAGCATGTGACAGTGATGTCCGATCAGGTCGACGAGGATTTCCTCGAAGAAGGTTTCATGTTCGACGGCTCGTCCATCGCCGGCTGGAAGTCGATCGAAGCCTCGGACATGAAGCTGATGCCCGACACCACCAGTGCCTATGTCGATCCGTTTTACGCGGAAAAGACCATCTGCGTGCATTGTTCCGTGGTTGAGCCGGACACCGGCGAGGCCTATGACCGCGACCCGCGCGGCACCGCCGAAAAGGCCGAGTCCTACCTGAAATCGACCGGTATCGGTGACGTGGCCTATATGGGCCCCGAGGCTGAATTCTTCCTGTTCGACGATGTGCGTTTCTCCAATACCATCAACAAGGTATCCTACGAAGTTGATGCAACGGACGCGTCCTGGAACACAGACACCGAATACGAGATGGGCAATATGGGCCATCGTCCCGGTGTCAAGGGCGGCTATTTCCCGGTCAACCCGGTCGACGAAGCACAGGATCTGCGCAGCGAGATGCTGAGCACCATGAAGCGCCTGGGCATGAAGGTCGACAAGCATCACCACGAGGTTGCCTCGTGCCAGCACGAACTGGGTCTGATCTTTGGCTCGCTGACCAAACAGGCGGACGAGCTGCAGAAATACAAATACGTGATCCACAACGTGGCCCACGCCTATGGCAAGTCGGCGACGTTCATGCCCAAACCCATCGCCGGCGACAACGGCACCGGCATGCATGTGAACATGTCGATCTGGAAAGACGGCAAGCCGCTGTTTGCGGGCGACAAATACGCGGACCTGTCCGACGAGGCGCTGTGGTTCATCGGTGGCATCCTGAAGCATGCCAAATCGCTGAACGCCTTCACCAACCCGGCGACCAACAGCTACAAGCGCCTGATCCCCGGCTTTGAAGCCCCCGTTCTGCGCGCCTATTCGGCACGCAACCGGTCGGGCTGTGTACGGATCCCATGGGCCGAGTCGCCCAAGGCCAAGCGCGTCGAGGCCCGTTTCCCCGATCCGGCGGCCAACCCCTATCTGTGCTTTGCCGCGCTGCTGATGGCCGGCCTGGACGGCATCACCAACAAGATCAATCCCGGCGAAGCCATGGACAAGAACCTGTATGACCTGCCCGCAGAAGAACTGGCCGGCATCCCAACGGTTTGCGGATCCTTGCGCGAAGCCATGGAAGAGCTGGTGGCTGATCACGACTATCTGCTGAAGGGTGATGTGTTCACCAAAGATCAGATCGACGGCTATATCGAGCTGAAGATGGAAGAGATCGAAACCTACGAGCACACGCCGCACCCGGTTGAATACGGCATGTACTACAGCTGCTAAGGCGCGTGGGAGGCTTGCGCTAACGCGCGGGTTTCCCCCCACCCTGCACCATAAAACAAGGGCACCCGATCTGGGTGCCCTTGTTCGTTTTCAGGGACAGATAAAACCGAGGGGGTTAGCCGCCCTGATTACGCCCCACAGCCTCGAGAACCTGATCAATCGAGAAACTGCCCGGTTTCTGACGTGGTGGATATTCCTCAAATGTGGCAAGGAATTTCGCCACAATGGCCTGCGCCGGAAGCATCATGTACATCCGGTCGGCCCGCCATTTACCATAACCGATGCTTTCATGCTCGGCCCTCTCGAACGGGTCGGTGAAAAGATCATACAGCTTGGGGAACCGCAGTGGCGTCAGCGGGTTTTCCCAGACCGCAAAACCATGTGCGCGCTGTTCGGCAAAGATCATCTTGAAACGATCCACCCGCAGGTTCATCAAATCGCCCCCATCCGAGAAGTAAAAGAACTCGCGGCGCGGGCCCTTATCGGTTTCACCCTTGAAATATGGCATGAAATCATAGCCATCCAGGTGAACCTTGGTGTTGTCTTCGCCAAACTGCGGCCCGTCCAGCATTTTTTCCTTCATGTCCGGATCACCCAGCGCCGACATGAAGGTCGGGAACCAGTCAAGGTGGCTGATGGTCTGGCTCGACTTGCGGCCCGGTTCGATTACGCCCGGCCATTTGATCATCATCGGCACCCGGAAACCGCCTTCCCAGTTGTCGTTCTTTTCACCCCTGAACGGCGTTGAGCCGCCATCCGGCCAGGTGAAAACCTCGGCCCCGTTGTCGGTGGAATACATCACAACGGTGTTGTCGGCGATGCCCAGCTCGTCCAGCTTGTCGAGCAATTCACCCACCATGCCGTCATGTTCGACCATGCCATCGGGATAAACGCCAAGGCCGGTCACACCCTCGCTTTCAGGTTTCAGATGCGTGTTGATGTGCATCCGTGTCGAGTTGTACCACAGGAAAAACGGTTTATCCTGTTCTGCCGCACGGTCGATGAAATCCAACGCCCCGGCGGTGACTTCTTCGTCGATGGTCTCCATGCGCTTTCTGGTCAGCGGGCCGGTGTCCTCGATGCTGCCATCCGCGCTGGCCTTTATCACCCCGCGCGGGCCGAACTTTTCACGGAACGCCGGGTCTTTGGGATAATCGACATTCTCGGGTTCTTCTTCGGCGTTCAGATGGTAAAGATTGCCAAAAAACTCATCGAAGCCATGGTTGGTCGGCAGGTGTTCATCCCGGTCGCCCAGATGGTTTTTACCATACTGACCAGTCAAATAGCCCTTGGATTTCATGTATTCGGCGATGGTTGGATCGGCCGCGTTCATGCCTTCCTTGGCCCCCGGCATGCCAACCTTCAGCAACCCGGTGCGAAACCCCGACTGGCCCATGATGAACGACGCGCGCCCGGCGGTGCAGGATTGTTCGCCGTAACCATGGGTGAACAACATGCCCTCATTGGCGATCCGGTCGATGTTGGGGGTTTCATACCCCATCATGCCCTGATTATAGGCGCTGACATTCCACAGCCCGATGTCATCGCCCCAAATAATCAGGAAATTCATCGGCTTGTCCTGCGCCCACACGCTGGTGGCAGCCACCAGTGCCAAGGCAGGCACGGCCATTTTCGCCGCCCCTCCAGCAATGCATTTCAAAAAACTCATTTCAGCTTCTCCTCAAGCCATTGTCACATTTACGCAAACACTGCGGTTCAGGTTTACCCCGCCNGCTAAATGCACAATAATGAAACACCAATTGCCAGCTTGTCATTTCACGTCGAAAGGCCAGGAACACGTGCCGCGCTTGTTTATACCAATGACCAAGGCAACCGGGTTCGGGCAACTGCCCGACCTGCTTGAAAAACACGCCGGCACCAAAAGCCTGTCGCGGGCCTATCATCAGGCCGGGCTGCCGATGGATATCATCGAATTTCCTGAAACCAGGCTGCCGATTACGGCAATGCACAGGCTGTTCGAAATTGCCGCCCGCGCCGCCGGCGACCGTTGTTTCGGGCTGGGCGTCGGCCAGGACATGACCCATGTCACTTACGGGCTCTGGATGAAATACTGCGCTCAGGCAGAGACCCTGGCGGACGGGTTGAACCGGGCGGTTCGTTGCGTGCAATTCCAGCAATCGGGCACCGACATGGTATTTGAACCAAGCGCGCCGGTATCCTTCTGGCGCTATATCGCGCCCTATGGAATGGCCAGGTCGATCCAGCATTGCGACCACCTGATCGGGCCGATGATACGGTTCGTTCAGTCCTACCTCGGGCCCGACTGGCAACCGGAGTGGGTAGATATGAACTATCCCCGCGATGACCACGCGCACCGGCTTGAGGCACAATTGCCGTTTCCGGTTCGTTTCGGCGCGCCGCATCTGGCGATAGCCATCAGGGCCAGCGACCTGACCTGCCGCAATGCCACCCGGGTCTGTGCCCGTCAGGCCATCACGCTTGCCGATGTTCAGGCCGCCGAAGCCACCGGCCCGTCAAAGGAACCTTTGAAATCCGTGTACTCGGCGATCACCCTGCGGCTGCTGGACGGGCAGACCGATATTCAGGGGGCGGCCTGTGACCTGGGCGTTGGGGTTCAGACCCTGCAACGCAAGCTGCGCCGGGAAGGCGTGGACTACCGTGACCTTCTGAACCGGGCCAAATGCCAAAGAGCCAGGGCATTGCTGTCGGACACGACGTTGCCGGTGGTCGATATCGCCTTTGCGCTTGGGTACGGGGATCATGCCAATTTCTCGCGGGCGTTCAAGCGGATGGCCGGCGTGCCCCCGGCGACCTACCGGGCGGCCCTTGAACAGGCCCTTTAGGCTTTGGTTTTCCGACGCAACATTGTAGCGTCGCGTCATTGAATCAGGTTTTTCACTAAAGAGGGTATTATGGGTCATAAGTTGCGTATGTTTTTTGTTTTGAGCGCATTTCTGGGTGTGCAATCCGCGCAGGCCGCGACCTGCGGCAACACATCCGCCGGGTTCGAGACGTGGAAAGGCGAATTTGCCCGCGAGGCCAAGAAGGCCGGGGTCAAGAAACGNGGACTTCAGGCNCTGGCGCAGGCGCAATATGCCAACCGAACCATCGCAGCGGACCGCAACCAGAAAAGCTTCAAATACACGCTCGACAAGTTCATGCAGGTACGTGGGGCTGACACGATTGTTGCGCAGGGGCGCAAACGCAAGGCGCGCAACCCGGCCTTTTATGCGGCGCTGGAAAAACAATATGGTGTGCCTGCCGGTATCCTGATTGCCCTGCATGGTATGGAAACCGCCTTTGGTCACTTCATGGGTGACAGCCAGATTGTATCCGCCATCACCACGCTGGCCTATGATTGCCGCCGCTCGGATTTCTTTGTGCCCCATGCCATCGGTGCGCTGAAACTGGTCGATCAGGGCACCCTGACCAGCGCCACACTGGGCGCAAAACATGGCGAGTTGGGCCATACCCAGTTCCTGCCCGGCAATGCGCTGAACTACGGTGTCGATGCCACCGGCGACGGGCAGGTCGATTTCTACAATGTCACCGACGCGCTGGCCTCGACCGCCAATTTCCTGCGCAAGAAGGGCTGGAAAAAGGGCAAGGGCTATCAACCGGGCGAGCCGAATTTCACCGTGATCAAACAGTGGAATTCCGCATCTGTTTACCAACAGGCCATCGCCATCATGGCCGCGCGGATCGACGGCTAACAACCGCCGGTGCCATAGGCTTTTCACCCCGCCGCCCGGATTTTGGCGCAATCTGATGCGCACGCCGGAAAACCCTTTGTTTTCAATGCGCGAATTCCCGCCGACCGACCCTTTCGGCCCCGGATTGCGACCACTTGTGTCACAGTTTCACCCACTTCGCGGCCTAGCCTGAGAGCGAACGAAGCATTTAGAAGCATTCAAACGGAGGGCGTCTATCGTGACACAGTCAGGCAGGTATCACGGCGGTTTGGTTTTCTTTGGCAACCCGGACCACGCGCTGGACCGGTTTACCCGGATCGTGACCGCAACACTCGAGGATTACGGCCACCCGGTCGAACGCCAGAGCATTCTTGATTCATACCAGTCCCGCATCGTCGCCAGCCACTATATGGTCAAGCTAAACCTGGCGGACGCGCCCGATGCGATTTTTGAGCTGACGATGAACGGCAAATCCTTGCAACGGCTGGAAATTTCCCTTTGCCCGGTCTCGGATGATCAGGACGACAAGGATATTTCCGAACTGATGCTGGTGGTCATGCTGTACCGGATGGTCGATTTGTTCGCCACCAGGTCCATCGAATGGCTTGCTCCGGAAACCAAACTGACGGTCGAGCAGTTTCTTGATGCCTTCACCAATATCTCGCCGCGGCGGGTGCGTGGGATTCCCGAAACCCTTGAAGCCGATGATGCGCCGTTCAATCCGGTGGATGAAACCGAACAGAATCTGGCGGATCGCTATGATACGCTTACCCGCCAGTCAGAACACGACGACGCGTTTGGCCTGATTGACCTGACTGACGAGGAAACGCTGGCCCTGGCCTATCGCTTTACTGCCGGTCCGGAGGTCATAGATATTACGCCCCCCGAGGAAAACGCCCAGAGCGACATTCGTCGGCTGGCCACCTGGGGCATGACCGGCATGGTCGCTTACCTGTCCGCGCCGGTGGCAGTGTCGATGGCCGCCGTCAATCTGGTAAAGGGCGAGGATTTTCGCCTGAACACCAATGTTTTGTCGCTGACCGGCCTGCTGGTCATGCTGCAAAGTTCGGGTGCCCTGGCCAGTGTGGTTTCCTACCTGCCGTAACAAGACACCGACTGTGGCGCGGTTGCGCCTGTCATGTCCGGGCCATCGCTGTGCGTGGCACAACATAGGTATGGATCGAAAACACCACTGCGCCTGTTCGCGGAAGTCTTAGAATGCACTGACGCTCGCTGCGCAGGTAATCTGCGGTCTGCGCGGCCATTTCGTCGCGCGGATCATCGGCTTTGCGCGGCTGATACAGCATTGGGTCGCTGTACCAAAGCGCGTTGAACCGCCACAAGGGCCTGTCCGGTTTGACCCCATCGAACATCCGCTGCACCCGCGCGGCGATTCCGGCATCATAGTCCGCCACCGGTGCATGAATGCCTGTCAGCGGGGCCATGAATTTTTGCGACAATGTCCAACTGGCGGGAAAACACAAAACCGCGCCGGTCAGCACATGCTGGTCGCCCACTTTTTGCAATATGCAAAGATCTTCCTGAACCAACTGCCCCAACGTGCCCAGCGGATCATTCCGGTCAATCGCCACGCACTCACCGTCACCGCGCGTCACCTGAACCCCGGCACCGGGGTATTTCAGTTCCAGCACCAGATCAAGCAATTCCCCGGCCGCTTCACGCGCGCCGCTGTCCATCGCCAGAACATCATCGCGCGCCACGCGCAACAGGCGGTCCCTCTCGGCCATCTGACCGGCAAACGCCTCGTCGAAAATCAGCCAATCCTGCATCCGCAACGGCTGAATGCCCGGCAAGGGACGCGGGGCGGACACGTCGTAAGGCAGCGAATTTTGCAAAACATGGACCATGACCCTGCCATATCATCGCCAATTTCACTTGTCGGCCAAAAACGACTGAACCGTCGCAATCTGACCGTTAATGCACGCGGCATCTGCCACCATGTTCCGGTCCGCAACAGGAGCCTCGCCATGCCCCAGCATTATCGCGACACTCGCAAGATCGACCCGAACCGGGGCGACACACTGGGCGACGGCAGCCCGAACGACAGCAACCGGATCGAGATCGGGCCGACGCAGTTGGCGTTTGGCGAATGGGCGGCCGCCGGGCTGGAACTGCCGAACCTGATCGCCATGCGCGAACATCGCTGGAAACGCCTGACGCAACATATCATCGACCGGGGTTATGGCGGCTTGCTGATGTTTGATCCGCTGAATATTCGCTATGCCACTGACAGCACCAACATGCAGTTGTGGAACACCCATAATCCGTTTCGCGCCGTGTTGCTGTGCGCCGATGGGTACATGGTGATCTGGGATTACAAGAACTCTCCTTTTCTAAGCGTTTTCAACCCATTGGTGCGCGAACAACGTTCTGGTGGCGACCTGTATTATTTCGGTCGAGGCGACCGGATTGGGGCGCAGGCCGATGTGTTCTCGAACGAGGTCCGGGTTTTGATCGACGCGCATGGCGGCGGCAACAGGCGGCTGGCGGTGGACAAGGTCATGCTGCACGGGTTGCGCGCGCTTGAGGCACAGGGCTTCGAGATCATGGACGGTGAAGAGGTCACCGAAAAGTCCCGGTCCGTCAAGGGCAAGGACGAGATACTGGCCATGCGGTGCGCCTGCCACGCCTGCGAGATCACCGTGGCCGCGATGGAGACATTCGCCCGTGAGAACGTGCCCCTTGGCGCAACCTCCGAGGATGACATCTGGGCGGTGCTGCACGCGGAAAACATCCGCCGGGGCGGTGAATGGATCGAAACAAGGCTGCTGGCGTCAGGCCAGCGCACCAATCCGTGGTTTCAGGAATGCGGGCCGCGCATCGTGTCCGAGAACGAAATCGTCGCGTTTGATACGGATCTGATCGGCACATACGGCATCTGCGTCGACATTTCCCGCACCTGGTGGATTGGTGACGCCAAGCCGACCAATTCGATGATCTACGCCATGCGCCACGCCCATGAACACATCATGACCAACATGGACATGCTGCGCCCAGGCATCACCATCCCCGAACTGACCGCCAATGCGCATAGGCTGGACGACAAGTTTCAGGCGCTAAAATACGGCTGTCTGATGCACGGGGTGGGATTATGCGATGAATGGCCTGTGGTCAGCCCTCCCGACAAGGCGGTGCCGGGGGCGTTCGACTATGCGCTTGAACCGGGCATGGTGCTGTGCGTCGAGGCCTGCGTGGGCGAGGTCGGCGGGGCGTTCTCGATCAAGCTGGAGGATCAGGTGCTGATCACCGAAGACGGCTATGAGAACCTGACCAGATATCCGTTTGATGCGGCATTGATGGGGGAATAATCAGGCCGGGGCGGCACGCGGGGGGACACGCGCGGGTTTAACCCAATTTTACCCGTTTTCCGGTTCATAAAACTCTGAGGTCTTCTGCCGCCCAGCCAGCCACCATCCGGCCTGCTTGGGCCAGGAATCAAAGCCCGCATCGAACCCAAGCGCCGCTGCGGCATGCAAGGCCCACATCGGATTGGCCAGCGCCTCGCGGGCGATGGCGATCAGGTCGGCGCGCCCTTCGGCCAGAATGGCCTCGGCCTGCTGCGGATGGGTAATCAGCCCAAC
>JGI24723J26617_10002833_pt1 | contig 13227 bp, 11 predicted proteins | sample Cruoilmetagenom6_FD_26617 | JGI IMG/M metagenome (IMG submission 26617) | reverse complement strand
TATGGTACCTGATTTTAGTCATCGTTTTTGTATTGCCCCCATGCTGGACTGTACCGATCGCCATGAACGCTACTTCCTAAGGCTTATATCCAAACGGGCTCGGCTTTACACCGAAATGATCAATTGCGGCGCGTTAATACATGGGGATAGAGAAGGCTTTCTTCGTTACGATAGCAGCGAACACCCCTTGGCCCTTCAGCTTGGTGGCAGCGACCCAGCCCAGCTCTCTCAATGCACACGTTTTGCAGAAGAACTCGGTTATGACGAGGTAAACCTCAATGTCGGCTGCCCAAGTGATAGAGTCCAAGCCGGCAAATTCGGCGCATGCCTTATGAAAGAACCTCACTGCGTCGCGGAAAACATCGATGCAATGCAGCAGTCAAACAACATCGAAGTGACGGTAAAATGCCGTATTGGAGTAGACGACTTCGACAGCTACGAATGGTTACACGGCTTTATCGAAACGGTTTCAAAAGCTGGCTGCAACACGTTTATTATCCATGCCCGCAAAGCCTGGCTAAAGGGCTTAAGCCCGAAACAAAATCGCTCCGTTCCGCCTCTGCGCTACAAAACAGTACACAATATCAAGCGAGACTTCCCTCACCTGAAAATCATCATCAATGGCGGTTTAAACACCCTCGAACAAGCGCAGGAGCAGCTTCAATATACCGACGGCGTAATGATCGGAAGAGAGGCCTACTCCAACCCCTACTTGCTTGCCGAAGTAGACCACCTGCTTTATGGGGAGGAGAAAATGACCAAGTCCAGAGTCAGTATTCTCGAATCATTTTACCCCTATATTGAACAACAGCTTGGTGAAGGAATGAAACTTTCCAACATCTCTCGTCATATCGTAGGGCTCTTTCAGGGGCAAGTGGGTGCCCGGCGCTACCGGCGTTATATCAGTGAAAATGCCTTTAAACCGGGGGCGGGAATAGAAGTTCTACAAAAAGCAGTAACATATATCGCCTAACATAAAGGTTTGTGGCTAGAATACATGCAACTATTCAACCTAGAAACCGCAGCTGGGTGCGAAAAAGATGTGCAAGATATTGGCGTACATAGGAAACTTTCAAAATTCGTGCTCACCTTATTGGTGATGAGAACTTTTTAAAATTTTCTAGGTGCGGCAAGAGCTTGGGCAGAATTTTGTACTCCAATTGTGGTTTCTAGGTTCAACCTAGATTAATCAGTTGAGCAGTGAGTTTGTGGGAAATATGGCTGTGCAGAGCAAGGCGTGCAGTGTAATTAAGAGCCTGCCCCGTGAAGCGTATTGGGTATGGNCTAAGTCCTTAGTAAACAAACAACACAGCTCTGTGCAGCCATATTTTTCACAAAACACTGAAGCGATTTAGGAATTCACCAAATGGGTGCGTAAGAAAACAATCATTACTTCCTTTGTTTCATTAGCTTACAGAGGGAGCAANCGTTCAACTGATTAACCTAGGTTCAAGGAAGAAAAAATGCCCTCAAAGCTGGAACAACTGCGCAAAGTGACGACCGTTGTCGCTGATACTGGCGATATAGAAGCAATCAAACGCTTCAAACCACAGGATGCCACCACTAATCCCTCCCTCCTGTACAAAGCGGCACTACTCCCNCAATACCAGCCCCTGCTAGCGGAAGCCGTTCACTGGGCCGCAAAACAAGGCGGTACCAACCAGGAGCAAAAAAATAATTGCACGGACAAACTGGCTGTTTTAATCGGCAAGGAAATACTGGGTATTGTTCCCGGCTATATTTCGACTGAGGTGGATGCTCGACTTTCTTTTAACACCACCGCAACCATCAACCGGGCACGCAAGCTTATTCATCTCTATGAAGAAAGTAACACCAATCGAAACCGGGTATTAATTAAAATTGCAGCCACCTGGGAAGGAATACGTGCAGCAGAGGTTCTTCAACAAGAAGGAGTAAACTGCAATCTAACGCTTGTATTTAGCTTTGAGCAGGCGCTTGCCAGCGCACAAGCCGGAGGATTTCTTATTTCCCCCTTTGTAGGGCGTATCCTCGATTGGCATAAAAAACACAGCGGGCAGGACAGTTATGCCGCCCACGAAGATCCCGGCGTATTATCAGTGCAGGAAATTTACCACCATTTTAAACAGCACCAATACTCAACTATTGTTATGGGAGCCAGCTTCCGTAATACAGGTGAAATCGAACAACTCGCTGGATGTGACCGACTAACGATCAGCCCTCAATTAATGGGCGAACTGGATCAAGATACCGGAAATTTGGACACCATCCTTTCCGAAGAAATTGTGGCTGCATCCCCCCAAAATACATCCAATAAAATAGTCTGCGAAAACATCTATCGCTGGCAGATGAATGAAAATGCCATGGCCACGGAAAAACTGGCAGAAGGAATTCGAAACTTCACTGCAGATCAAACCAAGCTGGAAGAACATCTATCAAACTTTAAAAGCCAGGATTATTCTGATTAAGAATTTTATTCATATCTTAGTCAGAACTATCCTTCCACTCATGCGAAAAAAATAATAAAGCGGTAATTTTTTATCATGCTTAAAAACATCCAAAAATTCTTTAGCAAAAACCCATCTAAAACCCTTTCTGAAGAAGAGCAGCAACAACGCCTTCAGGTCGCCACGGCCGCCCTGCTCTTTGAAATTGCTCGTGCAGACCTGCATATTTCAGATATAGAAAAGGAGAAAATCAGCGCTGCTCTCACCAGGCACTTTAATTTAAGCCATGAACTTCTGGGTCAAATTATCCAGCAAGCTGAAACGGAGGTTGAGCAAGCTATATCACTGCATCAATTTACCAAACTCATCCACGACAACTATTCTCTTGATGAAAAAAAAGAAATTATCTATTTATTATGGGTGGTGGCTTACAGTGATGAAGAGCTGGATATGTACGAAGAATCCTTAATCAGAAAAATTGCTGATTTACTTTATATCCCGCACCAGGATTTTATAAAGGCAAAACTTCGCGCCCAAAATAAGTAATTTAATCAGCACCCCGAAAGGCGGGAAAAGCTACTGGGGTTTTCTTAACTGGCGCTGCTCATTTTCCAGAGCCTGTACAACCGGCGTGAAAANCTCTTTATTTTTTTCATTAAGATTCATCAAAATGCGGTGTGCTTCAAGCACCTGCTCGCAAAGATCAACGTTCGGATTCGCCGGGTTCGGAAGATCATGAAGCATGACATTTGCATCCGCGAGAGAAGAAGGTAGCTGCTCAAGAATGTGAAAAATCTGGTGAAANCCTGTCATCTCGAGGGTGCGATTTACATTTGCATCAGTGGATATAATAAGAGGCCTGTCCAGACCTAATTCTTCCATGCCGATAGCAATTTTAACCAACAAACCCAGCGCCGTGCTATCGATGGACTTCACCGCAGTCAGGTCAATCGCCACACCCAGCAAAGCCGGGTCGCTCAATAGCTCATCGCCGAAGTCATTCAGGTTAGTACATAGGGGTACGCGAATCTCCCCACTGAATTTAACTACATACACCCCGTTCAGCGAGGCGTAAGAAACACTACCGGTTCGCATCGTATTATTTATCCCTCTATTACCAACATGCCAATATCATCGTCTGGGTTTTTAATATCACCCAAAGCCAGTTTTTTGGAAATTGCTGGAAGACTCGTACAAGCTGTATCAAACATTTCCAAAAGCCCCTGCTCCTTTTCCAGCAAGCCCTCTTGCGGCAATACGTCCATAATACCATCCGTAAACATTACCAATGAAAATGCCTCTGGTAATGGCTCCGTGTACTCCTTCACATTAAGACTTGCTAACACCCCCAAGGGAAGCGCCGCAGCTCCGATAAAGCGCGCTTTCTTGCCATCGCTCAGTATCGGCAAGGGATAATGCGCAGCGAGGCTATATACAAGTGTACTATTTTTGCGGTTAATTACACCATATAACATTGCCACATGTTTACTTAATGACATATGAACAAGCTCTTGATTTAGTCGCTGCAAAACACTGGAGGGAGAGCGTATCCCCTTACCCTCTGCCTGCGGCTCACTTTTACGAATATCATTCACGAGACACTGTAAAAGCACGGTAATAAACGCAGATGATGCGCCATGCCCGGATACATCAGCAAGGTAAAAGCCACACTCATCCTCATCGATTTCGAAGTAGTCGATAAAATCACCGCTTAGAAGCAGAGAGGGGATAATGTGATGACTAAAGCGGTACTGCTTGAAATAAAACGGGGTTTCGGGAAATAGTTTAAGTTGGGCCAGGCGGCCAGCTTCTTGATCTGCATTCAGGGCGTCAAAGCGACTACGCAGGGAACGGTTTTCAGCCGCAAGTCCTTTCTGTCGCTGCAGGTCGTCAACGTTCTCAAGTGCCTTAGAAAAAGCCGCAAATATGTTGCGCTGGCTTAATTCTGAACCCGTGAGAAAGTCCAGCACGCCACGCCTAAAGGCATTAATGACTTCATCAATTTCTGGCGCCTCTGCATAAAAAATGACGGGGGCGTTTAGGTCACTTTTCTCCAGCATGGAGAGCAACTCAAGCCCACCAATCGCAGGCTCGCTCACATCCACGAAGAGAAGCTCAGGCGTCCGCCGCTGACAACATACCAAGCCTTCGTTCAAAGATGTGGCCACAAAAACGTCATAATCACCCGCCTCGAACCACCCCCTGAGCTTTTCACTCTGGACTTCCTCAAAACCGAGTAACAATACTGTTATCATAAAACGTCTTCCTTAATTCAAGACGAGGGGATTTTCACCGCCTGAAACAGCAGGCTGTTGAAATTCCCTGAATTGAGTCAGATACAAGGCAAAATCAAGCGAAAAAGCGGAGTTTACACGTGTAAAGGAGCAGTAGATGGCCAAGTCAGTAGAATTTCAACAACCTGCTAGCGATCTCCATAAGCTCTGTTATACTCACTGAAATTTCTTTCCACAAGGAGCGGATTGAATGATACAGGTCAGCAGGGATTATGAAGAAAAACGAAACTATGTACGAGTAAAGGTTTCAACACCCCTACTCTTTACATTAAATAAGAGTTCAGAGCGATACGAAGGACTTTGCAGGGACTTAAGCGGTGCTGGCATTCTGATTGAAACAACAAAAAAGCTTAAAATCGGCGACCACCTGCATGTAACCATTCCAGCCACCCAGTCAAACCAAACACCCTTTAGCGCCGTAACAGAAGTAGTGCGCGTCGACCCCATAAATGACCGTCATATCTACCAGGCAGGCACAGTGATTAAAAAAGTGATCGAGTAGTGATATTGCAGCTGCAAGCATAAATACCTATTCAAAATCCTCCAACTCTTCTTCAAAATCATCCCCAAAGTCTGCCTCTTCAGACTCAAGCTCAACACCATCCCTAATTAACCTTTCGCGATAATTAAGATAAAAATCTCTCATAAACACGTATTTATCACCCAGAATATGCTTCTCTGCCTCAAGAAGCNTGTCGCGCTTTTGAACCAGGTCGATGCCATANAGCGTATTNCGTACTGACATTGCATCCAGGTAACGGTAAGGCGTTAGAAATAAATCCACAAAAAGCCCNACGCTATCACGAGCNGTACTTGGCCCCANCAGNGGAATAAACAAGTATGGNCCAGGCGGCACCCCCCAATACCCCATGCTTTGCCCCATATCTTCTTTATGGCGCTCAATTCCTAGCCGAGTCGCCACATCAAAGAGCCCAGCCGCCCCAAGGGTTGTATTGATAAAAAACCTGCTCGCACCCTGTCCGGCAATACCCCATTTAGTTTGCAGAACATCACCCAAGAACGACGGAATCTCAAGCAAGTTACCATAAAAATTAGCAACCAAAGCCTGCCCTGCCCCCGGGATTACACGGTCATACACTACCGCTGCGGGGCGGAAAATCAACTGATCCAGCTCTTCAGTTAGCCAATAGGACGCGCGATTAAAACCTTCCAGAGGATCCGACTTATCCTTCCAGGCTGCATGCCCATTGCTTGTCATAAGCGACAGCACAAAAACCAATGCCAACTGGCGGCCTAAGGTTAATTTGGCCAAATCTTTAGTCATCATTCTGCATAACACCAGCGTAATCAGATAAGAGGGGCAATATATCAGAAAATTGGAAAAATGCGCTTACTGAAACCCGACCAGTCCAACAAAAGTTAGACGATCATCGCGCAGTCAAGATATAGACCAAGAATATGGGATAGGCCAGAACGATCAAGGAGGCTTCTAAAAAGGCGCGAGAAAGCCACGGATTGGAAACCAAAATCATTAGACTTAGGAAGAAAGGAGATTCAACAGAAAATGGCGGAGGGGCAGGGATTCGAACCCTGGGAACCGCGAGGTTCAACGGTTTTCAAGACCGCCGCTTTCGACCACTCAGCCACCCCTCCTAAGAGAAGGCGCAAAGAATACCTGATTTATTCACCAAGTCAATAACTAAGCCGGGATATGGGCAAACAGACAAGGCGTCAATCAAGCCTTAAATAGGAAGTCCACATTATTTATCGAGCCACACCAAACTATTCGCAAAAAACCCTTGATCTAGCGCAAAAAAACCCTAATATTGTGAATACACGCTTAAAAAGAGTTTGATTTAAGTTAATACACACCTGGAGAGTTAAAACCATGCAAGAACAAGAGCTTACACTCGGCAGAGAGCAAGCATCCGAGTTAGAAACCAGTAAAGTCCTGAGAAGCACCTATATGCTTCTTTCTATGACCATCCTATTTAGCGCCGCGACTGCGGGTGCAGCTATGATTCTAGAAGTGCCCTATATGGGATTATGGACACTGCTGCCCTACTTTGTACTGCTATTCGTCGTTGAGAAAACCAAAAACTCCGCCTGGGGTTTGGTTTCTGTCTTCGCATTAACCGGTTGGTTAGGTTTTACAGCTGGGCCAATTATTAATTTCTATCTCGGTGTTTCCGGCTACGAGCCCATTCTTATGGCTTTGGGCGGCACCGGCTTAATATTTTTCACTCTATCTGGTTATGTTCTTGTTACCAAGAAAGACTTGAGTTTTATGACAGGCTTTCTAATGACCGGCATGCTGGTTGCCTTTATTGCAGGTATCGCCAGTGTTTTCTTGAATATTCCCGGCTTGAGCCTCGCCGTGAGCTGCATGTTTCTTCTTCTCTCCTCCGGTTTGATCATGTGGCAAACCAGCGCCATTATTCATGGCGGCGAGACTAACTACATCTCTGCAACCGTCACCCTTTACGTCATGCTATACAACATTTTTATGATTTTGCTTAGCTTCCTTGGCGGCAGTAGAGATTAGCAATCGACTCACTAACATATCGAATAAAAAGAGCTCCTTTTGGAGCTCTTTTTATTCGTTGCCCAAATTATGATTTTTTCCGTTTCAGTATTAAGCGCGCCCTACACTGACCAAGCAGCATTTTCCGCTTACAAGTTTGTTGAGGCGGTTCTCTCCAAAGGACACGGTGTAAAGCGCGTTTTTTTCTACGGTGAGGGGGTTTTAAACGCCAACCACCAAAACACCCCACCCCAAGACGAAATCGATCTTTACGAAGCCTGGAAGACACTCGCATCCTCTCATCAGGTCGAGCTGATTGTTTGCATTGCTTCCGCCCTACGCAGAGGTGTGCTTGACGAAGACGAAGCGAAACGCTACGAAAAAGACGGGTACTCCATGCAAGCCCCTTTTATACTCTCTGGGCTTGGCCAGCTTATGGATGCCGCAATAGAGTCTGATCGCCTTATCACTTTTGGCTCCTGAAACAGGCACTTTGACAAAATGCAAAAAAAGCTTTTATTTATCAGCCATAAACCACCCTACGGCTCCTTTGCCGCCAAGGAGGCCCTGGATGCCGCGCTTGCCAGTGCCGCCTTTGGACAGGACATTTCCCTGCTCTTTAAGGGGGATGGCGTGTATCAGCTTCTACCTCAACAGAGCTCTTCTTTGCTAGAAAGGAAAAGCATTGGCGCAATCCTTGGCGCGCTTGAACTGTACGAGGTAAACAAGGTGTTTGCCTGCGAGCAATCTCTACTCAGTCGAGGGCTTAAAAACATCAAACCACTTATAAAAGTACATACTCTAGACAATCCTTCTCTACAGATTTTATTTTCTGAACAAGATCACATTCTCAGCTTTTAAACCATGAGCACACTTCACACACTTTCAATAAACCCCCATAGCCTTCATCACATCCAAAGCTTTATCGATCTAATGGGTGAGGGCGACGAGTTATTGTTACTTGCTAATGGTGTTTATGGCGCGCTCGTCGATGCTGAAATAAATATTCCTCTGGAGCGGCTACTTTATTCAGGGAAGCTTTATGCTTTAAAAGACGACATACTCGCAAGGGGGATCCCAGCTAGCGCTACCCCCCAGGTCACCCTCATCTCCTACGAAGGTTTTGTGAACCTTGTGGTCAAGCATCAAAATACGTATAACTGGGTTTAACAACGGCCCCTGGACTCTGCACATAAGTCATCAAGATGAAAAACACACCTGAACTAGACCCTGAGGGGTTTCTAAGAAACCTTTCCGACTGGTCGCCCGAAGTTGCTGAAATATTGGCCGAGAATGACAATATAGCGCTCAACACCCAACACTGGGAAGTCATCCATCTTGTTCGGGAGTTTTACCAAAGCTTTGACCATGGGCCCGCAATGCGCCCCCTGGTTAAACTCGTTGCCAACCGGCTCGGCACTGACAAAGGCCGTAGCATTTACCTGCTGAAACTTTTTCCAGGCAGCCCAGCGAAACTCGCCAGTAAAATTGCGGGACTGCCTAAACCGCCTAATTGCCTGTAACCCTCACGATTTTGACCTCAAACCATGACACAAGTCCCCTATACAGAACACCCCTTTGCACAATATGTGCGCATTCTTGGCCGAGGAAAGCGCAGCGGTCGCTCGCTCACGGAAGAAGAGGCTTACGGAGCGATGAAAATGATTTTAAATAAGGAGGTGGAAGATGCCCAAATTGGCGCCTTCCTTCTTCTTATCCGCGTACGGGAAGAAACCACCGAAGAGCTAGTGGGTTTCACCAGAGCCACCCGCGAATACACCGCAAACACATTGCCCACAATCAATGCTGACATAGATTGGCCGAGTTACGCAGGCAAACACAAACAGCTCAACTGGTATATTCTCGTCGCGTTGGCATTGGCCGACTTTGGTATTCCGGTATTTATGCACGGTGCGAATGAGCACACGCCGAACCGCTTATACAGTGATACGGTGCTCTATGAACTAGGCATTACTCCATGCAAATCCACCGAAGCCGCCCAGGCGTCTTTAGCAAAAAATAATTTTGCCTATATGGAGCTAAAAGATTTCTGCGGCCCGCTAGACAGGCTAATCGCAATGCGATCTGTACTCGGTGTGCGCTCCCCGATTCACACCCTGGTACGATTGGCCAACCCCAGTAACTCTCCTCACCTATTGACCAGCATTTTCCACCCATCTTATCGCGCCTCACACCAAGAAGCCGCTCAACAACTTGGTTACCAAAGCATGGCTGTTTTTAAGGGTGAGGGGGGAGAAGTAGAAAGAAAACCCGATGCGCGTTGCTTGGTGCAAGCAGTGCAGAGCAATTCTCTTTATGATCAAGAGTGGGAATCGTTGATGGGCACGCGTGCCAGTAACGAGGCAGACTTTAAAATAGATAAATTACGCCGTGTATGGCGCGGAACTGAAAAATCACACTATGGCGAAGCTGCAATTATCGCAACACTGGCAGTGGTAGTGCTCCTTATGAATAAGGCCAGTTCGCAACAGGAAAGTTTGGCTTTAGCCACCAGAGTATGGGAAGGTCGAAACACTCTTCGAATCTAATATAGGGCTGCAATGTCTCGCTGATCACCCCCGATGTCTAACACCTGATCCAAAGGTATAGGCTTTTGTATTCCATAACCCTGCGCATAGTCTACGCCGATACCTCTTAACAACTCGAGAATTTCATCATTCTCCACGNACTCTGCAACGGTTTTCATTCCGAGAAATTTCACCATCTCAGTAATNGACTTAACCATTGCGTAATCACTTTTGTCGTTAACAATATCCTTAATAAAAATACCGTCAATTTTTACATAATCAACGGGCAAGTGCTTCAAATACCCATAAGAAGATAGTCCCGCGCCAAAATCGTCCAGGGCAAACCGGCACCCTATACTACGCATCTCCCGAATAAAATCCGCAGCATCATCCANGTTGGCGATCGCAGTTGTCTCTGTTACCTCAAATAGAACCTTGTCTCTAGGAACCTTCAACTTCACAAAGAGTTCAAATATATACTCCAGCATCTCAGCATCATTCATCGAATGACCAGATAAGTTAATAGCAAGCCCACTAAACTCATCCAGGTGGGCTTTATGTTCGTCTAACCACTCAAAAACATTCTTGATAACCCAACGATCAATCGCCTGCATACGGTTATATTTTTCCGCCGCTTGAATAAAATCAGCNGGCGGAAGCATCTCCCCCGTTTCACTTTCTACAGATAGCAATACCTCGTAGTGGGAAGTAGCGGAAGGGTCACGAATCGACGATATTTTCTGACCGCGCAAGTGCAACTTATCCTCATCCATCGCCTGATTAAGGCGAGTAACCCATTGCATGATATCCTGGCGTTCCAATAGTTGATCATCCGCTTCGCTAAACACCTGAATACGATTTCGACCCGCATCTTTGGCGCTTATCAGCGCCTCATTCGCAGATTTAATCACATAATGGGCAGAGTCGGCCTTGTCATTAACTATGAACAATCCAGCGCTTGCGGTTACGGAAAATGTTTTATCTTCCCAGGAGAAACGAAAATACTCAATTGCATGCATCTGATTATCAACAATTTGATAAGCCTCCGCCTCGTTTGCATCGCGAACAATCAAACCGTATTCATCATTGCCCAATCTGGCAACCGTGCCGTTTTGTGGCATCCACTGAATAAGAATTTCAGCAATATCTTTTAGTAATTGATCTCCTGCATCTAAACCGCAGGTATTGTTGACCACTTTAAACTGATCCAGGTTGATCGCACACACCACGTGCTCACTTTGCGAGGCCTTTCCCTCCAGCACTATTTCTGCAACCTGCCTATCAAACTCTCTCCGGTTGACAAGCCCTGTCAATTGATCGTGAATGGCTTGATGCTGCAGCGTGCTGTAGGCCTGCTGCACCATNCTTTCAAGGCCGCGCTCCACCAACGGAGTATCGTTATCCCGAATAATACTCATTGTTTGATCTTNAAAAAATCGCACNAAATCAATAAGAGATAGTTCCAGGTTTTTTATTCCTTGCTGATTAACAAAAACATAGTTTGTATAGGAGTCGTTCATCCATGCCAAACGCAGACGCCGACTCTCTTCTTTATCGTTCCCATTTTTATAGCTAACCCAATCACCGATCGAAATATTCTGCGCGCGAACCAGGGGCTTCCTTAAATCTGGGTGTTCTTTCCAAATATATTCTGCATTTATCTTATCAAATTGTAAGCGAGACTGATCTTCTTCTGTAACAAAAAGATTCACTATATTTTCTATAGCAACATACTCTAATTTTTTCCCATAAGTTTCTAAAAACATTTTATATTTGGAAAAGAGATTATCGCTATCTGAATCATCCACTTTAACGGCCTTTATACGGTCGCACACTTCTTTATAAAAGCTCTCTCTTCCTTGTTGCACATCACCCAAATAAAACCCAACACTCTTCTCTAATACCTGTACGCAGCTATCCCAGCCATTCCCCTCAGGCTTAAGCAAGGACAGCATCATAACTTCTTTCCAACCCGCTTCGAGGAGCACCAGGATTATTTTCAATATTTTCCCGTCCGTCGAAAAGCCATCAATCATAGATAAGCAGGTTTTTTTCGCACCGTTTATTTTTTCCTGACCATTACATGATTCAGTAACGCGATTAATATTTTTACGGTAAATTCTTTTCTTAACTTCTACCAGCTTATTAACTTCTTCAAGTGCGGAATCAAAAACGCTCTCTTCACGCCCATAATCATCGATAACGGAAGCGATAACTCGATCTATCTCCTTGAATGTTTTAGCATTTCTAACTCCGCCCCCCTCATCAAGCTCGGCAACCCGGTTAATCAAAAGACGCGCCGGATGAATCTGATTTTCATAAAACGATTCATCCGTAAATATAAGTTTACTTAAGGGTATCTTCAACTTCTCGAGGCTGCTTGAAATTTCTTTATTATTCAAAACCACCAACATTGCTTCAAACAATCTATCGATATTCTTAAACTTCGTTAAATCTGCATCGCATAATTTTGAGTCGCTATTTTCTTCAAAAAGCTGTGTTGTTGTAACAACTTTATCGGGTCGACCATCCATCTTAAGAGATTTCTGCGCCTCATCCAGTACAGTTAACACTTCTTCCTGACTGAGGACTTTGTGGTTTATCGGGCTAGCAGGCTCTTCTTGTTGCCCCCCTTCTTTAGGCATACTGTTTATATCTATCTGCAGTTCAGAAATTTCTAAAAGGTTCTGTACCGTTTTATACGCGTCCCTGGCTATTTTCTGTTGGCGGTCGAATTGCTCTCTGCCGATAATATTTCGGAATCGCAAGTGCTCGGAAAAAGACGAGTCAAAAGACTCTTCATTTGTTGCGCTAGAACCAACTGGAATTAACTTTTCTTTCTGTACGGATGGCTGTATGCCTGGATCAACTTGATTTTGATCAAGATGAGTCGCCCCTAAATGAGCATCGCTGGTATTTAAAAGAGCGGGGTTCGCTGCTAAATTATTGCCGTCAGAAGCTTCTGGGCAAAGCTCACTAACATCTGGCTCACACGCGGAGTTTCCAGCTTGAGATGCTTCTTTAACCCTTACCGGAGTTGAACTTTTAGCCTCGGCTGCTTTATACCTGCGGATTTCCTCAGTACCAATCTCAGGCAATATCCCACTATTAATGAGAATGCTATTTATTTCATCATAAATAACGCTAAGGTTGTTGATAAATGCGCTTTCAAATACATTAAATATTACTTTTTCTGTCACCGTTTCCACAGAGAGATTTGAAAAACATTCGGAAAAGGCATCACAAAAAACATTTGGAGATACAGGCATTTCCTGATCGCTAAAGTCCCTCCCCAATAATTTTGAATACCTTATTTTTAGTTCAAGCAGCTGCTGAGAATACTTATCATTGGCACGTGCAATAATAATTTTACTAACCAACCATCCCTCAAAGTCTTCTTTGCCGACTATTTCAAGCTTATCAGAAGTAACGGAGTGTATATTGGAGGAAGGAACGGCTTCATGAACCCCAATGCTTTCATCAAACCGAAGGGC
>JGI24723J26617_10002819_pt1 | contig 13271 bp, 15 predicted proteins | sample Cruoilmetagenom6_FD_26617 | JGI IMG/M metagenome (IMG submission 26617) | reverse complement strand
TCGTCAAGGACCCGCAATTTGGCGAGGTCCTCTTCTATTTTTATCAAGAGGATTACTTCCCCGCAATCGTGCGCCTGCTGGCGGCGAAGGAGCAGGAACAACTCACCGAGCATGTTGAGGAAGCCGAGCTGTTACTCGGCGGTATGTACCTGTCTTACGGCCACCACCTCGAGGCCGCCGAAATTTTTGAGCGTCTCCTGGCCGACAAAGTCAGCCCGGAAGTTCGCGATCGCACCTGGTTCTTCCTTGCCAAGATCTGGTATCAGCGTGGCTATCTTGACAAGGCTCAACAGGCGCTCGCATACATAGAAGGCGAGTTGCCCGAGCACTTGCAGCGTGAGGCATTGATGCTTGGCGCACAGATCCTGATCGACGCCGGACAGTACGACGCGGCTGTCACCCGGTTGCAGAACTGGAAAGGTCGTACGGAGTGGGCGAGCTACGCCAAGTTCAATATCGGGGTTGCGCTGGTGCGTAGCGGCCGTGTGGACGAAGCGGCCGAATTGCTCGACGAACTGGGCGACATGAATCCGTTTACTGACGAACTCACGGCACTGCGCGACAAGGCAAACCTGGCATTGGGCTATGCGTTGCTGCAGGACGGCCAGGCCTATGCCGCCAAGGAACCGTTGCAGCGCGTTCGCCTCGAAGGGCCGTTTTCGAGTAAGGCGCTGCTGGGCGTCGGCTGGGCCGATGCGGAAATGAACAATTTTGACCGCGCGCTGGTGCCCTGGATGGAGCTGCGCGGTCGAGACCTGCTCGATCCTGCCGTCCAGGAATCAATGCTCGCCATTCCCTATGCGATGGCGAAGCTTGATTCAATTAGCCAGGCCGCTGATCACTATCTGAACGCGATTGAAGCGTTTTACGAAGAAACCAACCGGCTTGACCGGACTATCAACCACATCGAGTCTGGCGAGTTCTTCGAAGAATTTGTCGAAAACGATCCGCTGGATAGCACGGGTTGGTATTGGGAACTCGAAGAGCTGCCGACCGGGCCAGAGGCGCGTTACCTGTATCACCTTCTCGCCAAACATGAGTTCCAGGAAGGGCTCAAGAACTTCCGTGACTTGAGCTACCTGAATCGCAATCTCGAAAACTGGCAACAGAATGTCGATGTCTACGCGAATATGCTGGAGACACGCAAGGAGGCCTACGAGCAAAGACTGCCCGTGGTCGAAACCGCACTCGAAAGAGCTGACCTGGGCCGCATGGTCGAGTTCAAGCTCTCGTACGACGCCACGATGGACAATATTGAGAGTTCACATAACTGGCTCGCGCTTGCGGAAAGGTCCGAATTCGACATGTGGAAAGAAGTGGCCGAGCTCGAGCGCACGCCTGCTTTGCAGGCGGACATTCCGGAGGCGGCCGAAGTGCAGGACAAGATTGACCTGCTCAAAGGCGTGCTCCAGTGGGATCTCGAGCGTGATTTCAGTGAGCGCGTCCGGTTTATTCGTCGCAACCTGCACCAGACCGGCGAAGCGCTCGTTGGCGCACAGCGAGCCCGTCGCCACGTCGAGGAGTCCATGCGCAACGAGCCACTGGTGTTCGCTGAGATGAGCGACCGTGTTTACGGTCTTGCACCTCGAATCGAGGGCACCCAGATGCGTGTTGAGGATGCACTGTCCAGGCAACGCGCATACCTGCAAGAAATTGCGGTCGGTGAACTCCAGGCACAGAAGGACCGGCTCGACCTGTACACGATCCAGGCGCGCTTTGCGCTGGCGGCGATCTACGACATAGCTGCATCGGCCGGGGAGGACTTCGAATGACGTGTCGCCCCTGTCTTGCACTGGTCTTGCTGTCTGCTGTGCTTCTTGCGCCGCAGGCGGACGCGCGCGTCAAGGAAAAAGATACGATCAAGAGCCTCGAAGGCAGGACGGTTGAGCTTCGCACAGGCAAGATCGTACTCGACAGTTCCGAGTTGGCGCGCGAAAGCTATCGCGACTTCCTCGACCTGGTATCGGACGATCCGGAGCTGCGTGCGGAGGCTATGCGCCGGCTCGGCGATCTTGAACTCGAGGCAACCGAGGCCGAACAACTCACCGCCAATATCGAGGCGCTCGACACGAAGAGTTTTGACAATGCTGTCGATCTCTACCAGCGCTTGCTCGAGGCGTATCCCGATTACCGGCGGAACGACACGGTCTTGTATCAACTGGCACGTGCCTATGAAATCGGTGGCCGCACCGACGAGGCGCTGGTAATCCTCAACGAACTCATGGCCCAGTATCCGGATACGGTGCTGCACGACGAAGTACAGTTTCGCCGCGGTGAAATGCTGTTCTTGCGCAAGGACTACAACGGCGCCGAGTTGGCATATCAGGACGTCGTCAAGTTCGGTGAAACATCGCGCTTTTATGAGCAGTCCTTGTATAAGCTCGGCTGGGCACAGTTCAAACTTGCGTGGCATGAAGACAGTCTTGGTTCTTTTTTCGAATTACTCGACCGCAAAGTTGCCGATGTCGAGATTGGCGACGGTGAGGAGCGTCTGGCAACGCTAAAACGTGCTGAGCGCGAATTGGTCGAAGATACCTTTCGCGTGCTGAGTATCAGTTTCTCCTACATGGAAGGCGCAGACAGTATTGACACGTTTCTGCAGCAGCGAGAGCTGCCGAAGTACGCCTACGTTATCTACGCCAATCTCGGGGATCTCTATCTCGAGAAAGAACGCTACCAGGATGCCGCTGAAACCTACGAAGCATTCGTCAACCAGGATCCTTACCACCCCAAGGCGCCGGTACTGCAAATGCAGGTTATCGAGGCTTACAAGCTGGGTAGCTTCCCGAGCCTCGTGCTGAATGGCAAGCGTGGCTTTGTTGAGCGCTACGGTATGGACGGGCAGTTCTGGATCCGCAACCCACGTGTTGAGAACGAGGCTGTAGCCGGTCACCTGAAGTCCAACCTGACCGACCTCGCCCAGTACTATCACGCCGAAGCGCAAAAAGACGGGAAGAAGAGCGACTACCAGGAGGCGGCCAACTGGTATCGCAAGTACCTGGCGTACTTTCCCGGCGAGGCAGATACTGCAAACACGAATTTCCTGCTTGCGGAGATCCTGTTCGAGAGCGACGAGTTCAGCGACGCAGTCACCGAGTATGAACAGACGGCCTATGGCTATACGTTCCACGAGAAGTCGGCGGAGGCCGGTTACGCCGCCATCCTCGCATACCGCGAACACGAGGCGACGATGGTGGAAGGTGAGGCCAGGGACGATTGGCACCAGGCATATCTCGATAGTGGCCTGAAGTTTGCCGATACCTACTCTGAACATCCCGAGTCCGGCGCAGTGTTGACGACGGTTGCCGAGGACCTGTTCAGGCAGGACCAGTTCGACCTGGCGATCGCGGTTGGGCAGACGGTCGTTGCCAAGCAGCCGCCGGTGAAGCCCGAACTCTCGCGTACGGCCTGGACGGTCATCGCTCATTCACAGTTTGATCTCGCCAATTTTGCTGACGCGGAGAACGCNTACTACAGCCTGCGAAACTTCACGCCGGCAGACGACGCAACNGCGAACCAGGATATTAAGGACCGCATNGCATCGTCCATTTACAAACAGGGCGAGAAGGCACGTGACGCCGGCGACCTGGAGACGGCGATTACGCATTTCACTCGACTCGGGGAGGTGGTTCCCGATTCCGATATCCGCGTAACGGCTGATTACGATGCCGCCGCCGCGTTGATCAACCTGCAGGCCTGGGATCGCGCATCGACGCAGCTTGAGAAATTCCGCCGTGACTATCCGGATAGCGAATTTGCCGACGACATCACGCAGAAGCTTGCGGTGACCTACCTTGGGTCAGGTCGCACAGAACAGGCAGCCGCCGAGTTCGAGCGCATCGCGGACGCGGCTTCGACTGCTAATGATGTGCGTCGTGAGGCGCTGTGGAAGGCATCCGAGCTNTATGAACAAAGCGGAACGATCAGTTCTGAGCAGCGCGTGCTGAACAATATAATTGCGCGTTATCCGAACCCGATTTCGGAGTCGATCGAGGCGCGGGCCCGATTGCTCAAGATCGCCGAGGACAGCGGCAACGAGCAGGAACGTGTCGCACGGCTCGAAGATCTGGTGCAAGTGGACGCGACGGCGGGTGCGCAGCGCTCTGACCGTACGCGCTACCTTGCTGCGACAGCCTCGCTCGAACTTGCAGAACCAGTACGCAAGCGATTTGAAGTTGTGCAACTGTCTCAGCCACTGGCCGACAGCCTGAAGCTCAAGAAAGACCTGATGGAGGACGTCATCTCCGCATACACGGGTGCCGCTGAATACGGCGTTGCTGAAGTGACGACAGCGGCCACATACCGCCTGGGTGAAGTGTACGAACAGTTTTCATCCGATCTCATGGATTCGGATCGTCCAACCAGTCTCGAGGCGGATGCACTGGAGCAATACGAGATTCTGCTCGAGGAGCAGGCTTACCCGTTTGAGGAAAAAGCCATCGACCTCTACAAGGCCAATACGGATCGTGCAGCCGATGGTGTTTACGATGAGTGGGTGCAAGAAAGTTTTGGCCGGCTGGCAGGTCTGATGCCGGCACGATATGCGAAGAAGGAGCGCGGCGAAGATGTTGTTACAGCGCTTTACTAGGAGCCTGATACTCGCTACCGGCCTGCTGGCACTGCTCGTCATGGCAGGCTGTGCCGGCTCGGGTCTGACGCGTGATGTTGAGCCTCAGGCAACGGAAGGCAGCGAGGCGGCGGGCGAACCAGTGGGTCCGGCGATACCGGCCCAGGCCCGGACACTATTCGAACAGGCCGCTGCAGTCATGGCAGCCGGCGATTTCGTTGACGCTGAGCTGCGCTTCAAGGAATTCGTGCTCCTATATCCCGATTATCCGGGTGCCTACGTCAATCTCGCAATCATCCATGCGAAGAATGAGAATGACGCTGCCACACGCAATTCATTGGACATTGCGTTGGCCCTGAACCCCAATCATCCCGCCGCGTTGAACCAATTGGGCATGCTACTTCGCAGAAATGGCAATTTTCTTGAAGCAGAAGCCGCTTATATGAAGGCTGTCACAGTTTCGCCTGATTACGCCTTGGCACACTACAACCTGGGCGTTCTTAACGAACTATACCTGCGGCGCCTCGAAGCGGCGCTGCAACATTTCGAGATCTACCAGCAACTTGTCGGTGAAGACAAACAGGTCGAGAAATGGATCGCAGATCTGAAGCGTCGCGTAGCGGCGAATCAGCGCACGGCAAACGTGGCGGAATGAAGGACATGAGTACTCGACCAAAGACAGTATTCGGCACCGGATTCATGCTCGCCATGTTGTTGGCAGCGTTTGCCTCTTTCGCCCAGGACGTGACGGAGGACGAGGATGACCTCATGCCTGCTGTCGACACTTCTGCAGTAGCGGCGGAAGAGGAGGCGGAAGATTCGGCAGCGGACATTACACGAACGACGACGGGCAACCGCGTGATGGATTCGATGGAATTGAGCCGCACCGAGATCACGGGCAACCAGGAACTGCCGAAGGTGCTGTACATCGTGCCTTGGCAAAAGTCGGATCCCGGTGATTTGTTAGGCAGGCCCGTCAATACGCTGCTCGACGAGGTGCTTGCACCTGTCGACCGCGAAGAGTTTATACGTCAGGTCGGTTATCACAACGACCTGTACGGCGACGAAGAAGGTTAGGTGCAGACGATAGTCTGCAAAATGCATTAAATCTGTTTTAGAGGAGCAGACAAATGGGCACTGTAGTGCGTTTTTTCCAGGATGGCGGACCGTTCATGATCCCCATCCTGTTGGTATTCGGGTTCGGCATCGCTATCGCGATTGAACGCTGGACGTTCCTGACACTGTCGGGCGCAAGCAACCGCACATTGTGGAAGAAGATCGTGCCGTTTCTTAAGGCCGGTAACTTCCAGGAAGCGGCTGCACACACGTCCAAATCGAAAGCCGCCATTGGCTCGATCCTGACTTACGGCTTGTACCGCGTTAAGTCGGCGCGTCGTCGTGACGACATCGAGAAGGCTATGGAAGAAAGCCTCATGGAGGTTCTGCCGCGCCTCGAGAAGCGTACGCATTACATTGCGACGCTGGCGAATATCGCGACACTTCTGGGTCTCCTGGGAACGATTATCGGTCTGATCGCGGCATTTACCGCGGTAGCCGAAGCGAACCCGGCCGAAAAAGCAGACATGCTCTCGGCGTCAATTTCGACGGCTATGAACACAACCGCATTCGGCCTGATGGCAGCGATCCCATTGCTGCTGGTGCACGCATTGTTGCAGACGAAAACGAATGCACTCGTGGACAGCCTCGAGATGGCCAGCGTCAAGTTTCTGAACGCGGTTACCGAACGTCAGCTGAAGCCAGCCGGAGCGTAAGACATGATCCGCAGCCGCAGAGGCGGCCGTCATCGTCAGGATGCGGTCGAGCTCAACATCACGGCATTCATGAACCTGATGGTGATTCTGGTTCCGTTCCTGTTGATCACCGCGGTGTTCTCGCGATTGGCGATTCTCGAATTGAATCTGCCAGGCTCCTCTAGTGAGCCCGTGGAACCGCAGGAACAGACATTCCAGCTCGAAATCATCGTGCGTCAGGAGAAGATTGAAGTCGGCGATCGTAACCAGGGACTGTTGGGTATCTATCCCAACGGCGACGGTGGTTACGATTACGATGCGCTCGCGGCCAAGCTGCTCGAATTGAAGTTACGGTATCCGACCAAGACGGACGCGTCGATACTCCTCGAGCAGGATATCGCCTATGACACGCTGGTACAGGTCATGGATACCGTTCGTGTTGCCCAGGAAATCAACGAAGAAGAAGGTCAGATAGTACGCTCTGACCTGTTCCCTGATATCTCGATCGGCGATGCACCGGTCATGGGCGGAGGTGCCTCGTAATGGTCAAGTCGGCTCGCGCCAAACGGATGGAGAAACACCACAAGCGCAACAAGGGCGCCGGTGGACTCAATCTCGTTTCACTAATGGATATTTTTACGATCCTGGTGTTTTTCCTGCTGGTTAATTCGTCGGATGTGCAGACCTTGCCAAATGCCAAGGATATGAAACTGCCGGAGTCAATTGCCGAAAAGAAACCGGAAGAGACCGTCACGATCCTGATAGGCAAGACTGAGATTCTTGTGCAGGGCACGCCGGTGGCCAACATTGAAGAGGTAATGGCAACGCAGGGCAACGATATTCCTGCATTGCGCGAAGCACTACTGTCGCAAAACGATCGCGTCCTGCGCCGTGAGGCCAAGGACGACGTCGTCGGTCGTGAAGTCACGATCATGGGTGACAAGGACATCCCGTACCGTCTCCTGAAGAAAGTCATGGCGACCTGTACGGATTCGGATTACGGACAGATCTCGCTGGCCGTTCTGCAGAAGAGTTCAGACAAACTGGACGACCTTCAGGCGTCGCTGTAAGGCGCATTGTAAGAGATCAGGAGTCACGGAATTGGACTTACCGTTTTACAGAGAATATGAGCTGCCCTGGACGACGGGCCAGGATCAGGAAAAGAAATTCCAGCGCCTGCTGGGCATCATTTTCCTGATCTGTATGGCGCTCAGTATCGTATGGCCGTTTATTCCTGTGCCGGAGCCGGATCCGTTTGACGTGGAAGAGATCCCGCCACGTATTGCGCAATTGCTGCTCGAAGAGGAGCCGTTGCCACCGCCGCCACCGCCTCCGCAGGAAGATCTTGAGCCCGAACCCGACGACCCGGAACCTGAACAGGTTGTGGAAGCGGAGCCCGAGCCTGTGCCCGAGCCTGAGCCAGAGCCGGTTGTGGACCGGACAGAGCAGGCACGCGAAGAAGCGCAGGCGGCCCTGATGCCATTCGCCGAAGATCTCGCAGATCTCGTCGACAAGGATTTGCAGGTAGCTGACGATCGCCCGCTGACCGCATCGGTGGGTGAGGCGGAGCGCAATGAGCGCTCNATGATTACATCGAAAGCCGGTACTGCGTCCGGTGGTATTAACACGGCTGCGATGAGCCGGAATACGGGCGGAACAGGTATCGCCGGTCGTAACACGACACGCGTAACGAGTCCGGTGGCCGGAATGGCGCAAGGGGCTGGTGCGAGCCGTTCGGGATCCAGCGGCAGGGCGTCGCGTTCACGTGAGGAAATCGAACTGGTCTTTGACAAGAACAAAGGCGCGATCTTCGCACTCTACAATCGCGCGCTGCGCCAGGATCCGTCGCTCGAAGGCAAGCTTGTGCTGCGACTGACGATCGCTCCGAGCGGTGCCGTCACGATGTGTGAAGTGATTTCCAGCGAACTCGAGAACGAAGAGCTCGAGCGCAAACTCGTGCAGCGTGTCAAGTTGTTCCGCTTTGACGCGAAAGATGTTGAAGCGATAACGACGACCAAGCCGATCGACTTCTTCCCGGCCTAGAGCAACCGGAGCAACTCGCTCGCTTTAGAAATCGCTGCGTTTCCTGATCGGCTCTATCGGGTACACTACGCGGCATGTCTGACATACCGGTGAAAAAATACCGAGTGCGGCGCGCTCGCAAGTGGCTCAAACGCAAGCTCATTCCCTTTTCAGTTCAGGCGGGGAAGGTCAGTGCGAAGTGGTCCAAGCCGGACCGCTCCAAGTTTCCACCGCGTTCGTTGTCTGATGTTCCAGGACTGGCTCGCTACGAGTACAGCTGGCTTTCGCAAAATGGTGAAGACGGGATTCTACGCTACCTATTCGATGAGATTGGCTTCGAGTCTCGTTGGTTCGTCGAGTTTGGTTTCGGTGCGGCGCAATGCAATGCGCTCAGGTTGATGCTCAAGGAAGACTTCCACGGTCTCTTCATGGACGGATCGCGCGAGAATGTCGCTTACTTCGACTACGCTGCAAAGCGGCACAAAATCGATCATCGCGTAAAGGGCGTTCACACTTTTATCACGCGCGATAACCTGCAGAGCCTGATTCAGGATAACGGTGTACCGAAAGAAATCGACTTCCTGTCCCTTGATGTGGACGGTAACGATTACTGGTTCTGGGAGGTGCTCGATTGTATATCGCCGCGTGTTGTCTGCATTGAATACAACGCTGGAATTGGGCCCGACCTGTCGCTGACCGTGCCTTACGACGATGAGTTCGAGAGGTTCAGCAAGCACCCGAGCGGGTTCTTCTCCGGGGCTTCCCTGGCTGCGCTGGAATCACTTGGGCGGCGCAAAGGTTACTACCTGATTGGCTGCGATTCGACCGGTACCAACTCGTTCTTTCTGCGCGACGATGTTGAGGTGGCAGGCATCACGGCGTTGACGGCGCGTGAGGCGTTTCGGCCCCACGCCAATTGGCTGGGCCGAGGGATTTCCGAAGCCGAGCAGCTGGAATTCATGCGGTCGATGCCGTACGAGGAAGTATGAGCGAGCCCCGGAGCGCGTATCGCGTGGCACGCCAACGCGTCGCCATCGATGGCGCAAACCGACGGCGCCTGTACCTGTTTCGACATGGCGCTGTTGACTATATCGATGATAGTGGCCAATTGCTCGGCGATCCTGATCGGGTAAACCTGAATCCCCGCGGCCGGGCGCAGGCGGCGTCTATGGCAGAGCTGTTCCTCGACGTGCATATCGATAAAGCCGTCTGCACAGGCTTACCACGGACGATCGAAACCGGAGAGGCGATCCTGGCCGATCGCGATATCGAGCTCGAGGTCTTTCCCGAGCTTGAAGAGATCCGGCCCATTAAGGGCGAGGTTGCCGGCGGCTATGACATCGTCAACGATGTCGCATTCTCCCACTGGCGTGCTGAGCAGGAAGATGCAGCATTTCTGGGTGGCGAGCGCTATCACGATTTCTACGAGCGCATCTCGGCCGCAATGGATGTCTTGCTCCACGACACATCCTGGCACGATCTTGCCGTTTTCGCCCACGGGGGAACGAATGCCGCGATACTCGGCTGGACAACCGGTGTGGGCCTTCAGGCTTTCGGTTTGCTCGACCAGGCGACCTGCTGCCTCAATGTGATCGACTTCGATTTCGACCACGACGGTGCCCTGTTACGCAAGACGATCCGCGGCATGAATATTACTGCCGATGACCCGGTCATGCGGACGCGCGATGCGGGCGATATGGAACTGCTTGCACGACGTCTCCTGCATGGCAAGGTCTGACGGCTTTCTCGCGATCGAGCGAGAGGACGCACGCATCCTGGTGCTCGGCAGCCTGCCTGGCCAGAAATCGATCGCAGAACAGCAATATTACGCGCACCCGCAGAATGCGTTCTGGCCGATCATGCGAGATCTCTTCGGGGTCGAGGGTGAATACCTTGAACGTTGTGAGCTGCTGAAAGAGCAGCGGATCGCCTTGTGGGATGTTCTGCACAGCTCAGTGCGGCCAGGCAGTATGGATTCCGACATTCAGATGGAGAGCGCACGCGCCAACGACTTCCTCACATTTTTTAAGCAGCACCGAGCGGTTGAACTCGTGGCATTCAATGGCAGGAAGGCCGAACAGATGTTCGGTCGATTCGTAGTTGCGGCGTCGATGCCCGTGTCAATAGAGCGAGTCGGGTTGCCGTCTACCAGTCCGGCTTATGCGGCCATGCCGTTCTCCGGTAAGCTGTCCGCCTGGCGGAAGGTGCTCGTGCCGCTGTCAGCACAATAACGAGGAGGGAAAGATGATCGGATACGTAACCCTGGGCAGTAACGATGTGCCGCGTGCGGCAAAATTCTATGATGAGTTGCTCGCGTTGCTCGGCGCTGGACGGTTCTACGAAGGTGAGAANTTCGTTGCCTGGGCAACGGGGCCCGGCGCACCGGGTATATCGGTAATCAAACCCTTCGATGGCAATGAAGCAACCGTTGGCAACGGGACCATGGTTGCAATCGCCGTTGATTCGCCTGAGAAGGTCGACGAAGTTCACACCAAAGCGATTGCGCTGGGTGGTACCGACGAGGGCGCACCGGGGCCCCGCGTCGATAATTTCTATGCCGGCTACTTTCGCGACCTCGACGGCAACAAGCTCAATGCTTTCTGCATCGTGAGTGACGATTCATGAGGAACGAACAGATTCTGCTGCCGATGCTGGGCATGATGGCCCTGACAGCCGTCGTGTGGTTCGTTTTGTACGCAAGACGAATTCCGGCCATGCGTCGGGCGGGTAAACCTGCGCAGACGTACACGACGCCGGACCGGGTTGTGGACTTGCTGCCGGAAGAGATTAGCTACGCGGCGAACAACTTCAAGAACCTGTTCGAGCTGCCGGTATTGTTCTACGGACTGTGCCTGTATCTGTATGTCACAGCGACCGCGCAGAGTATCGATGTCTACGCCGCATGGTTGTTCCTGCTGTTTCGTATCGCNCATAGCGCTATCCACTGCACGGTGAACATCGTCATGGCACGATTCATCGTATATTGCGCCGGAGCGCTGGCGCTGTGGTTTATGCTGGGGCGCGCCTTGTGGGGCGTCTACGAGGCAATGCCGGTCTAGCGGTCAAAGTGCGCTGTCGCCGGTTTCGCCAGTGCGAATGCGCCAGACCTGGTCAATCGTCGTGACGAAGATCTTGCCGTCGCCCACCTTGCCGGTCTTGGCGGCGTCTACAATCGTCTCGACGACGCGCTCGACGAGGTCATCGGAAACCGCGACCTCAATTTTGGCTTTTGGAAGAAAATCAACAACATACTCGGCACCGCGATACAGTTCCGTGTGGCCGCGNTGGCGACCGAAGCCTTTGACCTCACTGACCGTCATGCCCTGGATGCCAACTTCGCCCAGCGCATTACGTACGTCATCAAGTCGAAAGGGTTTTACAATGGCGGTCACGAGCTTCATTCGTCGGTTCTCCACGGCCGGCTAGCGATGGTGCGTATGCTAACAAAGAGCCTCACAAAAGACCCACTTGGATTGCGCTACTACGGCGCCGCCGTGTGCTATGCCGTCGTGGCCTATGCGTCGGGTTTCGCCGGTCTTTTTGCGAGCAGCCTTGTACTTAACGCCGCCGGGACCCTGTTGCTGTCCCATGGAATGATCATCGCGGCATACATGATTCATGAGTGCGGACACAACATGGTGTTCAATTACAGCCGCCACAATGCATACCTTGGGCGGGGCATGAGCTGGATTTGCGGTGCTGCCTATGGCACCTACGATGATATGCGCTACAAGCACTTTCGCCATCACGTCGATAATGGCGATGTGGTGTGGTTCGACTACGACCGTTTCTTCGAGGGGCACCCAACGATCACTAACATCGTTCGTGTTCTCGAGTGGTTCTATATCCCTGCACACGATCTTGTCATGCATGGGGTCATGATGTTCACATCGTTCATCATTCCGGTGCGGCGGGACCAGCGCGTGCACAATGTGACCGTCATACTGATTCGCGGCGGCATCTTCCTTGCGCTGCTGATCTACGCACCGAAAGTGGCGCTGCTCTATGTGGTGGCCTACCTGATCATGATACAGGTGCTGCGATTCATGGACAGCGTGCAGCACGATTACTCCTATAGCCTGACCTTGTTCGAATATGTGAAACCGCCGCATAAGGGCGATGCGGCGTGGGAGCAGATGCACACTTTCAGCAACCCAATCAGTCTGCGCTTCCCAAAGCTGAATTGGCTCGTGCTGAACTTCGGTTTTCACAACGCACACCATTCGGACATGAATCTGCCGTTCTTTCGTCTGCCAGCGCTGCACGAGGAACTTACGGGCAACGGTCCGTCACACGTCATTCCGATTGCGTCTCAGTTGAAGTTGTTTCATCGTAATCGTGTGTGCAGGATTTACAATCCTCAACCGAAGGAATATCCGAAGGGTGAGGCATACTTGAGATCGGCACAGTCGGGGCGTGGCCCGATCGGCGGAAACGCCGCATCGTTTCTCACGTCGTTTTGAAATGAGAAAAATAACAACAGGGGGTTTTCATGTCTGACAATTCAGGAGTCGGCAAAATCGGCTGGATTGACATGACTGTCGATGACGCAGATGGCTTGCGGGATTTTTACAAGAGCGTCGTGGGTTGGGGATCTGAAGCGGTTTCCATGGGCGACTACTCAGATTACTCAATGACATTGCCGGGAGGTAGCGAAGCGGTGTCCGGTATCTGTCACGCGCGCGGCGATAACGCCGAATTGCCGGGTGGCTGGCTCATCTATATTACAGTCGCTGATGTCGATGCGAGTGCCGCCGCCTGTACAGCGAATGGTGGGGAAGTCCTAATGGCGCCGAAGGGACTGGCGGGTGGACGTTTTTGCGTCATTCGTGATCCTTCGGGTGCGACCGCAGCGCTGTACCAGCCCTGATATGCGTTCGCAGCAGGTGTTCGAAAGCCCTGAGTGGCATGCGAAGGTCGCAGCGCTGGTC
>JGI24723J26617_10002818_pt1 | contig 13275 bp, 10 predicted proteins | sample Cruoilmetagenom6_FD_26617 | JGI IMG/M metagenome (IMG submission 26617) | reverse complement strand
ACAGCCCCACAAGCCCACACACAGCCCCACAAATCCGGAGTCTGGCGAGTTCCGCTCCTTCTCCCTCCTCGCGTTCCAGCCCACTCGCGTCCGGCACAACTTCAGCGCAGCGCCAGCATTTCGTCGATCATGCTTGAGGGTTGTGGCCCACTAAAGAGAAATCCCTGCAAACGGTCACATCCGCGAGAACGAAAAAAATCGACCTGTGCCGGCGTCTCCACTCCCTCTGCCGTGACTTCCATATTCAGATTGTGTGCCAGCTCAATAATCGTTTTCACGATTGATGCGGTCACAGGATCGTGCATGACATCTCGCACAAAGATGCGATCGATCTTCAACGCGTCCACAGGCAGTTGTTTCAGGTAAGCCAGTGAGGAATATCCCACGCCGAAGTCGTCGATCACCAACCGTACGCCCATTCTTTTGAGACAGCGCAGCATTTCGATACTTGTCTCAAGGTCCTCAAGCACAATCCCCTCTGTCAACTCCAATTCGAGCATGTGGGCATCGAGTCGCGTCTCTTCCAGGACCCGTCGCACCATATTGACCATGTCGGTGTCGGCGAACTGTCGAGGAGAAACATTTACTGCGACGCGCACCGCCTGACGTCCGTCCTTCTCGCGTGTCGCGATCTCTGCACAAGCAGAACGGATCACTCGTTCTCCAANAGAGGTGATCACGCCCATGTCCTCGGCGAGCGGAATGAATTGTCCTGGCATAACAAGACCCATTTCAGGGTGCCGCCAGCGCGCGAGCGCTTCAAGACCATCGGCCGCNCCAGAAGCCAAGTCGACCAGCGGTTGGTAGTACACCGTGAATTCGTTTTTTCCCAGCGCGGAACGGAGGTTGTTTTCCAGAAGAAGTCTGTCCAAAGGAGACACCTGCAAAGAGGGACGGAAGATACGGCACGCGCCGCCACCCTGTGCCCGTGCCTGAGCAAGGGCGACGTCAGCCTTCCCGAGCAGTTGGTCAGGATCGTCCCCATCGAATGGGGAGACGCTGACTCCAATGCTCAAACTCGCATAATGCCAGCCTGTTCGGACAACAAACGGAGCAGAAAAGACAGTCGACACCTTTTCCGGAAAACCAAGTACCTCGTCAAATCGCGCGATGTCGGGCAACAAAACTGCGAACTCGTCTCCACCTATCCGGGCGAGCACCGCCTCTTCTCCGACACAAGAACGCAATCTCTCTGCGATCCCCACGAGGAGCTGATCTCCAGCGGCATGCCCGAGCGTTTCATTCACCAGTTTGAAACGATCGACATCCAGAAAGAACACAGCACATCCTTTCTGTTCACAGCGCGCGCGCTGGAGTCCTTCCTCGACGCGTGCACGAAAAAACGCACGGTTCAACAAGCCGGTCAGAGAATCATGTGATGCTTGATAACGTCGNATGCTATCTGCTTTTTCTCGACAAAGAGCTGCACCAATACCAAGAACAGCCATTTGGAAGAGGCGACGCTCTGCAGAAGACCAATTTCGCGCATGCTCGCAATTCTGCAAAGCAACAAGACCCCAAACTTGCTCTCCACTCAGAATGGGCAGCAATAACATGGACTTAATATGAAAGCGTANGAAATGCAAACGTTCTGCCCTTGTGAGACACGCAGAACGTTGCGTGAGGCTTTTCCCCGCACGCAGGCGCGAAAACAGCCCCGCAAGAAACCTCCCTCGATCCGGAAAAGCAGGAGAGAGGTCGCCATCAAGAAAGACCTCTGAGGGGATACCTCCGGCACACCACTCATGCTCATACGAAAGCAATAGTTCACCAGACACAGAATGCACATTACATTTGCACACCTGAATACGGTCTACTTTTGCGGTTTCCCCCAAGCAACGCAATGCTTCTTGGATCGCGGTAGCAACACCTTTGTTCCCTTCATTGCCGAGCAGAAAAGCGAGCGCCTCAATCGTTCCTTTGAGCAGCTCTAGTGGCAAAAGAACGGTTTCAAGACCGGACCTGACGGTATCGTCTTCCCTCCTCATCGCTCGCCTGCCTCTACGAAACCCCTACAGGCAGACAAGCCTTTCGACAGCAGGTGAAAAAACTTTTGAACTCCTAGTGACTGACAGGNCGATCCTGCGCGTGACCATCTCCACAAAAGCCAACAGACAGCACAAGTCGAGANCAGACAGGAAAACCTATAGTCGGACAGGGAATATTCCAACCCCGGAAAAAACAGCAAAACACACACTCTGGTCAGTGGAAAAACTCCAATCCCTCACGAAGTGCTTCCCGCGAAAAGAGGTGCATGGCAAAGAGCATATTGTGTACAAAATATATGGGAAACCCGAGTTCCCTCTCCCACTGCAACAATTCCCACCAGATCTTCTGCACTGCCAAAAAAAACCAGCGGCCAGAAAGGAAACTGGGACGGCGCACACTACAGCAGACAGGGGAAAAAGAGCGGCCGCACCTGCAGAGNAAAAGACGCAGGACAGCATTCCACACAAAANCTGCTTGTCAATAGCCCGCCGCGCCCGGNAGACAAAATCGCACCCTGATAGTCTGCGACATTCGGCTCCACCCACGCACACCACTGATGCCTCAGTCTTCTCTCGACACTTCGGCTCAACAAGACCTTTTATCTCTCACGAGGCCACGTGAATCTTGGGCACTCCCTCAGGCCTGGAGGCACATAGCCCTCTCCCAAGCATATCGAGAAGAGACCGCGAGCGATATCCTGCTAACGAATCGGAATCAGGTACTCAGCCTTCACCCTCTTCAAGGAAGTCCCGCAATCGGTTATTGCTCTTCGGGTGGCGCAATTTTGACAGGCTCTTTGCCTCGATCTGACGCACCCGCTCCCGCGTGACGCCAAGTTCTTGCCCGACTTGCTCAAGCGTCCGTGGTTGTCCGGAATCCAGCCCAAAACGGAATTCAAGCACTTTCTTCTCTCGCGGCGACAAACTGTGCAGTGCTGTTTGGATCTCTTCTTGCAAAAGCAGGCGTGCCGCTGCTTCCTCCGGCATCACAGCTTGCTGATCCTCGATAAACTCCGCAAGTGAAGAGTCTTCTTCCTCACCCACCGGTCCATTAAGACTTACCGGCTCCTGAGAAACCCGCTGGATCTCTCGTACTCGGTCGGATTCAATCTCCATCTCTGTCGCAATCTCGTCAGAGGTGGGATCTCTGTTCAAACGCTGTACAAGTTCTCGCTGCGTGCGAAGCAAACGGTTGATCGTATCAACCATGTGCACAGGAATCCGAATAGTACGCGCTTGGTCCGCCAAAGCTCTCGTGATCGCCTGACGAATCCACCAAGTGGCATAGGTGGAAAACTTAAAGCCCTTACGCCAATCAAACTTCTCGACTGCGCGAATAAGACCGAGGTTTCCCTCCTGAATCAAATCAAGCAAGTGCATACCACGCCCGGTGTAGCGCTTTGCAATCGACACAACGAGTCGTAGGTTCGCCTCAATCAAATGCTTTTTCGCCAAAAGCCCGTCAGCTTCACAGAGCGTCAGCTGATGTTCCTCATCGGNGGGAAACTCGTGCCCGGCCCGCAATTGACGAGCGGCNTCTTCGCCTTTCTCCATACGTTGAGAAAGCGACTTTTCTTGTTCAAAAGTAAGAAGGGGAACACGACCGATTTCCTGCAGGTACACACGAACAGGATCTTGGCCAGATCCCGATGAGCCTTCGTCCAGGTTCGGAAGAGAAGACGCCTCAGGTTTTGCCTTGGGTGAAGTATCATCAACGATTTCTACTTCGGCGTCCTGCAACTCGNGATAGACAGCATCGAGGATCTCAGGGGATATGCCGTCAAGAATCTCAAACATCTCAGAAAGATGGATCTTGCCTTTTGCCCGCCAAGCGTCCTGGAGCTTTCCCCATTCGGCATCACCGAGGCCCTCAGGAGCAGAGAAAGGAAAAATTCGGTTGTCTGCGTCCATGTCGAGGTCGATCGTCACCGTTCCCCCAGACTCTCGCGCCACTGTATCAACGTTAGCAGTTCAACNTCGAGTTGCTGCGCAGTTACAACATCACCTTCTGATTCCGCCTCAGATAAAGAACGCTGACAAACCAAAATACGACGATCCAGAAAAGCCGAGTAAAGCGACCATGCCGCGTCGGCAGCAAAATCCTCTGTTGTCATCTTGAGCCGCTGACGCGCACTACCCTGACTCACCCACGGCACAGTCTCGCTGAACTCTCCGGCATTCTCCACAGCAAGCCGCCGCAAAAGCGTGAGCGCTTCTGGCCAATCCTCAAACCCACACCGCTCGACATCAATCGGGCCAGGGCCAAGTCTCCCCAACTCAGCTGCAGTATGGGCAACAGCCAAGAGGCGACGCGCAACCCCGCGGGCAGAAACAGAAGAAAACCATTCTTCGCTAATGTCCTCTGCCGCGTCGAGCACAATCGTCGGACACTGCACCAGCGACAAAAGAGCAGCCTCATCCACACGAGAAAGCCGAAGAACCAAACCCCCCTCTTCAGCTGCAGACTCCGCGCCAACAGCATCTTTGCCGTCTTCTCCCTCTCCCGTTCCGGCGAGAGCAAGCGCAGACATTTGTTCGTCAGATCCCCCCTCTCGCGACCCAACATCATGGGGAGAAGCAGCAGAAGGGGCAGACAAAGCACTGCGTCGCGCACGACGACGGTGCACCTCAACTCTCGCCAGAACAACGTCTTCAGGCATATCTCGCCTGAGGATCTTGCGCGCGACCTGNCTTGCCGCATTGCGGCGCACATCTGGGTCCGGATGCAGCGCAATCGCCGCTGCAGCAACCTCGCCGGCCCGGATCTCACCCTCAGCAGAGTCTGTCGCAATACCGGCAAGTGCCCTTTCTATTTTGAATTCAAGCAGAGGAACAGGATCATCCAGCATTGCAGCCACCGCAGCAGGACCAGCACGCGCGACATCAAAGGGATCTTGCCCCTCGCTCAATTCTGCCACACGCACATCGAGTCCGAGCTCTGCCGCCATGTCGAAAACACGTTCCGTGGCAGCAGAACCTGCTTTATCGCCATCAAAAGCCAGCACAATATTGGTCGTAAACCTCTTCAAAAGCCGGAGATGATCTTCACCCAACGCCGTCCCGCAGGCCGCCACTGCATGCGTCGCCCCCGCCATGTGCAANCCCATGACATCGGTATAGCCCTCAACCACAACCGCCCGACCCAACCCCACAATCTCGGCTTTCGCCCAGTGCAACCCATAGAGTGTACGGCTCTTCTTGTAAAGATGCGTTTCGGGAGAGTTCTTGTACTTCGGTCCATCTCCTTCCAGCAAACGTCCTGCAAAAGCCAGCGGGTTGCCTTGTGGGTCAAAAATGGGAAAGACGAGCCGGGCGCGCAGTTGATCAACACAACGGCCGTTTTCTGTCTCAACGCCAAGCCCTGCAGCCAGGATTTCCTCTTGACGAAACCCTTTCAATTTCAGATGCGAGACAAGTGCATCGAACTGATCGGGTGCCCAACCGAGAGAAAAATGTTCGGCGCTTTCTTTTCCGAAACCACGTCCTTGCAGGTAATCACGGGATTGCCCCCCGGCGGGACCGAACAGACACCCGGCATAAAAATCCACCGCGACGCCAAGCGCTTCCGCAAGGCGGGGGCGCATCTCGCGCCGCTGTCGATCTGCCGGCGTCTCATCTGCATAGCTGACAGAAAGACCAGCTCGCCCGGCAAGAGTTTCGACCGCCTCGGGAAAAGTCAGATTGTCGAGGCCCATCACAAAATGGAAGACATTCCCCGACGCGCCACAACCAAAACAGTAATAGAGCGCAGACTCTGGCTCGATACTGAAAGAAGGCGTGTTCTCATCGTGGAAAGGACAAAGAGCCTGGTAACGCCTCCCGGTGCGCCGCAAGGTAAGACGTTCAGACGCGAGCGCGACAAAATCCGTCGCAGCACGAACACGGTCAATATCAGACTCGGAAATGCGTCCCTTCATTCCCTCACAGCCTACTTCCTCAGAAAAAAGAGCCGGGAAAACCCACTCTGCCCAGCCCGAACCTTGCCCAATGCAAACCCAACTCAACCCAAGCCCTGCCTACACCACCTTCAACAGGAAAACTGCAAATCTGCCCAGAGCGAAAGAGCAAAACGGTCGGTCATTCCTGCGATATAGTCCATTACCTGACGCTCTGGAGTACTCCCTGGCACTCCCACCATTGGAGGAAGCCGTGCAGGGTCCGCCAAGTAATAAGAGAGTATCCCCTCAAGCGCGAGAACTGCCNGTTCCTTTTCCGCGCGTTGATGCTCTGCGCGATACACATTGTCAAACATGAATTCTCGGAACACATGCATGACCTCAAAAGTTTCCGCTCCCATACGCACTCCGCTGCGTTGCGAACTCTGCACCCAGGCAAGCGGAGAGGTCGCGGCAGAGGGCGGAGGGGACACACATGCCCGGTCCACACAGCTTGCTTCCAGCACATCGGTCACAAGTGTCGCAATCCGTTCACTTGCCGTGTTCCCTAACCCACGACGGACTTGTTCGGGCAGGTCATGTGACGCGAGCAAGCCGGCTCGCACTGCATCGTCGAGATCATGATTCAAATAGGCAATGCGATCAGCGAAACGCACAACCCAGGCCTCGTGCGTACAAGGCGGAGACTGGTTCCAGGAAGAATGCACAATTCCGTCCCGCACCTCGTCCGTCAAGTTCAATCCAGGCTTCTCTGCGTGCGGTTCGATCAGCTCCACAACACGTAAACCCTGCTCGGCATGGTGGAAGCGTGTCGAAAAAAAGCGAGAAAACACTTCTTCGCCGAGATGGCCAAAAGGCGTGTGCCCCAGGTCATGGGCAAGAGCGATTGCCTCTGCAAGATCTTCGTTCAGGCGTAGTGCGCGCGCAATGGTGCGGGCAATCTGAGCGACCTCCAACGTGTGCGTCAGGCGAGTACGGTAATGATCTCCATCTGGGGCAATAAAAACTTGCGTCTTGTGTTTCAAGCGACGAAAAGCCCGAGAATGTATCACACGGTCTCGGTCCCGTTGGAAAGCCGTGCGGAGCGGGTCAGGGACTTCGTCCCGCTTCCGGTTCCCCGCACCCTGGCTTCGGGCGGCCCCGGACGCAAGGCGCGCTGCTTCCCAAGTTTCTTCTCGTTCCCGCACCAATCCAGCTTTTTTTGCTACGGGCATGCTCAAAAAACCTGTCCCAACCCGATACGTCTCGGCCCGATGCGTCCCAACCCGATACGTACCGACTCGGCCCTTCGCGCCGTGTCCAGAAAAGTCTCAGGAAAACACTGGGAAAAATTCATTTTCGACACATTTCCCAGCCCATACTGCCTTCAGGCCGGTAGGTCCAGCGGTAAGAATCGGCGTCACGACGACCATCTGGCCGGTGGATCACCCTGGTTGTGGAAACCCGCTCGCATACCCCGACCTTTTCCATCTCAGGTGGTCGACGTTCCACACGACGGCCGTCATCATGCCCATAAATAGCAACTGTCAGGGAGCTGTATGTGTGCACAGCCCACACGACAATCCCTCCCGGTGTGTCGTTTGTAAACACGAGATCAGGCTCGGGATAACTCAAGGTTGCTTCCCGACCATAAGGGTAACGAGAGATATACACACTGTGTGGCGTGTGCGTGTTTATTTCAAGTCCGGCATTGTACACAGCATTGTAAAGCGTCGTGGCAAACTGACTAATACCACCGCCTGGACTCTGCTTGAAAGAACCGTTTTCAATCACACCTGCGGAAACCCAACCAGAGGCTGCGGTGCGCTCTCCTACTGCTTGATTCACAGAAAAGGACTCGCCCGGTCGGACGACAGTCCCGGACAGCATGTCTGCAATCTTGTGAATGTTGCGTACACGTGACTCTCCGGGGCGGTAGGTCGTCGTAAAAGAAGAAAGCTGCTTCGTCACCTGCAAATCAACCAGGTCCGTTTTAGACACTGCTGGTGCAATAAACTCGGGATCGAGACGCACCCGACGGCGACTGCCGGGACTACTGTCCAGCATAACGCTTTCCATGCGTTCTACGGTGTCGATCGTACAGCAGCCAACACCCACCGTTCCTGGCAGAATCCGCACCACCCCACCGGTAAAATCGAAATAGGCATTGCGTGCGGGGATCCCCACTGTGTCAAATTTCGCATCGATCAGATTGAAGACGGCATCAGGATCGACAGACAGGTGAAAATTCTTTCCCTCGCGCGCGACCTGAAACAGGGAAAGCTGTTCTGCCTTATTCAAGCTCACTGTGGCCTCATCGACTTCGACAGTCAAAGAACGCGCCGTCACGGCCAGAGCAAACGCTGCCACACGATCCGCTTCTCCGTCACTGATGACCGCGCGCACAGCCACTGGCGTGGCCTGCACGAGCCTTTCGTCGAAACGAACGAGCACGCCAACTACTTTTTTGCCGGTCTCCTCCAGCGGAAGGGACAGCCCATCAACCCCATAGGAAACGTCCGCTTCGATGCCTTGAAAACGTACGACAGGCTCTATTGGAGAACGTTTCCCAGGAAAATCAACCCCGGCAAGGACGGTGCGCATTTTCGATTCATCAATAGCAACGGGCCAGTCCAGCTGGATTTTTTTTCCAAACTTTCCTCTCNTCCAAGAGAGGAACCTCCCCCACAACATTCCTTCTTGTCCGGCGTCTGTCACCATTTCAACTGCTTTTGCAGTATCCAATCCAGATGAAAAATCGGAAGGATCAATCAACAAGTCGGTACCGTCAACACGCAAAGTCACAAGGTCATACTCGATCGAGTGCTCAAGCGTTCGGATCAAGTCGAGTGCATTCTCCTGTGAGAGACCGGAAAAGTCCACCACCCCCATTTGCACTCCTGCGAGCACACGGCGAGGGGAAGAAAATTGGCTCAAGACGAAGGCAGCAAACAAGCTACAAAAACACGCGACAATCCCTGTGCAAAGCCACAAAACAATAAAACGAGGACGAAAGACTGTCTCCCGCCAGTTGATTCGTGCGAAAAACACGGCAAGTGCCGAAAAGGTCATCGATCTATGTCACCATACCGACGATGCCGGGATTGGAATTCTGCGATAGCTTGGTAAAGATGTTCCCGGCGGTAATCAGGCCACAGAACCGGCACAAAAACCAGCTCGGCATACGCCGCCTCCCAGAGAAGAAAATTAGAAAGACGCAGCTCTCCGCTTGTGCGTATCCACAGATCAGGGTCAGGGACATCCGGTGCATACAAGCGCGCCGCCACATGACTCTCCGTAATCTCTTCCGGAGACAGCGTCCCTGCCGCAACCTCTGCAGCAAGCGTGCGCACAGCATCGACGATTTCGGCTCGACCCCCATAGTTGAAACAAAAATTGAGGGTCATCTTCTTGTTATCGGCCGTCATCTCTTCAGTCTCGCGAATCGCCACAAGCACGTCTTCGGGGATAGGAGCACCACGCCGACCCAGGACACGCACCCGAATCCCGTAGGTATTCGCCTCCTCACGCCGCATTGTCAGGACGTCGCGGTTGAACTTCATGAGNAAGNCAACTTCATCATCAGGACGCTGCCAGTTCTCTGTGGAGAAGACAAAGACAGTGATCCATTTGACGCCAATCTCGAGCGCCCCTTTCACCGTATCCCAGAGTGCTTCCTCCCCGGCAGCATGCCCACGAATACGCGGAAGACCGCGCGCCTTTGCCCAACGGCCATTGCCGTCGCAGATAACCGCAACATGCTGAGGAACAGCATCAGGATCGATCCCGTACTGCTTACATATGGCGAGACAATGATGAGAAATTGCAGGCATTGTCGACAAATAAAGCCCACTGACGTCAGGAAAAGCTGTCAGACAGAGCGAAATGAAAGACTCCGAAGACGGCCATCAAGATAGTACTCCAACGCTTTCGACACCAGGCCATCGACTTCTCCGGTATGAACATCAGGCATCTCTGCCAAGGGTGTTTGCCACATCATACGCAACAGGGAAATACCTTTGGCGGATACCCCAGGATCAGAAGCACGACGGCAAGAAGAGCAGACAACACCACCATCAAACACTGCAAAGCNACACAAACCTGTGGTCTCACCACAGTGCACACACGCCCGCAACTGTGGNCCAACCCCCGACACTCCCAAAAGTTTCAAAAGAAACGCGCAACGCAANGCATGAGGGACAACCCCAGCAGCCACATGCCCCTCCAGGGCGCACAAACCCGCAAGTAACAAACGGTAAAGCTGGGGATTCGGTGTCTGATCCGGAAGCACACGGTCCACGGCTTCGCACATCACCTGCCCGCACAAGTACGCATCGTATATCGAGCTGATACTCGTGTGAGAACGAATCAGCTCGGCTTGCGATACAGTGTGCAGTTCGCCACGCCCTTCATACAATTGCACATCTACACAGCTAAAAGGTGCAAGACGCGCACCAAATCGACTTTTTGTCTTGCGCGCGCCTTTCACGACCGCTCGCAATTTGCCTCGGTCTTGCGCAAAAATCGTGATAATACGATCGGCTTCACCAAACCGCATTGTCCGCAAAACCACGCCTTGATCTCTGTAAAGGCCCATCTGAGAAAGATTCCTAGCATGGGACCACTTATCATCGTCAATCCCACTGCGGGAAGAGGCCGCGCGTTAAAAGCCCTACCTCGCTTCCGCGACATAGTGGCACAACAAGACCCACAACCTGAAGTACGTCTTTCGACATGCCCAGAAGATCCGGCGCGATGGGCAAAAGAAGCCGCCGAAAAAGCACGTCCTGTGTACGCATTTGGCGGCGACGGCCTCGTGCATCAGATCGTGAACGCAGTCGCAGACAAAGTTCCCTGTGGAGTTCTCCCCGCCGGGTCCGGGAACGACTTCGCGCGTGCGCTCGGACTTCCGCTTGACCCGATACGCGCCTGGGAGGCAATACGCAAAGGGGGAAACACGCGCCGGGTTGACCTGGGACACGTCACCGGACCACAGGGACAAACCCGGCTTTTCTGTGCTGTCGCGTCGACCGGCTTCGACTCGACAGTCAATGAGATCGCCAATCGCAAAGGCGGGCCAGGAGGAACCCTTCGTTATCTTTCTGCCACTCTTACCGGCCTGCGGAGCTGGAAACCTACGTCTTTTCAGCTCGAACTTACAAAAGCCCCAGAGGCCACAACTNCCGAGATTCCCAGCCCGCACGACAAAGGNAAAAGAGGAAAAAACCACGAAAAAACGCCCCGTCAGTTACAGGAAGCAGAGGTCGCCGAGGGCGCAGAGGTCGCCGAAACAATCACCGAAGAAATGACCGGATGGATGGTCACCGTCGGCAACAGCTCTTCCTACGGGGGCGGCATGCGTGTCTGCCCACACGCCGAACTCGATGACGGGCTGCTCGATGTCACTCTCGTGGGAGATGTCTCTCGTCCCGTTTTTTTGCGCGTGTTCCCACTGGTTTTCANAGGGCGCCATGTGCGTCACGCAAAAGTACGCTCTTTGCGCGTGCAGCGCCTCTGCGTTGCGGCGGATCGCCCACTCACCTGCTTTGTCGACGGGGAGGAGGTCTGCCCCCTCCCTGTCACATTTCAGGTAATGCCGCAAGCTCTCGATGTTCTCGTTCCTTAAAAAAACCAGNGGAAAAACCGAGAACCAGGGCAAGAACCATGATGGGAACTACAACAGGGCACNCCCCTCGTGCACCCTGCAAAATCCAGTGCAGCTGCAGAAAAACCCGACAAAGCCTTATTTTTCTTTTTCGGTTGAAGATCCAAACATCCCTGGGAGGAACTGCTCCGGAGAAATCGTGATGAACAAGGCATCTGCCGTCGCGACAATCTTTTCTTCTGTCTCTGCCGTCGCGACCACATACAGTTTNCTTCCCTCGCGTCGCTCAAGATGGGCCCGGAAGAGCACTTCAACCCCTAAAGGCATTGGCGCCACATAGGAGACAGTGAGCCGGCCGGTAAAGGCCATCGTCTGCGTCAACGCCACAACCCCACCGGCAACCTCATCAAAAACCGCGGCAACAACGCCACCATGCGCACGCCCGGGTGCCCCCTGAAAAACAGCATCGAAAACCACTTTCCCCAGGACTTCATCTCCCACAAGACGGATCTCTGCACCGATCGAACGCGGATTCCCCGCCCCGGATACACAGGAATCAAGATGCGGTAATGCCCATCCATCCTCCCAGACAGTGCCACGTACACCAGAGTCCTGCATATAGGAAGGGGCCCCCTGCTCCAAGGCAGTTTTTTCAGACCAGTGCGCACGCGCAGGAGCTGCCTCAAATGCCTGCAAAACCTGACGCAAGTCCTGTGCCGATGCCGAGAGGACAGCTGCGGGGATGTCTTTCGTCACAAAAACATTGCCGAGCTCTCGCATGAGGGCAGCCAGCTCAAGACGCGTCGCGGCGTCTTGCGCGACAGCAGCCTCTTCGTGGTTCTCTGCAAAAATATTTTTCGGAAGACCAGAAGCTGTCCTCAGAAAAAAAGGCCGGCGAAGCTGCTCGATCTGGCTCAGTCATGGTGCGGACTCCCGTGAACATTGTGGAGAAGCCTGGCAATAGTCTTGTACAGGGCATTTTACCGGAACACGCGGCACAACAGCGTCGCACAACACGCGCCCTTGGCAGAGCACACATCCCACAACACCACGCGTGCAGCGNGCCAAGCTCACCAAATTAGTGGATTGCGACAGGCAGATACTTTTCACGTATTTCGTGACGCGTCTACCCTTCGAATGAGAATTTTAGGGATCTCAGGAAACCTGAAAACAATACAAGACCCAATGACAAGTAACATGACCAGCATGGCAAGAACTCAATGGGAGGCGAACGCGCCTACAGATTTAGACGAAGCACGACACCGCATCATTGCTGCAGCTGCAATCTGCGTGGGACACAAAGGCCTCTCAAATACTCGCATAGAAGACATCGCCCGCGAAGCTGAATGTTCCCGAGCCACTATTTANCGGTACTTCTCCGACAGGGAAGAGCTTATTCTTGCGTTAATACTGCAGGAGTCGCAATTTTTTGCCGAACAAATAGAAGAACACCTTGCGCGCTTCGAGGATCCAGCCGACGCGCTGATTGAGGGTGTTGTGTACGCCATTTATATGATCAAAAATGACACAGGCCTCACCTCTTATTTTTCTCCAGGTTCTTTTGGAATTGCGACAAGCCTCGCAGGGACATCAAGTGTGGTTTTCGAGATTGTGCGCCAACTCGTCGAACCCATTTTTCACCAAGGTCAGAAAAGTGGGCGATTCCGGGGAGATCTTCTTCTCAGTGATATTTGCGAAACCCTCTTGCGGATAGTCGTTTCCATGCTCACTTTCGAGGGACCAAAGCACCGCGACAAGGAAGGCATGCAACAATTCCTCCGCACCTTCTTCCTTCCCTCCATCCTCG
>JGI24723J26617_10002817_pt1 | contig 13277 bp, 20 predicted proteins | sample Cruoilmetagenom6_FD_26617 | JGI IMG/M metagenome (IMG submission 26617) | reverse complement strand
ACAGCGACATTTAATGTTGAGCCGGCCTATGTTGGCAAGTATTTCAACAAGGTGCAGTGTTTTTGCTTCACTGAACAGACGCTGCGTGCCGGACAGGAAATGCGCATGCCAGTCCTCTATTACATTGACCCTGCGATCCTCGACGATCCGGAAGCCAGGGATGTCGAGCAGATCACGTTGAGCTACACATTCCATCCGCTTGCCGGAGAGACTGCAAATAGGCTGGACCGCACCGGCTCGGGAAGTTAAGGGGCTGTCACTCGGCTTGGGCAGCAGTCCAGCCGTCCGGAATTGAAATCGAAGACGTCAAGAAGAGGGAATACGGGGCATCATGGCCGGAACCAAGAACCACGATTATCATATTCTGCCACCCAGCGCCTTGCCCCTGATCGGGGCGTTTGCGGCGTTGACAATGACCAGCGGCGGCGTGCTGTCCATGCACGACAACCCGGTTGGCAAGTACGTGCTGATGCTTGGCGCCGCCGGTGTCCTGCTCACGATGTTCCAGTGGTGGGTGAATGTCGTGAATGAAGCGCATGCCGGCGATCACACACCCGTCGTACAGCTTCACCTGCGTTATGGCATGATCCTGTTCATCGCTTCTGAAGTGATGTTCTTCGTTGGCTGGTTCTGGGCCTTCTTCGATTTNTCNTTGTTTCCGTCCGCACTTTCTGAGGTCGTGGACGGGCAATGGCCGCCCAAGGCCATAGAGGCAGTGCTTGATCCGTTTGACTTGCCGCTGCTCAACACGTTGATCCTGCTGTGTTCAGGTACGACTGTGACATGGGCACATCATGCGCTGATCCATGGTGATCGCGAAGGTTTGAAAAAGGGCCTGTGGCTGACGATCCTGCTCGGCCTGCTGTTCACGGCGATCCAAGCTTACGAATATTCCGCTGCGCCATTCAATTTTGGTGAGAATACCTATGGCTCGGCCTTCTACATGGCGACGGGCTTTCATGGTGCCCATGTCATCATCGGCACGATCATGCTGATCGTTTGCCTGGTGCGCTCGTACAAAGGCCACTTCACGCCGCGCCAGCACTTCGGCTTTGAAGCGGCTGCCTGGTACTGGCACTTTGTCGATGTCGTGTGGCTGTTCCTTTACGTCGCCGTATACGTCTGGGGCGGCTGGGGCGCGCCGATCCACTAATGGAAAAAGACAATTCGAATTCCGAAGGGCAGCCAGGACTAGTTCCGGCTGCCCTTTTTGGTCTCTGCCCGAAATGCGGGGCGAGGGCGCTGTTCGATGGAATCGCGCAATTCGCNCCGCGCTGTCGTGGCTGCGGACTCGATTTTTCCGGTTTCAATGTGGGTGACGGTCCGGCCGCATTCGTAACGATGATTATCGGTGGACTGATCGTCGGGCTGGCCTTGTGGCTTGAAGTGGCCTGGCATCCACCGTTCTGGCTCCATGCGCTGCTGTGGGTGCCACTGACTACCGTTGGTGTCATCTGGGGGCTGCGCGCAGGCAAGGCGGCGTTGCTCGCTGCGGAATACCAGCGCGGGGCAAAGGAAGCGGGCCGCAAGGACCTGCGCGAGCAATGAGATGGCGAGATGTACTGGACGGCCTGCGCCGCTTGCCAGTTATCCCTACTATCCTGGTGCTGGTTGCTGTCGGGGTGATGCTCCGCCTCGGGGTGTGGCAGCTTGATCGGCGGGACGACAAGGCGGAGATGCTGTCGCGCTATGAGGCGGCAGCACAAAGCAATGCCGAAGTTGCATGGACGACCAACGAGGCAGAAGCGTCAGACCGTCTATATGCCCGTTCCAGCATCGTTTGTGAGGACGTGACCGACACTTCCTCGATCGCCGGGAAGAATGCCGCTGGCAAATCCGGGTTGGCCGTGGTTGCGGATTGCCGATTGGGAAGCGGCGAAACTGCGCTGGTCGTGCTGGGCTGGTCGCAATCGCCGATGGTTCCCGATTGGCAAGGCGGTGAGGTTCGCGGCATGATCGCACCGGGGCCGCGGCTTGTCGCCGATCCGCCGCTGGCCGGGCTTCAGGCCAATGCCATTCCCGACCCGGCCGGGCTTCCTGACAATCATCTTGCTTATGCCATCCAGTGGTTCCTGTTCGCAGTCACGGCGCTGGTGATCTATGCTCTCGCGGTGCGCACGCGATTGCAGAAGTGACATCCTCTGCGGGCCGGGGAGGATTGCCTAACTGCCCGCACCCGGCTAACCGCGCCCATCATGGATTATATCAGCACGCGTGGAAGCGCTCCGGCGCTTGATTTCGAAGGGGCGACGCTGGCCGGGCTCGCCTCGGACGGGGGGCTGTACCTGCCCAGCGAATGGCCGCGCTTTTCCGAAAGCGAAATCGCCGAAATGGCTGGCCTGCCATATGCAGAGCTGGCTGCGCGGGTGATGCAGCCATTTGTCGGGGNTTCCCTGACAAGCGAGCGCCTGCTGGAACTGACCNGCCNGGCCTATGGCCGCTTCGCGCACAAGGCTGTTACTCCGCTCAGGCAATTCGATGAACAGCATTGGCTGCTGGAACTGTTCCACGGGCCGACGCTGGCTTTCAAGGACGTGGCGCTGCAATTGCTGGGCCTGCTGTTTGAAGAATTCCTGTCGCGGTCCGAACGCAACCTGACGATTGTTGGGGCGACGAGCGGGGACACCGGATCGGCTGCCATCGACGCGGTTGCCGGGCGCGACAAGATCAACATCTTCATGCTCCACCCACAGGGCCGGGTGAGCGACGTCCAGCGCCGCCAGATGACCACGATGCTGGCCCCGAACGTGCACAACATCGCCATTGAAGGCAGCTTCGATGATGCCCAGGCAATGGTGAAGCGCATGTTCAGCGATACGCAGGTGACTGACCGGTTCGCTATAGGCGCAGTCAATTCGATCAACTGGGCGCGGCTGATGGCGCAAGTTGTGTATTATTTTGCTGCCGGCTTGCAGCTTGGCGCGCCGCACCGCGAAATTGCGTTTTCCGTGCCGACAGGCAATTTCGGCGATGTCTTTGCGGGATACGTCGCTGCGCAAATGGGTCTGCCGGTTGCCAAGCTGATTGTCGCCACCAACGTCAATGATATCCTCCACCGCGCACTGACCACTGGCGATTATTCGGCTGGGACGGTCACACCCACTGCCGCGCCATCAATGGATATTCAGGTCTCGTCGAATTTCGAGCGGCTGTTGTTTGACCTTGGCGGGCGCGACGGCGCACTGATCGCCGAGCAGATGGCAACCTTTGATAAATCGAAGGCATTGCAGCTGACCAATGTCCAGCGTGACGGAGCGGCGGCGCTGTTTACCAGCGCCCGCGCCGACAGCGACGATATGAGCCACGCCATGCGCTGGGCCTGGGAGAGTTTTGGTGAACTGATCGATCCGCACACAGCTTGCGGTCTGCATGGCGCGCGGAGTGCGGGAATCGATGCGGCCACTCCGGTGGTGACGCTTGCCACTGCCCATCCGGCCAAGTTCCGCGATTCGGTGGAGCGCGCGACGGGCAACCGTCCGGCGCTACCCGCTCGTGTAGGAGACCTCTTCGAGCGTGAGGAACGCTATGCCGAGCTGCCGGGCGACTATGCGGCCGTGGCTGACTACGTTGCTACGCACGCGGTGCCCAGGGGCTGATGGCGCGGCTTTCGCAGCAACCGGAAATCCTCATTGGTGAGGGCTGGGACGATTACGGCCTGATCGATTCAGGCGATGGCCGTAAGCTGGAGCGATACGGTCCGCACCGCTTTATCCGCCCTGAACCACAGGCAATGTGGTCACCCCGTCTGGACATCGAGGGTTCGGACTGGGACGCCGATGGTGAATTTGTGCCCGGTTCGGATGAGGACGGCGGCGGGCGTTGGCATTTCAACCGCCCTGTCCCGCCCGAAGGCTGGCCACTAAGCTGGCGCGAGGTGCGATTCAATGCCCAGTGTACGCCGTTTCGCCACTTGGGCTTCTTTCCTGACATGGCACCTGTCTGGGACTGGATGGGTGGACAGCTGTCAGGCAAGCAGGACGCCGCCACCATGAACCTGTTCGGCTATACCGGGGTCGGCTCGCTGGCGTTATCCGCATACGGCCCTGTTACCCATGTCGATGCGTCGAAGAAGTCCGTCGCGCAGGCCAAGGAAAACGCCCAGCTGGCCGGGCTGCAGGATAGGCCGATTCGCTGGCTGATCGATGATGCAGCAAAATTTACCGCACGCGAAGTCCGGCGCGGCAAGCGTTATGACGGGATCATTCTTGATCCGCCAAAGTTCGGGCGCGGTCCTGATGGGGAAGTCTGGCGGCTGGAGGAGTCGCTGCCCGGCCTGATTGCTGATTGCCGCAAGCTGCTCGATACGGACAGCCGTTTCCTGTTCCTCACTGTTTATGCTGTGCGCATGTCCTCGCTGGCGATCGCCGGGCTATTGGAGCAGGCGCTTTTCGACTTGCCCGGCACTATCGAACATGGCGACCTTGCCGTACGTGAAGAAGGTGAGGGCGGGCGCTTGCTCCCGACAGCCATCTTTGCACGCTGGCGCGCCTGATCGAAGCGACAATGGCGCTGATCGGGCCGACCAACATCATCATGGGGCTTTATGCCCATTCACGAATGCGAGTTCTACCCGCGCGGAACCGTGCGTAAGAACTATGAGGCAGACTTCAATGCTATCAAGACCCGGTTTTCGCTGGGCACGGAAAAAGAGCCCCGGCCAGAGATCGCTTGAACTGCAAGTCTGGACTTATCTGATGGCAGGTGTCATCCGCGCCAGTTCCAACCAGCCGAAAGAAGTACTGTGGCAGAAAGCCTGATCCTGGAAGTCGCCGATTTTGAGCGGGACGTGCTCACCGGGATATACTCGGAAGAGACCGGCAAGCCGCAGCCGTTGCGGATTTCAATTTCCGCGCGGCTTACGCCGGCTGAACGCTACAGCCCGGATTCGCCGCTGACGGCCAGCAAGAACTATATGGACCTCAAGTTCGCAGCGAGTGACGCGCTTCCCGAAGGCGTGCATTTCAAGCTGATCGAAGCTGTGGCCGATTATATATGCGAAACTTTGTTGCTTCAGGACGAACGAGTCGAAGCAGTGACAGTCAAGATCGTCAAGCTGGCGATCAGCGAGCATGGCGAGCAGATCGGCATGACGCTAACGCGCGAGAGACGCTGATGGCGCTCTACCGGGTAGGGAAATTGCCCGGCGATGCCCTGGCTGCGGCTGCTGAGTTCCATGCCCGCGTGCTTCCCGAAGTAATACAGGCGCTGGCGAGCGGGGCGGACCATTTGACGATCGTGCTCAGCCCGGCGGATGATACACATGATGGTTGGCGGCTTGCGGCAGTGCAAGGCCTTGCACGCGAATTTGCGCCGATTAGGATCAATGCGCTTGCCAGCGACGACGAAACCGCCATCGACGCCGCAGCGCGTTATTGCGCCGGTGCAGCAGGCGTGACAGGCCAGATTCTGCCACTCGATGGCAATGGCGCAGGCGCGGTGTTATGATGCGGCCCATGACGCAAAACGCGCCCCTTGTTGACCAGTTTTCCCGGCGAATTTCCTACTTGCGACTCTCGGTTACTGACCGCTGCGATTTGCGGTGTTCCTATTGCATGCCTGAGCGGATGACATTCCTGCCGCGCAAGGATGTGCTTAGCCTTGAGGAACTGCACAGTATGGCGCTGGGTTTCATCGCCCGCGGCATCACCCGGATCAGGCTAACCGGCGGCGAACCGCTGGTCCGGCGCGACATGATGGAACTGGTGCGAACTCTTGGCCGCAAGATCGGCGACGGCCTGGAAGAGCTGACGATGACGACCAATGCCACGAGGCTGTCCGAATTTGCAGATGGCCTGGCACAGGCTGGCATCGCCCGCATCAATGTTTCGCTGGACACGCTGGACCGTGAGACGTTTGCGCGGCTCGCCCACCGCGATTCGCTGCCACAAGTGCTGGAAGGTTTGCAGGCTGCAAAAGAGGCCGGGATCAAGGTCAAGCTCAACACAGTGGCGTTAAAGGGCATCAACGAGGCCGAGATTCCCGAGATTGTTGGCTGGGCGCATGGCCAAGGGTTTGACTCCACCTTGATAGAAGTCATGCCTCTGGGTGATGTCGAGGAAGATCGCTTCGACTATTACCTGCCGGTGTCTGCCGTACGAGAGCAGCTTGAGGCGCGTTGGACCCTCACTGACAGCGATTACCGCACAGGTGGACCGGCTCGTTATGTCGATGTCGCTGAAACGGGAGGACGGCTTGGTCTGATTACCCCGCTGACCAACAATTTCTGCGATGGCTGCAACCGGATCCGGGTCACGGCAACCGGCCAGCTCTTTGCCTGCCTGGGCGGAAATGAGCAGGTAGACGTTCGCGCGGCCATGCGTTCCGACGATCCCGACTCGGCGCTCAATGAGGCGCTTGATATGGCCATGAAGATCAAGCCGGAGCGCCACCATTTCGCAATTGACAAGCCCGGCAGTGCGCCTTCTGTTGCGCGACACATGTCAATGACTGGCGGCTGAGCGATGCCGATCAAGATCGTATTCCTGGGGCGGCTTGAAACAGCAGCAGGAGCAAGCGAACGCGAAGTGGCATGCGCGGCGACGCTCGACGATGTCCTGAACGCTCTCGAAGCCGAACTTGCTGCAACGTTGCGGGCAGACGCGGTAAAGCTGGCCGTTAACGGCGTTCTGGTGAGTGACCGCGGCAAGCTTGTGTTGAATGATGGTGACGAGCTGGCGTTCCTGCCGCCGGTGAGTGGTGGATGACATGATTGCAGACGTGCGCCTGCTTGATGCGCCTTTCGAACCGGCAGGTGAACTGGCAGGTTTCTCGGCGATCCACGCAGAAGCCGGCGGTATTGTCAGCTTTCTTGGTCAGGTTCGCGCAGACGAGGACGTCGAAGCGCTGGAATTGCAGCACTATGAGCCGCTCACTTTGCCGGGCATGCGGCAGCTTGCTGGCGATGCGCAAACGCGCTGGATGCTCGAAGGGCTGATGATGATCCACCGCACCGGCGTGATGCATGCAGGCGATCCGATCGTGCTTGTCGCGGTGGCCGCACGCCATCGCCGCGATGCCTTTGCTGCGGCCGAATTTGCAATGGACAACCTCAAAAGCAGAAGCTGGTTCTGGAAGCGTGAAAAGACCGGTGGCCAATGGCGCTGGGTCGAACCGCGCGAGGTCGATTTTGTTGATCTCAAGCGCTGGGGTTGAAAATTAATACAGGTATTTGATTTGCATCAAAGGCTCGAATTGGATTGCGAGATAGGGTCACGGCAAAGAAGGAGTCATTGCCATGACAGAAAGAATTTCCGAGCAGGAACTGGTCCAAGTCGCAACTGTCGGCGGTGCACCGCCCCGTGCCAGAGTGGATCGCAACTTTGGACTTCCGACGAGCATCTACGTCGCTACTGCCGCGATGTACCTCGGCTTTATTGGCCTGATGGCGATCATGTTTAACAACCCGGGCTTGACAATCCCGCTGGTTATTTGCGCCGTGTTCATTGTTATTTTCTTCGGTGTTTGCGGGATTTGGACGCGGATGGCCCCAGACAATGACAGCGTCCCTTTGACCGATGGACAGTTTGCAAGTCGCGGAATAGAAACGTGGAGCGGCAGGCTGACAGCGCGCGAGGCAGCAGTTCAGGTGTTGATACTTCCAGCCGTCGTATTGTTGTGGGGTCTCATTATCGGCGTCATTGTCGCCCTGACCTGACCTCGCGGGAAAAGTTACCAAAAAACTCGTGCCGTCCCAGTCAGAACCGGCAGGGACGGCCCTTGTCAGGTGCCCAGCTGCTTCAACAGAGCGGCGATCACGCGATTTTCCTGATCGACAAGCGCTTCGACCCGGTTACGCGCATCGGCGATGGCNAACGCAGAAGGCGATAGTTCGCCGGGCTCANCCAACCGTTCCTCAGCGAATAATTGGTCGAGATCGGCAAGCGCGATCATTGCATCGGACCGTGCGCTTTGCAGCTCTGCCAGGGTGACTTGTGCCTGCGTCCAGCTTTCCCCTGCCCGTGCTGCGCCGCGCGCTGCTGCAACGGACCGCTCGGCAGGTGCTTTTAGCGTCTGGAAATCACGATCCGCGCGCGTGGCTTTGGTGACCAGACTGGACAACCTGTTTTCCAAGTGCGGACCAGGCGGCATAGGTGTCACCGGCTCTGCTTCGGCGGGCTCGGCAATCCCTGAAACCCGTTCTGCATCGCGCTTGGCGAGCGAGGGATATTGTCCGGCCGAGCTGGCACATGCGGCGAGAAAAATCGGCAGCGCGAGCGATGTTAGAGAGAACAAGTGACGATTCATGATCCGCGCCATAGCACGAGCCATGTGAATCGCGAGGGAGTATCGATTCCTGTCGCTGATTGGTTGACAGCCACGAGGGCTTCGATTAACGGCTCCTTTCTTTCCGGCCCCTGCTGCAAGCGGGGTGATCGGCGCTTTTCCCGTGCGGGCCCGACATGGTTCGGAAACGCAGTGGTTGGGGCGGCAAAACGAAGCATAGATTGGGTAAGAGCACCATGTTCGCAGTAGTGCGCACGGGCGGCAAGCAATACCGGGTTGCCGCCGGAGACAAGATCGCGGTCGAAAAGCTTGCTGGCGAAGCCGGCGACACGATTACGCTGGGCGATGTCCTGTTGGCGGGCGATGAAGGCAAGGTTGCCGATGCATCGAAGCTGCAGGTTTCTGCCGAGATTATCGCTCAGGCTAAGAGTGAAAAGGTCACTGTCTTCAAGAAGCGCCGCCGGCACAATTATCGCCGCAAGCAGGGCCATCGCCAGCCGATGACCTTGCTGCGCATCCTTGCAGTCGGAGACGCGGTGAAAAAAGCACCTGCGAAGAAGGCTGACGCGGCTGAGCCGGAAGCGAAAAAGCCAGCTGCAAAAACGGCCAAGCCAGCAGACGAAAAGTCAGCGGCCAAACCGGCAGCCAAGAAACCCGCCGCGAAGAAGCCGGCAACCAAGAAAACGACCAGCAAGCCCGACGAAGGTTCGGCTGAATAAGATTTCGGAGTAGATCGAGATGGCACATAAAAAAGCTGGCGGTTCGTCGCGCAACGGTCGCGATTCGGAAAGCAAACGCCTTGGCGTCAAGAAGTTCGGCGGCGAAGGCGTTGTCGGCGGTAACATCATCGTGCGCCAGCGTGGCACGCGCGTCTATCCGGGTGTGAATGTCGGCATCGGCAAGGACCACACACTGTTTGCGCTTAGCAACGGACGCGTGCGTTTCCACAAAGGCAAGCTTGGCCGCAAATACGTATCTGTTGACGCGATGGCGGAAGCTGCCGAATAAACCGGATAGTCAATAACAGGCTATCCTGACGGGATAGCCTCTCCAGACTGATTGCAGTTTGGTTGAACAAGGGAGAGGGGCCACCCCGTCTCCCTTTTTTCATGTCTCCCTTGAGCGTAAATTCTTGCCGATTGAGCGCGCGTCAGCACTTTTTTCGGTGAGCTGTCATGACAGCGTCACGTGGTGTTCCTAGTCGGCAACACGGGGCGGNCAAGTGGAGACCTTGAATGTTTATTCGTAGCGAAAGGCTGTTCCTGCGGCCTGCCTGGCCTGAAGACTGGGAGGAGTTGTATCCTTTGATCAACGACCGGTCAGTGGTGCACAATATCGTATCGGCGCCGTGGCCTTGTGATGCGCAAGATGCGCGGGATTTTGTGCAGCGGCCGCAGGAAGGCATGGNGCCCCATTTCCTTGTGACGCTTCCAACGGCAGCCGGAGCGCGCATTGTGGGCGCCGCCGGGCTTGGGCGGCACAATGGCGAATTGGAACTGGGTTGCTGGATTGCTCGCGATCACTGGGGGATGGGCTATGCAACCGAGGCTGCCGACGCGGTAATCGAGGTTGCAAAGGCATTGGGCCACCGCCGCGTTGTCGCCGGACATTTCGTGGATAACCCTGCTTCGGGGCGTGTCCTTGAGAAAGTCGGATTCAAGCCAACGGGAGAATTGACGCTCCGCCACAGCCGCGGGCGGGGCAGTGCTGCGCCATCGAAGGGCTATGCAATTACGCTCAATAGCGCAGACGATTGCGGCGACTGCGACTGTGATCAAGATCCCTGCCGAATGGCGGCCTGAGCCAAATTACTTATCCGGCGCACAGCAGTGGCATCATTCTGCCTCGGTGGCGCGAATCGGCGCGTTGGCCGCAATGGCGATAAGATCGAGGTCGGATATTGGATCGCGAGCGCTTATCGCTCTTGCTTAAGCCAGTCAGGCAGCCAGTCGGCCTGGATATCGTCGACCCGCAAGTGGTCAACGGCAAGCTGGAGCTGCGGATAAGCGGTGCGTTGACGCTGTGGGTCAGAGCTTTCCAGTGGCACGACGACAAGCCGCCGGTTGATTTTCTGCCGCCAGTTCATCCGAGCGGTATTCTCTTGTCCGATATAGCAACCTTTGTCGAAGCTGACGCCATTGAGCTCTGCTGCATTGCATTCCAGCCAAAGGGTTGCATCGCTGCCCAGTTCGGACTGGCCTTCGGATACGCCCAATGAAAGGCGGTGCGCGCGCCATTGATCGTCGGCAGGCTGGTCTGCGGGGTCAATCGCCGCGATCCAGCGTTCGCCCAGAGCCGCAAGCCGTGGATCGGGTCGACCGCTTCCGCCCCCTGCACACGGTTGCCAGTAGACCCCGAGAGCAGGATCACGCTCGATGTCGATCGGGCGGCGCAGTCGATAGATCGACAGGCGCTTTGCCAGCGCATCGGCGGCGTGTTCTTCGCAATCCAGCAGGAAACCGTCGTCCTGCGGCCATACTATAAAGTCGAACAACGCCTTCCCTTGNGGCGTCAGCAGTCCGGCCCACACAGGCTGGTCGCCTGTAACATCATTGGTGACGAGGCCATTGAGAAAATCCGCGACATCTTCCCCCGGCTCGCGAGGCGATAGGCGGATCACGGCACGTTCGAACAGGCGTGTTTCAGTCATCCCGGACAAGTGGGGGCTGCGCAGCGGAAAGGCAACTCATCGGGCATCGGACAGGCGATCCTGAAACGCATCGAGCAGCCAGTAGGCGGCTGGACCGGGCGGGGCGTCCTTGCGCCACAAGGCATAGAGATCGTACGAAATGTCGCCTTGTTCGGGCAGGTCCAACCTCTCCAGCCTGCCGGCTTTCAAATCCTGCTCAACGGTGTGGAGTGGCATGTTGCCCCAGCCAATTCCTTCCTTGAGAAGCGCGTGCTTGGATCCAAGATCAGCCAGCCGCCAGCTGTGATTGCCGATAACGGAAAACTCCTTGCCCTTGGTCAGCGGGGAACGGTCGGTCAAGACGAGCTGGAGGTGCTTGCGCGCTTCGCCCGGCGCGATCTTTCTGCTTCTGGCAAGAGGATGAGAGGGGGCCGACACCGGGACAAGCGTGACCGAACCGACTGACTGGCGATCCAGTTCAGGGAGGNCNATAATNTCAGGGCCGGCAATGCAGAATGTNGCGCGCCCGTTAAGCACCAGCGCTGCCACTGCTCCGAGTGCTTCGACCCGAAGCCGCATCGGCACGGTAGGATACTTCGCCTGAAAATCGCGCAGCAGCTGCGCCAGCAATCCGCCGGGAACCATCACGTCGACTGCAATTGAAAGTTCCGGCTCGAGTCCCTGACGCAGGCTGAGCGCCTTGGCCATGAGTGCATCGACATCGTCGGCGACCGCCCGCGCATCCGATACCAGCGCTGCGCCTTCCTGAGTCAGTTTTGGCCGGCGCGAGCCTTCGCGATCGAAAAGCCGCAAGTCCAGTTGTGCTTCAAGGTTGGATATGCCGTAGCTTATGGCGGAAATCGCCCTGCCCAACTTCTTTGCGGCGCGATTGAAGCTGCCTTCTTCCACCACGGCGAGGAAGATTCGCAACTGGTCCAGGCTAGGCTGGCCAGAACTCATTGTTCATATAATCCGAACATTTCAAACATGTTTATCGCAATTACCCGAAAGGGTTGCAACCCCTATTCCAGTCGCATCAATCCGATCATTCCAATGGAGGCTCACATGATCGACAGCAGGCCTTTCGAATCCCTGGGTTCAGCCGATCACGGCTGGCTCGATGCGCGGCATCATTTTTCCTTTGCAGGTTATCATGACCCGGACCGGATGGGATGGGGCACCTTGCGTGTATGGAACGATGACATAATCGCAGCGAAGAGCGGGTTTTCTGAGCATCCCCACGAAGACATGGAGATTATCACGTATGTCCGTAAGGGGGCGATCACGCATAGTGACAGCCTTGGCAACGAAGGCCGTACCGAAGCAGGTGACGTGCAAGTGATTAGCGCGGGAACCGGAATCAGGCACGCCGAATTCAATCTTGAGGACGAACCGACCCAATTGTTCCAGATCTGGATCATGCCCGACAACCGCGGCGACGAGCCTGGCTGGGGGATGCGGCCATTTCCGAAAGCCGACCGCGCAGGGCAGTTCGTCACTTTGGCATCGGGAATGGCTGGTGACGACGATGCGCTCCCGATCCGCACAAACGCTAGGGTGCTAGGCGCAACTCTCAAGGCTGGCGGAAGCTTGGAGTTCAACACGCATTCCGAACGTCATGCCTATCTTGTCCCTGCGACGGGGCGCATCGAAGTTGACGGCCAGGTTGTAAACGCTCGCGATGGTGCAGCGATTACAGGGCTTGATTCAGTTACGATTTCAGCCATCGAAGACAGCGAGCTTGTTCTTGTCGATGCTGCGTAACTGCGAACCGAATAACGCTATTCAGCCAAATAACGCTATCAGAAGGAAGTTTTGACTATGACCGAACGCCATGAAGCCGATCCCCGCGTCTTGGACCTGTTTGTCCAGCGCTGGTCACCGCGTGCTTTCGATGAAAGCGAGATATCTCAGGAGGATCTTGAATCGATCCTGGAGGCGGGCGGCTGGGCGCCGTCCGCCTTCAATATCCAGCCTTGGACGTTTCTTTGCGCACGGCGGGGGGATGAGAATTGGGAGCGTTTCCTTTCCTTGCTTGTCGAATTCAATCAGGACTGGGCGAAGAATGCGTCCGCGCTGGTGTTTATCGTATCAAACCGGATGCAGGGCCGGGGTGAGAAAAAGTCGCCCAACCACAGTCACAGCTTTGATGCTGGGGCCGCGTGGATCTGTGCTGCACTGCAAGCTGGCGCAATGGGCTATCACGCGCATGGCATGACCGGGATCCAGTTCGGCAAGGCGGAAAAGGAGCTTGGCATTCCCGACGATCACCGGCTGGAAGCTGCATTTGCCATTGGCCGGAAGGCAGGCAAGGAGACATTGCCAGAGTCGCTTCAGGAAGGGGAAGGTCCGAGCGGGCGCAAGCCAGTCTCCGAGACGATCATTGCTGGCAATTTCACATAGCAGCGCGGGTTTTCTGCAAGCC
>JGI24723J26617_10002815_pt1 | contig 13286 bp, 14 predicted proteins | sample Cruoilmetagenom6_FD_26617 | JGI IMG/M metagenome (IMG submission 26617) | reverse complement strand
ATGGTTTGTGGCAAACAGATCTACTGCCGTTCCTTGCCGACAAAGGCTATGTCGAAGAAAGCCGCACAAGAAGCAACGCCATGCTCAAGTTGAAAAACTAACACCGAGCATTTCGCTTTAACTGTGAGTGATTGTGGAGAAAAAACAGGCGTCGAACAAGCAAGCGTCAAGCCTCCATTCTGGTGAACAGGGCCTATGTGAAGTCCGACAGGCTGGGAAACAACAGAAAATTCCAAAGCCACATTAAACGATAAAAAATTATTGTAAAACAATAATAAACTGACTTACAGTGGACGCCCAGCTTTTCTCTTCAGGAGCACGCCATGATCCACCAGCAAGAACGCCTAGCCAAAATCAAACAAAGCAGTCGGGTCTTTGAGAAAATTGTCACGCTCTTAATGGTCCTTCTGCCAACCACAGCATTGCTGGCATGGTCACTTTTGGACCTGAACGCATTGGACATTGGGTTTCGTCACGAAGATGTTGGACCGCTCACCACGATAGAACGGTGGTCAGGTGCAGCGCTCAGTTTGATACCCATCTCAGTGATGCTTATCGCACTTTACAATCTGCGAAAGCTGTTTGGCCTTTATGCGTCCGGCATGNTCTTTGAGCCTGAAAATGTCCGCTGCTTTCGCAATATGGGTTGGACACTCATCGTCATTGCACCCGTAAATATTCTNTTTTCATCNANTCTGTCTGTTTTACTCTCCTTCGATAGAGCCGTTGGCGAACGAATGNTGGAAATTACTGTTTCTAACGGTCACATTGGCATCTCAATTATTGGTGCCGTCATCGTAATCATCTCTTGGGTAATGGCAGAAGCAGTCGACCTCTCGCGTGATAACGCGTCGATAGTTTAGCCCATGACAGATCCACAAATTGTCGTCACATTGGACGTTATGCTGGCTCGCCGCAAAATGCGGTCAAAGGATTTGGCCAAACGCATTGGCATCACTGAGGCCAATCTCTCGTTGTTAAAGTCGGGAAAGGTGAAGGGCGTTCGTTTCGAAACGCTCGCGGCTTTGTGCAGAGAGCTTGAGTGTCAACCAGGTGACCTGCTTTCGGCTGAGACAGGCCAAACCGCCCTTGACGCGAACAAACCAGAAAGCCCCGGAAAATGATCCAACGCATTTGCGTTTTCACTTATGCATTCATCTCGCTGAGCCTAATGGCTTCATGCACACACGCAGCACGTGAAGACGCCGCACGAAGATGGTGCGATTCAAGCCAGCAATGCACTGTATATGACGAGCAAGGGCGGCAAACCAGCAACCGAGACCTGTGCAAAGGGTCTGCCTATTGTTAAGGTAAAACAAAATTCCACACTGTACATCCGAAGCGACCGTCGCACCGCTTGTCACAGAGTAAATTAGTCTTGATCTACCAACGCATTCCGGCACATCCTTATCCTCGAAACTCCGGAGGGAAATTATGTCTGATCAAGCAAATGCAAAATATGACGGCGTCGCCAAAACGCTGCATTGGATCGTCGCGCTTTTTATGATCGTAATGCTGACTTTCGGTTGGACACTAGGCGACTTGCCTCTGGATGAAAAAATTCAGACCTTGGTCATTCACTCAAGTCTTGGAGTCTCGGTTTTTCTTCTCATGATCGCACGGCTTCTCTGGCGCCGCGGCCACACCCCACCAGCCCTACCTGAAGGCATGCCCAGTTGGCAGGTAACAGCCTCTAAATTTAGCCATCACGGTCTCTATTTCTTTGTCATCTTGCAGCCACTACTCGGCTTAGGACAATCGATGTATGCCGATTTTGCGGTCTCACCTTTTGGGCTGGTGAATGTAAACGTTGGGGTAAATGAAAGTCTGCATGAAATCTTCCATGAGCTACACGAGATCAATGCCATGATCCTAATCGCACTGATCTTGCTGCATTTGGCCGCCGCGCTCTATCACCACTTTGTGCAAAAAGACACGGTGCTAAAACGTATGCTGCCCTATGGCCGTGTGTAACGAAGTCAGCTAGAAGGTTCGCATGGTCGTACTCAACAAAATCTACACACGCACGGGCGATGCTGGAACAACTGCGCTTGGCTCGGGTGACCGTGTCGCCAAACATGACATACGTGTTGAAACCTACGGCACGGTGGATGAGGTAAACTCGGTTCTTGGGCTCGCCCGACTACACAGCAAAACCGATCCAGACTTGGATGGGATGTTGGAGCGCATTCAAAATGATTTGTTTGATTTGGGCGCAGACCTTTGTTTTCCCGACAAAGGTGAACCGCTGGATTATGAACCTCTTCGGATCACGCCCGCGCAGGTCGACCGATTGGAAAAAGAAATCGATCGCCTCAATGCCAACATTGCGCCGCTCAATTCCTTCATCTTACCAGGCGGTAGTGCGCTCGCGTCTCACCTGCATTTAGGCCGCACCGTGTCCCGGCGCGCAGAACGTCTTTGTGTAGCCCTATCAGATGTTGAACCGGGTCAGGTCAGCGAGGCCGCTCTAAAATATTTAAATCGCCTATCTGATTTCCTGTTTGTTGCCGCACGTTTTGCCAATGACCAAGGCGAGGCCGACGTCCTTTGGACGCCCGGAGCCAATCGATAATCAGATCCTGAGAAGTCTAAGGCCGGACAAGTGGCACATCCGCCCAAGCATCTTCAATTTTCTGCCAAACTTCGCTGAGATAACTCGCGCGGCTCTTTTCCGCCAAGGATAGATACACCGCAAAAGCTTCCAGCGTGCCATCACGGCGCAACACAGGTTGAAGCTGAAGCCGGGACCAAAAAGGTGCCCCCGCTTTGGTATAGGAGAGCAAATCGATCTCCACATGTTCTTTTGTAGAAAGAGCAATTTGGATCTCCGCAAGCGCATCTAGATCCGTGTCCGGACCCACAAACCAATCCATGGTGCGCCCTGCCAGCTCCTCGCCATCATACCCCGTCAAATCGCCAAACTGCCTCGTTGCAAAGGCAATCTTGTATCCATGCCCCGATTCTGATGCATCAGGGACAAGGACCAGCGCTGCAACGCGGTAATCGACAAGCTGAAGCCGTTGGATTTCTTCTTCGATTCTCGGAGACAGTGCCTCCGTCAAGTCATAAGCATGCACACTCATCTTAGTCCTCCCAGACCATTTCCCCCAAAACCAGTCGCCAAATTCAGCAACTTGGTCCCCTCCAAGGAATCAAAGCAATACTTAGGGTGTAAAAATATACCACGCGAAACAAAAAAACATCAACAACGCTAAGGGATTAGACCCCGCGTCAATTAGCGACCATCCAGGCTTTGTTCTGCCAATTGACAGCCCCAAACGGTCAGACTAGGTTCCGCACCGCAAGAGGAGTGGCGATCTAAACCACTCTTAATCTCAAGGTTCCTCTGCTCAATAGGCATAAATGCAGCGCATTGATGCTGATTTTGTGGGTCGGAGCGAGCCAAGTCAATTTTTCTGGCCCATGTCAGGCAGCGNGCAGGAGTTCTCCTCAATGAAAGTGCTCGTTCCCGTCAAGCGAGTGGTCGACTACAACGTCAAGGTTCGTGTTAAATCGGATCAGACAGGTGTCGAACTCGCCAACGTGAAAATGTCCATGAACCCATTCGACGAAATTTCCGTCGAAGAAGCCGTTCGGATGAAAGAAGCTGGTACAGCGACCGAAGTGATCGTTGTTTCAATCGGCGCTCAACAAGCGCAAGAAACCATCCGCACAGCGCTCGCAATGGGCGCAGATCGCGGAATTCTTGTCAAAACCGATGATGAAGTTGAGCCTTTGGGTGTGGCCAAAGCGTTGAAAGCCATCGTCGACGAAGAGCAGCCTGGTCTCGTCATTGTTGGCAAACAAGCCATCGATGATGACAGCAACCAGACGGGCCAGATGCTGGCCGCACTTCTTGGCTGGCCGCAAGGCACATTCGCTTCCAAGATTGAATTGGACGGCGACAAGATCAATGTCACACGCGAAATCGACGGCGGTTTGCAGGTTGTTCGTTTGAACGCCCCAGCCATTGTCACCTGCGATCTGCGCCTCAATGAGCCGCGTTATGCATCGCTGCCGAACATAATGAAAGCTAAGAAAAAGCCGATTGATGAAAAAGCACCAGGTGACCTTGGTGTTGACCTGGCGCCGCGCCTGCAGGTTCTCAAAGTAACCGAACCATCAGAACGCCAAGCCGGTATTAAAGTTGAAACGGCTGCCGAGCTGGTAGCCAAGCTGAAAGAAGCGGGAGTGATCGGATGACAAATCTCGTAATCGCAGAACACACCAATGACAAGCTTGCAGATGCAACAGCCAAAACGGTAACAGCCGCTGTGGCCTTGGGCGGTGACGTTCATGTCCTCGTTGCTGGCACCAACTGCGGTGCTGCAGCAGAAGCAGCTTCCAAAATCGCTGGCGTTGCCAAAGTGATCCAGGCTGACGACGCACAGTATGACCATGGTCTGGCTGAGCCAATCGCTGCACTCGTTGTAAGTCTTGCTGGTGGATATGACGCCATCTTGTCGCCTGCAACCACACGGGGCAAAAACGTATCCCCACGCATCGCCGCGCTGCTCGACGTCATGCAAATTTCAGAAATCACGGCTGTCGTGGATGCTGAAACATTTGAGCGTCCAATTTACGCGGGCAACGCCATCCAGACTGTTAAGTCAACCGATAGCAAAAAAGTCATCACCGTGCGGACAACAACATTTGCTGCAGCTGGTGACGGCGGATCTGCCTCCATCGAACAGGCATCATCTGACAACCCTGGCATTTCAGAATTCGTGAGCGAAGAACTGACCAAATCTGATCGCCCCGAGCTTACAGCAGCGAAGATCATCATCTCCGGTGGTCGTGGCATGCAATCTGGCGACAATTTCCCAATGTTGGAAAAAATCGCTGACAAGCTGGGTGCTGGCGTTGGCGCTTCGCGCGCTGCCGTTGATGCGGGTTTTGTACCAAACGACTATCAGGTTGGTCAGACCGGTAAGGTTGTGGCTCCTGAGCTTTACATTGCTGTTGGCATTTCAGGCGCGATCCAGCATCTCGCCGGCATGAAGGACAGTAAAGTCATCGTCGCCATCAACAAAGACGAGGACGCACCTATCTTCCAGGTTGCCGATTACGGTCTTGTGGCGGATCTGTTCACGGCGGTTCCTGAGCTTGAAGAAGAACTTGGCAAAATAGGTCTCTAACAGAGCTCCGACATTCGCTTTTAAGCGGCGTCACCAGATTTCTGGTGGCGCCGTTTTTCGTTTCAGGTCAGACTTCTCTCCAGACGATTAGAAAGATGCACTTCGGGGGACAATCGGGGGACAAGGAGAGCAAACCATGACCATCCAAAGAATTGCCATAGTGGGCGCAGGTCAAATGGGCAATGGCATCGCCCATGTATGTGCCCTGTCTGGCTACAACGTGCTTTTGAACGACATGTCGGTCGATCGCATTGAAGCGGGCCTGGCCACAATCAACGGCAACATGACGCGCCAAATCTCAAGCGGACGCATCACCGAAAGTCAGCGAGAAACAGCTCTCGATCTCATCACCGCAGCCCCGACATTAGAAGAAGCAGGCGCCGCAGATCTCATCATCGAATCGGCAACCGAAGACGAAGACGTCAAACGCCAGATATTTGCCGACCTTGCACCTCATCTAGGCGAGCATACATTTCTTGCTTCCAACACTTCCTCCATTTCCATCACACGCTTAGCGGCCGCCACAGACCGGCCTGAGCGCTTTATGGGTGTCCACTTCATGAACCCTGTGCCNGTCATGGAACTGGTGGAGCTGGTGCGCGGGATCGCCACGGAAGATGAAACATTTTTCGCCATGCGCGACATTGTCGAGCGGCTTGGCAAACAATGGGCAACAGCAGAAGACTATCCCGCCTTTATTGTAAACCGCATCCTTGTGCCCATGATCAATGAAGCCGTTTACACGCTTTACGAAGGTGTCGGTTCAGTTGAGGGCATCGACAATGCGCTGCGCTTAGGTGCCAACCATCGCATGGGGCCACTACAGCTTGCCGACTTCATCGGGTTGGACACCTGTCTCGCAATCATGCAAGTGCTACATGACGGAATGGCGGATACAAAATACCGTCCTTGTCCCCTATTGGTGAAATATGTGGAAGCCGGATGGCTGGGTCGCAAGACAGGTCGGGGCTTCTACGATTATGCAGGTGGCTCGCCGGTACCAACCCGGTAACCACAACAAAAATCACAAAATCTCATCAAAATATCACCCACCCCAAAAAGACGTATCGTCCCATTTTGCCAATAGACACCAAAATGAGGAAAGGCCAGAAGCCGACGCGCAACATGCCTGCGGCGAAGGTGAGTGGGTCCCCCACAATCGGCAAAAACGAAAACAAGAGCGTCCACACGCCGTAACGATTGAAACGCTCTGAGGCCTTGTCGATCTGGGCCCTGGTGAAGGGAAACCACCTTCGATCAACCAGGTGCAGCGAATATCGGCCAAGGCTCCAATTAATGAGAGCGCCCAACACGTTGCCACTTGCCGCGGCCGCTATCAGCCAAACCGTTGAAACCTCACCAGCTTCAAGCGCCGCGATCAACATGACTTCTGATGAAAAAGGCACAATTGTCGCCGCTAACAAAGCGCCCAGGAAGAGCAATACCAAAGTGGTCATGAGGCGCGCGCCGTCTCTTTCACATTTTTATGGAGCAATGGCGGCTTCAATAAGCGCAATTGCCTCAGGTGCATCCCATTCCGCAGGGCCCACCAAACGGCCAATCAAGCGACCCTCTCGGTCCAACAGTACCGTTGTGGGCATGCCAAAGACGCCAAGTTTCGTGCCCGTCCGCGCCGTCGCGTCATTGTAGAGCTTGAGGTTGGAAATATTGTTTTCTGCATAAAATTCCCGTGGCAAATCAAGGCCGGAACGATCTAGGCTGATCGCCATCACCTCAAAATCATCACCCCCCAATGCTGCTTGCAATCGGTCCAATGCTGGCATTTCATGACGACAGGGGCCACACCAGGTGGCCCAAAGATTAACCAGCAGCACTTTTCCGCGCCACTCATCCAAATGGCGCTCAGTGCCTGTCTCATCAACGAATCTGACCGTTTCAACCGGCTCATCAGCCTCAAAAAGGGTCAGATTGACCATGGCGCCCGTGGCAAGCTCGGATAAAGGCGAAACTGTATTTGTCTCGTCAACATTGCTTTCACCCCACAAAACCAAGTATATGCCCGCAAGGACAATTGCGACCGCAAGACTGGCGAGGGCAAGAAAACCTGGACGTTTTGTCAAAGACGATTTCAGGGGCTGTGAAGACATGAAGTTCCTCTTCTGTCATCGCAGACCGCCCGACAAACACCGGAGCAAGAACGATGAGCAACAAAATGTGGGGCGGCCGGTTTGAAAGCGGCCCAGATGAAATTATGGAGGAAATCAACGCCTCCATCGGGTTTGATCAGCGCTTCGCGGCCCAGGATATCCGAGGCTCAAAAGCTCACTGCTCTATGTTGTCTGATAAGGGCATTATCGCAAAGAGCGATGCCGATCAAATTCTTGCCGGGTTGGACACAATCGCGCGAGATATTGAGGCCGGTCAATTCACCTATTCCAGATCGCTCGAAGACATTCACATGAATGTGGAAAACCGGCTTTCCGAAATCGTTGGACCAGCTGCCGGGCGCCTTCACACAGCACGTTCACGCAATGATCAGGTCGCCACAGACTTCAAACTCTATGTGCGCGACACAATTGATCATCTGGATGCTCAGCTAAACGGATTGCAACTGGCTTTTGTGGGTCAGGCCGAAACCCATGCCAACACCGTGATGCCGGGTTTCACGCATTTGCAGACGGCACAACCTGTCACTTTCGGCCATCATTGTTTGGCGTATGTTGAAATGCTTGCCCGCGACCGCGGCAGGTTCGCTGACGCACGCAAACGGCTCAACCAGTGCCCCCTGGGTGCTGCGGCACTGGCGGGCACATCGTTCCACATCGACCGGGAACAGACCGCTGAAGCACTCGGTTTTGACGGTCCCACGCGCAATTCGCTCGACAGCGTCTCTGACAGAGACTTCGCGCTAGAGACACTGAGTACGGCCGCCATCACGGCAACGCACCTGTCTCGCTTTGCCGAAGAGATTGTCATCTGGATGTCTGCCGGTTTCAAATTCATCGACCTGCCCGACAGCCTGACGACCGGCTCGTCCATCATGCCGCAAAAGCGTAACCCGGACGCCGCAGAACTGGTGCGGGCCAAAACAGGTCGGATCATCGCTGCCTTCTCATCCTTGTCGATTGTGATGAAGGGGCTACCCCTCGCCTATTCCAAGGACATGCAGGAAGATAAGGAAGCGCTCTTCGACGCTGTTGACGCGCTCTCCCTGTGTCTGGCTGCCATGACCGCAATGGCAAGCTCCCTTACGGCCAACAAAGAAACAATGGCGAAGGCGGCAGGCGGCGGCTTCTCAACGGCAACCGATCTCGCTGATTGGCTCGTGCGGGTGGCGGACCTTCCTTTCAGGCAGGCGCATCACGTGACCGGCACTTTGGTCTCCATGGCCGAAGCCAAGGGTGTGGATCTGCATGAATTATCGATAACAGACATGCAATCAGTCGATGCCTCGATCACAGATGATATATACTCTGTCTTGAGCGTCGAAAGTTCGGTGGCAAGCCGTACAAGCTTTGGCGGAACGGCGCCAAGCAATGTCCACAAAGAGGTCACTCTCTGGAAGACAATATTGGCCACGGGAAATTAGCCACAGGAAACTAGACACGCAAAAGAACAAATGAAGGAGAGCCTCATGATCCGAACTGCATTAATGCTCGCACTCGTCGCAAGCCTTGGCCTTGCTGCGTGCGGCAAAAAAGGCCCACTTGGACCTCCTCCTCAAGACCAGGAAGAAACCCGCTAAAGCGGTGACCTGAACAACGGACACGGGCTCGTGCATCATTTTCATTACCGTGACGGCGTTCTTCATGCCGAAGACGTCGCACTCCCAGACATTGCGGCCGAAGTCGGCACACCGTTTTATTGCTACTCCACCGCAACGCTGGAACGGCACTACTCCGTTTTTGCGGAAGCCTTTGAGGGCACAGACACGCTTGTCTGTTATTCGGTGAAGGCGAACTCCAATCTGGCGGTCGTCAAAACACTGGCTGAATTGGGGTCTGGCGCAGATGTCGTCTCCGAAGGTGAACTGCGCCGCGCATTGGCTGCGGGCATTCCACCAGAGCGCATTGTTTTTTCAGGCGTTGGCAAACAAGCGCGTGAGCTGGCACTTGCCCTAGACGTTGGCATTCATCAGTTCAACGTGGAATCTGAGCCCGAGCTGGAACTCCTATCCAGGATCGCAACGGAGAAGGGCTGTGAAGCCGCCATCGCTCTGCGTGTGAACCCAGATGTGGATGCCAAAACCCACGAGAAAATCACGACTGGCAAAGCCGAGAATAAATTCGGCATCTCATGGCTAGAAGCACCGCGTGTCTATGCGCGAGCGGCTGAGCTTTCTGGCATTAAAGTCGCAGGCGTGGATGTTCACATCGGCAGTCAGTTGACCGACCTCGCACCTTTTGAAGAAGCCTTCACACGGGTCGCTTCCATGGTTGAGGAATTGCGCAGCGCTGGCCATGACATCACACGTCTTGATCTGGGCGGCGGCTTGGGCATTCCATATCGTGGCACCAATGATGTGCCACCGCCACCATCAGACTATGCCGCTATGGTGAAGCGCACAGTCGGGCATTTAAATTGTCAGCTTATGTTTGAACCGGGCCGCATGATCGCGGGCAACGCGGGCATTCTCGTCGTCGATGTGATCTATGAGAAGTGCGGACAAGATCGTTCCTTCCTGATTGTGGACGGCGCAATGAACGATCTTATACGGCCAACGCTATATGACGCTTACCACCAGATTGAGCCAATCCGCGAAGCCACTCCGGGCGACGCAAAAGTCACCTATGACATTGTGGGTCCGATTTGCGAGACCGGAGACTTTTTCGCCAAAGGCCGTGACCTCGCCCCTCAAAAAGCAGGCGACCTTTTGGCCATCATGTCGGCGGGCGCCTACGGTGCTGTGCAGGCATCTGAGTACAATACCCGGCCACTGGTTCCCGAAGTTATGGCCAATGGCGAACAATTCGCCGTGATCAGGCCACGCCCCAGTTATGACGCAATACTGGAACAGGATAGACTTGCCCCATGGTTACTCCAAAATGGGTAACAAATAGCGGGTCTGCTTATGCCCGCCAACTAAAGGACGGGACGCCAGTGGCTAACACCTCAGGCACATCTGAAAATGCCAACCCTACAGAGACATCTGTGGGGAATGCAGCCGCTGCTGAGCTTCCTAATAGAATGAAACGGCGCATCGCCATGGCTGGCGCGGCTCTTTGGTGGGAACGTCTCTGGCCCGCCTTATGGCCAACAACCGGGCTCATCGGACTTTATTCCCTGCTTGCCTTATCTGGCGGCCACGAGGATTTGGCACTCCCCTTACAATGGACCACGTTCATCGCAATGCTTGGCGGCGCTGCCTTCCTCATCTGGCCGAAACGTCACCTCTTTTCCTGGCCGACGGCTGAGGAAGCTCTGCGACGGTTGGAGGGCATGAACGATCTGCCCCACCGGCCTCTCTCGACTTACTCAGACCAAGCCGCAGCAGGCACAGGCAGCGAGAAGCTTTGGGCAGCCCACCAGCAATGGCTGAAAGCCCAATTGGTCGCGTTGAAACTTCGCTTGCCAACACCGGGTCTGGCAGCACAAGACCCGTTTGCCCTGCGTGGTGCGCTCCTTTTGTCGCTCGTTGTAGCCTTTGTTGTGGCCGGACCCGCTTCTGGTGAGCGTCTGCTCAACGCCTTTGTGCCCTTCTTGGGCAAAACAGGGCCAGCAGGACGCTTGGACGCTTGGATCTCACCGCCCGACTACACAGGCCGCGCACCCATTTTTCTGACACAAGACCAGCGCGACATCTCAGACGTCCCACAAGGGGCTCTATTGAAGGTACAAATTTTTGGTGGCAGCACACCAAACATTGCACTGGGGACAGAGGTCCTGGCGAGCGAAACGCACAACCAGGGGCAGCAAAGCGAATACGAAAGCTCCGGCATCATTGATGCAGACGCTCTCCTGTCAATCACGCAAGGTGCGCGCGAACTTGGGTTTTGGGCAATAACCACGCGCCCCGACCTCGCCCCGGAAGTCACTCTCCTTGAGGGGATTGAGGCAACGCGCCGCAACAGCTTGCGCTTCCTGTACCAATTGAAAGACGACTACGGCGTCTCCGCCCTAAATGCCGAGATCACCATTGATCCGTTTTTCGTACTCGCCGACAAAAGTGTTTTTTCACTGTATGACAACGCGCCCGCACGAACCGGTTTTAGTCCACTTATCGACGGCTTCGTGACAGAACAAGTTGAGAGAAGTTTCGAACTTCCTCTCCCCGGCTTGCGTGTCACGGACGCTTCCCACACCGCCTACAAGGATCTGACCGCTCATCCTTGGGCNGGTCTGCCCGTATCTCTCACNCTTGTCGCCAGCGACGATGCGAATCAAGAAGGCCGCAGCAGGACCGTCACGCTCACTTTACCCTCCCGACAATTTCGGGAGCCATTGGCTGCGGCCATTATCGAACAGCGAAGACGCCTTGCTCTGTTTCCCTCAAGCCGTGGCAGCGTCACAGGCTTCCTCAACGCCTTCACGATCGAGGCCGAGAAAACGCTCGAAGATAAATCTGTCTATCTAGGCTTGCGCGTCGCCTATTGGCGCTTGGTGCGCGCACGCCTTCCAGGCGACCTGGAGGGTGTCTCAGAGCTTCTCTGGGACATAGCACTGCATATCGAGGACGGTGATCTGTCCCTGACTGAGCGTGATCTTCGCGCTGCCAGAGAGGCGCTGACGCAAGCCTTGGCAGAAGGTGGCTCAGCGGACGAGATAGAGCAACTGATGCAGGACCTAAAAACAGCCCTCGCCCAATATTTAGACGAACTGGCAGATCGCCAACCCGCTCAAGCAGCACCCTCTCAGTCCCTGCCAAACAATGGCGACACGCTGGAACGTTCTGACCTGGAAGACATGCTGAAAGCCATCGAAGATCTGGCACGCACGGGCGCGCGCGATCAGGCTCAAGACTTACTGTCTCAGCTGGATGACATCCTTGAAAACCTTGAGACGCCCNAAAGCGAGAACAATCTCTCGGAAAGTGAAAATTCTCTGCCCGGCGCCATCAGCGAAATGAGCGAAATTATTGAGCGCCAACGCGGTCTAATGGATGAAACATTTCAACACGGACAAGGTGCACAAGCCGGCTCTCAAAGCGGAGAACAAGGCAGTGAACCTGGCAACGAGGGCCAGCAAACAGCACCCGACCTGGAAAGATTGCGCGAACATCAAGAAGCTCTGCGCCAACAACTGCAAGAGTTGATGGGCAAACTGGATGAAAACGGACAGCCCATTCCAGATGGCCTCGACCGTGCCGCAGAAGCGATGGAAAAAGCAGAAGAGCGCCTTGGCAAAGGCCGTAGTGATTCGGCGACAAGTGCGCAGGGCCAAGCAATAGATCAAATGCGCGAAGGAACCCAGGCGCTGGCGGACGCCATGTTCGATGCAATGTCTCAAAACGGTGATGCATCAGGTCAACAATCCAGCGGCAGCCAGACAGACCCTCTTGGACGACCAACAGGCTCTGGCAGCAACAGTTCTGAAGCAACGCAATTGCCCGAAGAGATGGAGTTGCAGCGTGCCCGCCAGATCTTGGAGGAGCTTAGAAAGCGGGCGGCCGAACTTGGGCGCCCTCAAGATGAACTGGATTATCTAGAAAGACTGTTGCGCAGGTTTTAAACACGAGAGGTGAAAAACTCAGTGTTCAACAGGCACAGGCTCATGGTCCATGGCTTCGGAAGCGTTAACCAATGGCTCTCCAGAAAGCTCACTCTCATCCAAAAAGCGAATTTCAAGATCATGCGCAGCTAAAGGTGGACTGGAAAGACGGGTCACAAATTCAGCTGTCCCTTGTGGGTCTAGGTCTGCCTCAGGCACCGCAAAGGTCCAGGCGTATAATTCATTTTCGCCCTCATCACGCAGGCCAACACGAACCCGCGGCACAGGCTGACGGGCACCACTGACATTGACCACTTCGCCCGTAATTGCCAGCACCGGCAATCCATTTTCATATTGGTGCTCATAGGTGACGTTCTGAAACTCCATGCCTTGGGGATGAACTGGTTCGTTAAGCAACGCATAGAGCGAAGCAGTCGCAGGCCAAGCAGCGACAAGATCATCTTTGTAGGCATAAACGACGTAGAGCGTGCCAAACACAAATAGGGCAAGGCCTGCAAATCCTGCAACTTGACCAAG
>JGI24723J26617_10002813_pt1 | contig 13290 bp, 9 predicted proteins | sample Cruoilmetagenom6_FD_26617 | JGI IMG/M metagenome (IMG submission 26617) | reverse complement strand
TTGGACCCAACCTACCCCAAAGACCGTATCGCACATTTTATAAAGGATAGTGCTGCAAGCATTATTATCACGCAATCCGATTTGCACGATATGCTACCTGAGCATATGGCTTCGGTGTTGGTTATTGATACTGATACGCGTATTTCAGTTGCACCTAAAACAAATATAGAAAGTGGGGTCACCCCGCAAAACCTTGCCTATCTTATCTACACATCGGGATCTACCGGTCTACCCAAAGGTGTTATGATCCAGCACAGTAATGTGGCAAACTTCTTTGCCGGCATGGATGACAGGATCAGTTATGACCCCCCTGGTGTCTGGTTGGCTGTGACAAGTCTTTCGTTTGATATTTCGGTGCTTGAATTATTCTACACACTTGCAAGGGGCTTTAAAGTCGTCTTGGGGTCTGATGATAGCCGTAATAAACCGTCTGATGGGCAGGCTGTCATTAGCGATCAAAAAATGGCGTTTAGCCTGTATAACTGGGGTAACGATGACTTCGTCGGCAACAACAAGTATGAATTGATGCTGGAAGGTGCCAAATTTGCCGATAAAAACGGGTTTTGTGCAGTTTGGACGCCCGAACGCCATTTTCATGCTTTTGGCGGGCTTTATCCTAACCCGTCAGTGACAGGTGCTGCGATTGCCGCCGTGACTGAAAATCTGGCGGTCAGGGCCGGTAGTATCGTGGCCCCCTTACATCATCCAATTCGTATAGCGGAAGAATGGGCCGTGATCGATAATCTGACAAACGGGCGGGTCGGCTTGGCGATTGCATCCGGTTGGCAACCCAATGATTTTGTGCTGCGGCCGGAAAACACACCCCCTGAAAACAAACCCGCAATGTTTGACGCTATTAAAATTATCCGTAAGCTCTGGGCCGGCAAAACTGTGGAATTCCCGACCAAATCAGGCAAGCCATTTGGCGTTGTGACACAACCGCGACCCCTTTCAAAGAAGCTGCCGATCTGGGTCACAACAGCAGGCAACCCTGAAACATGGAAAGAAGCAGGCACTGCGGGTGCCAATGTTTTAACCCATCTGTTGGGGCAAAGCATTGATGAGGTAAAACAGAAAACCGTACTTTATCATGATGCATTGCGGGCAGCAGGTTATGACCCCGATGATTTTACTGTCACGTTGATGTTACATACCTTTGTCGGTTCTGAGCGTGAAGTTGTACGCGAAACCGCGCGTGAGCCAATGAAAAGCTATCTGCGCAGTGCGGCGGGCCTAATCAAACAATACGCGTGGGCGTTTCCGGCATTCAAGAAACCTAAAGGTGTTAATAATGCCTTTGATCTGAATTTGGAAAGCCTTAGCAACGACGAACTTGAAAGCATTCTAGATTTTGCATTCGAGCGGTATTTTGAAGATGCGGGGCTGTTTGGCACAGTCGAGGACTGCCTGAAGCGTATTGAAGAACTAAAAGCGATCGGGATCGGTGAAGTTGCCTGTCTTGTGGATTATGGCCTATCTGTCGAAAAGGTTCTGGAAGGGTTGGTGCCGCTTGCAGAGGTTCTGAAACGGGCCAATACAGAAACCGAAGTAGCGGACGATGATTTTTCAATCGCAGCACAAATTATACGCCATAAAGTGACACACATGCAATGCACGCCAAGCATGGCCCGCATGCTGTGCGCCGATAATTATGCACGTCAGGCATTAGGCAAAATCAAACACCTTATGATTGGCGGGGAACCTTTCCATGGGTCTTTGGTTGCCGAACTTGACCAAATCACAACGGCACATATCGAAAACATGTATGGGCCCACCGAAACCACAATCTGGTCTTCCACCGAAGATGCAAAACCAACCGAAGGATTGGTCAGCATTGGGCGCCCTATTGCAAACACGCAATTCTATGTTCTGGATGCTAACCGCATGCCCGTGCCTATTGGTGTGCCGGGAGAACTGTACATCGGCGGCGACGGGGTGGCACGCGGTTATTGGCAACGCCCGGATTTAACCAAAGAGCGCTTTCTACCCAACCCGTATATTGCACAATCGCAAATGTATCGCACAGGTGATCTGGCCGTATGGCGTGAAGATGGAAAAATAGATTTCTTGGGTCGGGTAGACAACCAGGTAAAATTGCGCGGACATCGTATAGAATTAGGTGAAATCGAAGCCTGCCTTGAAGCCAATGCAAAAATCAAACAGGCCGTGGTTGTAACACATGAATTTACCACCGGTGACATCAGACTGATCGCATATTTGATTGCAGATACGCCGGTATCAGATAGCGAGCTTAGATGCTTACTTGGCAACAATTTGCCCAATTACATGATCCCGTCACATTTTATAACGTTGGCGGAAATGCCGCTGACACCTAATAAGAAGGTGGATAGAAATAACTTGCCCACGCCGATAAGCCCGCTGGCATCTACTAATGTGGCTGCATTTGCGCCACTGGAAGATTCGGTTGAACAGAAAATAGCAATCATCTGGTCCCGTATTCTTGGGGTTGCAAAGGTAAACCCCGGTGACAACTTCTTTGATCTGGGTGGGCATTCATTACTGGCGGTTCAGGCACATAGAGAGATCAAGGCAGAGATGCGGGTTGATCAGCTTAGCATCACAGACATCTTCAGATTTCCGGTTCTTTCCGCATTGGCAAGCCAAGTGGAAACCAAATCAGGGGTTACTGCTAAATCCGAACCAATNCCTGTTAATCCTTTGGAAACGCAAACACATGACAACACAATATCCAGACGCAAAGCAATGCGCGCAAGACGGTTGGCAGGGGCATCATGATACAAAGAAAATACCAATATAATACTGATTGGCTGGCAGCTATTGCACGTGATTTATTGCCTTCGACCGTTGCAATTGCAACATCTGATCCGCGTAGAGGCTGGCAAGGGTTGCATCCAGAGGAAATACCCGCGACAGCCACTATGGCGGCATCAAGGCGACTTGAATATACTGCAGGGCGCATTGCCGCCCGTGAAGCCATGAACCAGATTTCAGTCTACAATAAGCCTGTTATCACGGGCCAAGATCGCGCACCTATTTGGCCCACCGGGCTAGTGGGTAGCATTTCACACACCAAGGATTATTGCGTCGCTGCAGTTGCGCATTCCAATGATATTCACATCATGGGTATAGATATTGAACCAAACCGTCCCCTTGATGCAGTATTAACTTACGAGATTTGCAACAGCGCTGAAAGGGCATGGTTGGTTCGGCAACCAGCTTACCAACAAGGCACATTTGCCAGGCTTATTTTCAGTGCAAAGGAATGCACTTATAAATGCCAGTATATGCTGACACGTAAACTGTTCGGTTTCAAAGCCTTAAATATTGAAATTGATCTGGCTACGGCATCATTTTGCGCAACCTTCACCAAACCTGTTAGCCTATTTCCAACAGGTTACAGATTGACAGGTCGATTTTTTGTTGGGCCGGACATTATCATGACGACAATGGCAGTAGAACAATCTGCGCGCACCGTATCAAACGACAATAAGGAAAGATAACGATGGGGCAAATTCAATCTCTTAGCGAGCTTTTACATATGCTTCGCCGACGGTTTATGGTGTTGAGTACAATCATTGCCCTCGGGGCTATTGTAACTTTGGCATATACTTTCAGCCTACCGCGATTATACGAGTCGGTGGCTGTTATTCAAATTGGAAACTCGCAAATTTCTGACAAGATTGCAGGGGCCAACCGAAATGCATCATTAATACAATATCTTCTGAAAATTGAACAACGTATTATGGCGCGTGATAACTTAATCAAAGTTATCAACAAGCATGACTTGTATGCCAGCAACCCGGAGATGCCGATAAGCGAAAAAGTTTATCAGCTACGCTTAGCCACCAAGATCAATCAGATCATCGACCCAAGTCAGGCCTGGCGCCCGGATGCTGCCCCATCAGCACTGACAATATCCGTACGGTTGGGGGACCCTAAATTGGTTGCGGTTGTAACGCAGGCCTTTGTTGATGAGGTTTTTGAACAAAATAAACTAAGCCGTGTTGAACAGGCCCAACGTACATTTGCGTTTTTTGAAAGTGAGGAAAAACGTGTCGGGAAAGCCATTTTTGAACTGGATACTGAAATTGCACTCTTTAAACAACAATACGCAAATTCATTACCAACAGCCTTGGCATCACAACGTGAACTTTTGGTAGGCCTAGAGAATGCGGTTCTGGAAATTGACCAACAAATTGCAGAACTGAACAATGGTAAGGCCAAGCTTCGCACTTCAGATTTTGAAAACCTAATTCGATCTGCCAATGATCAAAGATTATTGGTTACTGAAAAACGCGACACAGTTAAACACGCAATCGAAGGCGCCCCACAAGTTGAGAAAAAGTTTCTAATTCTTACACGTAACCTGCAGCAATTAGAAAATCAGTACGACATTATAACCAAAAACCGTGCCGAAGCTGAGATTGGCCAAATGTTGGAAACAGGCGTGCAATCAGAAAGCTTGACCATATTGGAAAGTCCGTTGGAACCGGAATGGCCCGTTTCCCCTAATCGTAAGAAACTTGCGGCTATAGGGGGCATTCTAAGTATAATATTAGCTGCATCAGTTTCGTTGCTATTGGAAATCTCAAACCCAGTAATTAGAAATTCTGCGCAGCTAGAACGCCAGCTTCAGATAATCCCTGTTGTTGCTATTCCTGTCGTGAAAACAACAACAGATCGTGTTTGGGGCAGATTTCTATTTGCTTCGTTCTCTTTTGCGGGCATCGCTGCAATTTGGATACTAACGAAAATTATCGCCAAAAATACGGGATAACCGCAGTCAGAAGTTCAGAACGTCCCCAATCTTTCCTTCGTCCCGATTAAGCACCACACCAAGAAGTGGTGCTTGATCATTCAGTAATTTTTCAACTTGCTTAACTTCTGATGCTTTTGTCTGCCCTCCGCCAATTACAAGTAATACACCATCGATCTGCGGTAAAAACGACAACAGATCGTCATGGTGAAGCACTGACGGCATATCATATAGAACAATCTCCGGGCGCAATTCCAATTGCATAACTTCAAGTGTTTCTTTTGTACGCGAGCTTTGCAATAGTTCAGCCGCAGTTTCTTCAGATGAGCTGTTAAGACCAACAGCAAGGTTGCTGTTCACCTTAAAAAGATGGTCCTTTTCAAATTGACCCCCAGATAGGTAATCCCGCATCGTTCCGGGGTGCGAAATACCAAGGGTCTTAGCCAGACTTGGATTGCGTAGGTTCATATCCAGAAGAATTGTACGACTATCCACGCGGCGCGACAGGCTGAGGGCAAGATTAACAGCAACGAATGTCTTACCACACCCCTTTGTGGGCGAAGTAATTGCAACCCTGTTCCAACCCCTGTCTTTAAGCGTATGCAATAATCTGGTACGTAAAACATCAAAAGCTGCATGCGCAGGCGCATTTATATTACCACTGATAATGTGATTTTTGGTCAGGTGTTTTTCGTTCAAGGTAATGGTTTTCAGTTCATCCCACGGGTCGTGATGTACCAAAGCAGTCGACATCGTTTCGCCACCGTAAAGATCGGTTGAATGACCGCTTTCCGCAACAGTATCAGACATAGTTTCCAAGAACTCTTTTTGATTATTTACCATTATAACACTGTATATCCCTTAGATCAGGGCCTTTTATTAACGAAGACATGCCTCTTCAGCGCATTATAGCAGTAAACTAAAGATAAATTAAGGCAGGCATTCGTTTTCACTAAAATCCAAACAAATTAGCCTCTGTAATTGCCTTTTGCACAAAAACATCTCGATCTTGTACAGGTGCCCATCCCAAAACCTGTTTTGGATGCTCAATTCGAAATGAGGAATAATGCCCCCTTGATTTCCAATCTCGCAAAGATGGGCGTGTTACGCCACGGCGTCTTAAAACATACTGCTTCAAACCATATTTTACCCCGTCGGCCAGAAACAATCCGTGCATCGCGCCAGAACGCACACGAATACGTGCACCGAGTGTTTCATGTATCGCGTCAAAATAATCGCGCGCGGTCATCATCGGCTCTCCAACCAGATTGAATGACTGGCCAACGGCGTCTTCAACATCAAGCATTCGGATTAACCCGTCTGAGACATCCTCGATCAAAACAAATGGCAATACATTGCGCCCTTTACCCCAAATCTTAACCGCCCCTGCCCCTTGCCAACGCCCAATACCCCAGTGCTGTAACGGACCCCCTACCCCAACAACAATACCGGGCCGGGCGATAACCAAAGGCAACGCATTGTTTTGGTGCATTTCGGTTAAACAAACCTCGCAGGCAGCTTTGGAACGGGCATATAGATTACGATCTGACATATCTGTATCAAACCCGGTACCTTCGGTGATCACCCGGTTTGGATCCGACATATCATAAGATGCAATTGTGCCTGTATAAACAAAGCGTTTTACACCCTGATCAAGGGCTGCTTGTGCAATGGCTTTGGTCACACCAACATCATTTTGCAAACACTCTTCCCAAGTCGTATCCACAGATTTTGCCAGATGGTAAACTGCTTCAATACCCTGCATCGCTGTGCGCAAACCTTCTGGGTCTTTCAGCGAGCTTGAAAAGNTTTCAACCNGCCCGTCCAGATCAGCAAACGGCCCAGTTTGCCCTCGGCTAAGGATCCGCACATCCCGACCCGTTGCAACCAAGGCTCTGGTCAGGTTACGTCCTATAAATCCGGTGCCGCCAATAACCAGCACTGTTGGTTTGCAAGCCCGCGCTTTTACTGTTTTACGTGCAGGTTCAACCCCTTTGTTGGGCATCAATGCAATTGTATCTTCTATTGCCTTCATAACTTTTTCAGCTGAGTGTCCTGAATAACGATCATCGATTGATGTCCCCGTTTTCACAGAGTGGTAGAAACTTTCAATCATATTCCTAAAACTTAGGCCATATGCAGACTTACGGTTCAGTGATGCGATATGTCGGGTCGCGTTAACAGTACCTTCGCGTAAATGCTGCCATGCATGCGACGCCTGAAATACAAGTGGGTTCAACACAATATCGGCAGTATTATCAATGGTTGTCACCAATGTATCAGCGGCAAAATTCAACCGCGCAATTCCACTTGATCCGCGCACTGTGACCGAACGATCATCCATTGTCTCAACCAGCGAAAGATTGAACGTCAGATCAACGTCACCGGCACGCGCCAAAATGCGCCAGGATTGCGGGCGTTGCCCACCACCTGATAATTCAACCGGCTTGCCCAGCTCCAGATGCAGGATTTCAGGCGTTCCAAACAAATCAACGGCAAATGCGAATAAATGCGGGCTTAGTTCCAGCAACAGGTTCTTTGGTTCACGCAACATCCACAGTCCGAACGGGCCTGCGCGTAGCGGTGTTAAAGGAAAGTTCCAGTTAAATTCTGCTGATGAAACACGGCCCAATATGCCCTTTTTATAAGCGGTATTCAGACGATTATATGCGGGTAACCCTAAGAAATTATGCCCGACACCAACACAACGCCCCGCCTTCTGGCCTGCATTTGTTATCGCCAGTGTATCTTTATGCGACAAGGCAAAGGGTTTTTCAATAAACGTGTGCAACCCGGCTTGCAAACAGGTTATAGCAAGATCTTTGTGGGTTTGCGGGGGTGTCAGAATATGTACCGCATCACAAACATTGGCAGCAATCATATCATCAAGTGAAGTAAAGGCCGGAACACCGTAAGCTTGGCCAAGGGCCTCTGCCGAACTTAGCGAAACGTCGCAAACAGCCGCAACATCCACACCTTTTGTGGCCTTAATCGCATCGCCATGCCAACCGGCAATATAACCAGCACCGACCAAACCCGTTTTGATGTTATTATTAAGCATTCACACCCTCACTTACCAAAAACTACGGCCCTTATTTATACTCTATTATGTTCATTTTAAGACCCCTGATCCGCCGCCATTTATAGGTTAAAATACCCTGAAAATTAGGAAACTTCGATAGCGAAATAAAAACAGCATGTTGAAACGCTTCTATCATCCCCAACCCGTTACGGTGTATGCCCACCACAGTGCGAAAGTAAGATAACGCATATAACCCCAACACTACGGTTAATATCCAAGGGTTGATCTCCAGACCCGCTATTGCAATAAACGGTAGAACCGCACCGTATATCCATACGCGTCTGCGTTCTTTCACGAAATACTCAGGATGCATGTCGCCCACTTGTGCAAATCCATGACCGCTGCGCACGGCACGGCGCCACCATTGGCTAAAATGCGTCATAGCGGCATCATGCAATGTCATCTCAATAGGCAAGCGTTGGATTTTCCAGCCCGCTTTTCGGATGCGAACACAAAATTCATCATCTTCGGCCGCGATAACGGTTCCATCAAACCCACCAACTGCATCAAATGCGATGCTGCGCACCATCATATCACCGCCACAGGTTATAATTTCACCGGCAGGTCTGTGCCATTCAAAATCACACAACGCATTGTATATACTGTGTTCACGATTTACTTCAGATCGCCATCCCGTGACAATACCCAAGGTTTCGTCGCCATCCAAAGCAGCTTGTGCAGCTTCAACCCAACCAAGTTGCATACAACAATCGCCATCAACAAATTGAACATAATCAGGCATATCATCGATTTTTTGCAATGCTAAAAAGCCTGCAGTTCTAGCCCGCGCAGCGGTAAATGGGTATGTCGCATCAAGTTCAATAATTGTAGCGCCCGCTTGCCCTGCGGCAGCAATACTGCGATCCGATGAACCGGAATCGACATAGATAATCCGACCGACAATTCCTTGTAATGAAGCCAGGCATTGAACCAATCGCTCCCCTTCATTTCGTCCGATTACAACAGCAGCAATAGATGTTTTACCTTTACCCATCACGCGCAATTTTCTTATTGTTCAGTAGCCGTTTGGCAGGCGATTGCTCATCCAAGATATAAGAATGCAAAATCTGGGCCAGCCGGGCCGTTTCATGTTTGATATTGAATTCCGCCAAAACCTTTTCACGTCCGGCTTGCCCCATCTGGATGCGGCGGGCTTTATCGTTCAATAACGTGCTAAGTGCAGCCGCAAGTGCATCGACATCACCTGCGGGAACCAATAAGCCACTGACCCCATCTTCAACCAATTCAGGTATTCCTGCGATACGGGTTGCAACCACGGCAACCCCTGAAGCCATTGCCTCCATCAAAACAACAGGAACGCCTTCTGCAAAGCTGGGCAGAACAAACAGATCGGTTTCACGCAAAGCAACGGCCACATCCGATTGTGACTGATAACCTGCAAACGTAGTCACATCCTGTAACCCAAGCGTTTGTGCATCGTATTCAAGTTCTGCACGCTCCGGTCCATCTCCAATCAGGGTAACCCGTAAATTCGGGTTCTCCGGTAGCAATCTGACCAAAGCTTCAAACAAAACAGGAATACCTTTCACCGCAGCCAATCGCCCGACAAAAGTTAAATGATGGTTGTCATGATCAGGTGGCTGCTGAACCGCATAACGGTCAGTTTCCACACCACAATGCACAATATGCAGTTTTCCCCAACAATCAGGATCAGAATATCCCTTCGCCTGATCGCGACAATAGTCACTGATACAAGATACAAACAACGCCTTTTTAATTTTTGCGTCCAACCGCCAACGCTGAGGTTCAAAAAATATATCCGGACCATGAAGCGTGAAACTGAAAGGAATACCGCTGACATTGCTGGCTAGCATCGCGACCGAACAACTGGCCATAGCAATATGATTGTGCAGATGTATTACGCCGCACTGCTTTAAATAATCTGCCAAAATTACGGCTTCCGCAAAATAAAACAGTTGGTAAAGCCGTCCTTTAACGCCGGGAGGGCCCGTACAAAGGGCAAGCCACAAAGTGCTGAAATACTTGTATGGCGTCAGAACTGCCGCCCGCAAATGACTGGCTATCAATCGCAACGGAGATTTTGCGGCCTTCAGTACATAAAACGTGTTCTTGGCTTCTTCACGCTGTTCAACCCCAACAAGATGCTCTGCGCCAGTTTTACGAATGGAACATGTCATCACATCAATGCCAAGAGCTCGCAAAGCAGACACTTCACGTTGAATGAACGTATCGGTTGCACGGGGGTATTCACCCGTTAGATAGGCAATCGGGCCGGGCAATACACGATCAGATTTTACCATCGCACCCCACCTTTCCTTTAAAATTCATCGCGTGCTGCATTGCCGCGTCAAAGGATAGATCACCCTGCCATCCAAGTCTTTTCTTAAGCTTTGTATTATCATAGCGCAAAGGCATCATACGTGATTTCAGGACTGCAGAACGCAATAACCCGGGCATATTCGGGATATGGTTGCACATGGCAGCAAGCCCCGCAACAATGCGCCAAGATACCGGAACAACAACCTTTGGCCAGCCAGACTTGCGCAAAGCACCAATATAGGTTGCCCGATCAGGTAAATCATCATCGGTGACATTAATAACGTCAATTCCAGAAAGTGGCATTTCAGCCGCCAACACCAGTGCCTTGGCACAATGTTCAACATAACTTACCGGCACTCGCCCCACCGAACCGAAGCGCAATAAAACCGGCCCCAATGGATGGCCCAAGTGACCATTCCAAAGCCGCGTTTGACCAAAAACAACTCCAAGGCGCATCACGAATAAATCTAGTTTATCTGTTTTTGCGGCTTCCATCGCAACAGCCTCTTGTATTAGCTTGCTACGGCAATAAGCATCCCGTTGATCTGGATATTTTTCGATCGGTGCATCTTCATCCAGTACAGAACCTTCTTGCATTGCAGCCACATCATAAACCGTAATAGAACTAGCAAGAACCATTTTTCTTTGTTCCCTTGGCATACTGTTCATTGTACGGATCAATTTGCGTGTTGCCAGTACAGTATCATATGCCTGTTGTGTATCGTCACCTTTCAAAGAGGCCGCGGTATGGATCACAGCATCTGCACGCATAACTGCTGTTTTCAAGGGTGAGTGATCATCCGATGCCAGATCAGCCACAACAACATCAATCAATGGATCGTCAACCCAATCGGTGCAAACTGATGCCTGTGAACGCACCACGGCAATAACACGGTGCTTACGCATACGGGCAACATATACGCAGTGGTGGCCAATGAACCCCCCCGCCCCCGTGATCATTACAGTCGCACTCATTTTGCCCACAACATGGGTTCAATCGGCGGGCACTTTGTTTGCATTTGCTGCGCACCAGTGTGGTTGCCGGAGTTTTGAATAGCCAAAGTAACTTCGTTCAAATGCAAAGCAAAATCAGATGACAAACGACAGGGGCGGTCCTCTTGCAATGCCGCACACATTTCAACAGGCCCAAGTGCAAAATTCATTTCGGCCGCGCCCCAACGTCCGACTTTGGGATGTGTAGGGCCTTTTAACTTAAATCGTTTGGCCCATGGTAACTCCAGCAATCGCCGACGAAACACTTTGCGCCGCCGCATCATAACTTTGGCACTGTTGTCCCAAGCTTTTTGAANACTCAGCACCCCTTTATCACCAATNACACGTATNTGGTGGTCATGCGGNGCNANAATNGAGCANGTTAAACGTGCAACTACCCCTTGTTCAAAAAAAAGTGTTGCCACAGAAAAATCCGGCGCATTATTCACATCCGCCACAACATTGGCGGATGCCGCAACAACAGTTTTTATAGAGCCGAAAATAGCGACCAGCCAGCTTAAATAATAACCTGCATGTTCCAAGGTGCATCCAACCTGAAACTCGTCCCGATAGGGCCACGGGGCACCGGATTCACTGACCCATTTATAATAAGGTGCTTGAGAAATAAAACCGTCATCCAGTTCAGCGTAAATCAATCGCGGGGTTCCAGCCACATCTGCACGAATTGCGGCACCAAGGGTTTGTGCCGCTTCACCCAAAACACTGCACGGGGCCGATGCCAGCAACAAGTTTCTATCCTGTGCAAGCTTGTGTAATCTATAGGCATCATCCATCTTCATCGCCAAAGGCTTTTCTGAATAAACATTAAAACCTGCTTCTAGGCATGCATGATTTATAGAAAAATGTGATTTTGGGTTTGTTAGATTTAAAATTACCGACCCATCAGGTGTTTGTTCAAATAATGCTTCTTGTGAAGCAACGGCTTGCAAACCCCAATAGGCGCAAAATGCATCCTTGCGTGCTTGGTCTTTATCAAAGACACAAACAACTTTAATGTCAGGATAACTGGCAAGCGATCTCATATAAAGATCTGCTACAAAACCACATCCGATGATGGACAGTCTCGTCATATCATCTCCGAAGGGATGTTAGTGTTAAACTTTTAACTACTTTACAACAATAACTGAACGCAATCAAAACTCAAAATAAGAAAAGCGAATAATAACAATGGTTTTTGTCGTAGTTTTACATCAGAATACCCTATATATACACCTAAATAGANAAATGCGAGAAAACTGAGGCCTAAGTTGGAGTTCCACATTAAATCAGAGACTGTGCACATTAATCTTGCAACGGCTGATGCACTTTATNAAACTGTAACCAATCGCTTTCGACTTGGGCAGGGCTTTGCACTTGCAACATTAAACCTTGACCANCTGGTAAAGCTAACAGGTTCACAAAATTTTCGTAATGCATACACAAAACAAGACCTGATCGTTGCCGACGGCAATCCGATTGTATGGCTCTCGCGTCTTGCTGGAAAGCCTGTCGACCTTTTGCCTGGATCGGAGTTGATCGTGCCATTAGCTAAATTAGCGGCAAAAGAGCGGATTAAAATTGCACTTGTTGGCAGCACGGATGCCACCCTAAAAAAAGCCTCCATCGCATTAAATAAACAAATTCCCGATTTAGAAATAGTGGCGACTATCGCGCCCCCCTTCGGCTTAGATCCAAAGGGACCAGAAGCCGATACTATTCTAGCAGAACTTAATGCCTCAGATGCAAGATTGTGCTTTCTGGCATTGGGCGCGCCTAAACAAGAATTTTTTGCAGCTTTTGGGCGCAGCACTGCGCCACATATCGGCTTTGCATCCATTGGTGCTGGTCTAGATTTCATAGCAGGCCGCCAAACCCGTGCACCAAAATGGGTGCGCAAATTTGCACTGGAATGGTTATGGCGGATGTTGTCCAACCCGCTACGCCTTGGCCCGCGATACCTACGCTGTATTTTGATATTGCCCAGACTTATGGTAGATGCGCTTCAGTTGCGTTCAACTAAAAATTAAGCAATAATTTTGCGCGCAACAGGCGATTTCCGCAATAATATCAAATCCTTCACACGGCGCTTTAATGGCCGCGGTGATAGCAATTCGCAATTCTGCTCAAATGTTACCCCATTCAAACTTGGATCATGCCATAAAGCCAGCGCAGCCCC
>JGI24723J26617_10002809_pt1 | contig 13293 bp, 13 predicted proteins | sample Cruoilmetagenom6_FD_26617 | JGI IMG/M metagenome (IMG submission 26617) | reverse complement strand
GTTTTTTATCTGGAGAGCACTGGCAAATGACACCATGCCGAGTTTGCCTGATTGGGATCTCGGTATGGGTGATGTCGAGCTTTTTTGAGCTGTGACGTGCTCGTGGCAGGACAAGGGGCGGGTACTCATCCGGGATGTGTGCTTTTCGGGAACTATTGGAGAGAGGTACCTGCTGGGCTGTCTCCGCCTTGTTGTGCGCGTTTTCGTGCGATGTGGGTTGCTGCTCCTCCGGCGACTGCGAGGGCGGCTCCTGCTGCTGCAATGGGGAGGAGTGTATCGTTTGCGCCTGTGCGGGGTAGGCCTGGGATGGCTTCGCGTGAAGTGGAGGTTTTGGATTTTGGGGGAGGCTGGCTGCATAGGCGGGGGTTGGGTTGATGGCCATGATGGCGGGAGTGGCCCATACGACGGTGCCTGCGACAGTGCCGGAGCGGCGGAGGAACTGGCGGCGATCCATCCCTGTTTGTTTTTCCCGGGTGTTTTCTGTGTGGGTGACTGGGGGGTGTGTGCTTTCGCCCTCTGGATCCTGGGCTGTGGAGAGGCCTTCTTTTCCCATGTTGTTCTCACGTTTCTTCTGTGCGTTCTGTGTTGACGTTTTATCGTCAGGTGCACTTGAGTATTGCCATGAAGTGGCCAAGTTATTTGTCTGTGGTGGAAGGGGTGGGGAAACTCCAGTGTGTGTGGGCTGATTATTGGGGAGCCGGCAAGCTCGAAAAACGGAATATGGGAACATTTTTCTTCTTTCGGGGGGGTCCTGTTACGGAAGAAGGCAAGACACCAGAGTGGTGTCTTGCCTTCTTTTTTGTTTGGGAGGAATTCCTTGAGGGTGCGGTCGGATTCCTGTCATTTTCTGGAATTTCTTGATTTTGAGGGAACGGATGATCTGTACGTGTCATCTAGCTTTTGGGCCAATTGAGCTAGGGGATACACGAGCCTGATCCGTTTCACCCAGGAGGAGTCATGAACGATCGAAATACCGAAAACGCATGCGATACTGCGACTGCCGCATACGCGGATTGCTTTGAAAACGATCTCGCCGTCAAGGAATTTGACCGCGCACAACTACAGGCATTTCTGCCTGCCGGTGACGAAGAGCGGGCGGGACTGATGGCCGTCCTGGGACGAGCTACAAGCCCAGGTTGAAAAAAGCGGCGAGCATGCCAGGAAATGCCNGGATCAGTATGAAGTTATGAAATCGGCATGTTGTGGCAAACGCGCGAAGCCGGTGAGAGGACAAGGGAGGGGAGTGTGGAGGTACGCGCGATTGTCCAGCTGGGGGAAAGGAGGGTTTTACAGAAGTTCTCCTTGGAACTCTTCAAAGCGCAANCGGCCTTTTGTGTCGAGCAGTATGCGGGAATGGTTGCGGATGTCGTCGTAAGGAAGGTTGGGGTGGTCGACAAGGAGAATGACGAGGTCTGCTGTTTCAAGTTCTGTTTTTGTGCAGCTGACGAGGGGGACAGAAAACGGAATGTTGGTGTCTATCGGTAGGTGGGGGTCATGGGCGCGTACTTCTGCGCCGAGTTCGGTGAGCTTTTCGGCGACTGCAATAGAGGGGGACTCTCGCCAATCNGAGGTGCTGGCTTTGTAGGTCATGCCGAGAAGAAGAATNCGACTGCCGTTTATTGCTTTTCGTTCCCGGTTCAAGAGGGCTGCGATACGGGTCACGACATAGTCTGGCATGTGGTTGTTGATGTCGTTTGCGAGCTCGACAAAACGGAAAGTGTGTCCGAGCGACTTGTGCACGCGCCAGGCGAGATAGGAAGGGTCGACAGGCAGACAGTGTCCACCTACTCCGGGGCCGGGGGTGAAGCGCATGAAACCGAAGGGTTTTGTGGATGCTGCGTCGATGGCATTCCAGATATTGATNTCCAAGTCGTTTGCGAACATGGTGAGCTCATTAATGAGCGCGATGTTGACATGACGAAAGGTGTTTTCGAGGAGTTTTACGAGCTCTGCTTCAGCAGTAGAANCTGTATATATGATTTTGTTGACAATCGTGGAATAAAAGGCATCAATACACCGCAAAGACTCTGGGTTGATGCCGGAGACTACTTTCGGGGTGTTTTCCAGCGTCCAGATGCTATTTCCGGGGTCGATACGTTCCGGGGAATATCCCAAGAAGAAATCTTTTCCCGCTTGTAATCCTGACTGTTCCAGGATGGGACAGAAAAACTCGTCTGTGGTTCCTGGATAGGTAGTGGATTCCAAAACGGTGAGTGCGCCAGGTCGTAGGTAAGTGGCGAGGGTTTGTCCAGCTTTTTCAATGAAACTCAAGTCGGGAGTTCCCTCTTTGAGAGGGGTGGGCACTGTCACAACGGCGATATCGAAATCGGCGATATCTTGGGCTTGGTCAGTTGGTGTGTACCCGGAGAGGAGCGCGGCTTCGATTTGCGCGCTTGGAACGTCTTCCACATAAGAGACGCCGGCTCGGAGCATATTGACCCGTCGTAAGGAGGTATCGTAGCCAGTCACGCGCATGCCGGTGTCGGCTGCTTTCATTGCAAGAGGAAGGCCAACGTAGCCTTGTCCAACAATGACGACATGTGCAGTGCGAGATTGAATCCGTTCCGTGAGCTGTCTGGCAAGTATGTTCATGAAGGCTGCTATTTCCTTGAAAAGAGGTTTCCGTGTTCTTGATGCCAATTAACGGTTTGTGTGAGGCCATCGCGGAAGGAAATTTTTGGCGTGTAGTGGAGGCGGGATTGGGACTTCCCAATATCCGCGTGGCTGTGCATGATGTCTCCTGGCCGCTGGTCTGTGGAGTGGGGTGTGGGAGTTATATCGAGAATGTCGCCAAGAGTGTTGAGGAGTTCTCGCAAAGTGTGGACTTCGCCGCATGCAATATTGAAGATTTCTCCGGCGCAATCAGAAGTGGGAGTAGTGGCGGCGAGGAAATTTGCTTGGACAGTGTCTTCGATATAAGTGAAGTCGCGAGATTGCCGTCCATCTCCATATATNATCGGAGATTCTTGAGAGAGAAGACAGCGGATAAAGAGTGGGATGACAGCGGCATATTGACTATCAGGGCGCTGTCGTGGACCGTAGACATTAAAGTAGCGGAGCACGACGGTTTCAAGCCCGTAAATCTCCCAGAAAACGCGACAATAATGTTCTGCGGCGAGTTTTGATACAGCGTAAGGGGAACGAGGATAGAGAGGAGCTGACTCTGGGGTCGGGAGTTCTTCTGCCCCGCCGTAGACAGATGAAGAGGAGGCTAAAATGAAACGTTGTGCCCCTTCGTCTCGCGCGGCGATGAGCATATTGAGAGTTCCTGTTACATTCGTTTCGTTTGATATTAGTGGGTTGTCTATTGACTGCAGGACAGCCCGACATGCTGCAAGATGAAATATGATGTCGCAACCGGTCACAGCTTTTCGTGCGTCGGAAAGAGCAGTGACATCTCCTTCGATAAAAGTTGCTGATGGGTGGAGATTCTCTCTCTTTCCAGTGACGAGATTGTCGAGGACAACCACTTCAGCGTCTTTGCGAATCAGGAAGTCCACTAGGTTGGAGCCGATGAAGCCTGCTCCTCCGGTCACGAGTGCTCGCACATTGATTCCTTTTTTGCGAGAAGGTTTGTCTCTCTTGGCCGGGTAGAAGGCCGGGGAGAATATGCTGAAGGCCAAACCGTTTCATTCGGAAGCTCAGAATACTTGTTCGGTGGGGCGAGTGTGTCGAGAAGATTCGTTGCGAAGCCTGTATTCAGTTTTATCGAGAGATATTGTTTTGGAGAGAACAGGAAAAGAAAAGCATCGGCAGGTTGAGGGAAAACTTTTTTCAAGAAGGATCGATGGTGAGGAAATCGGGAAATTTTTTGGAATTTGGAAAATAGATTGATTCGCGCTGTTCTCGATGTTTTTTCTGCTGAAGGGGGAATAGAACTGGCGCGTCTGGTCGATCGATAGCCTAGGCCATGATAGGATCGTTCGTGTCGAAGAGCGCTTTCTGGCGAGGGTACCGAGTGGGTCCAAAGGACGCGCGTTTTTGTTTCCACCAAAAATGGTACGGAAGTTTTTGTCAGATCTTTGTGGTTTTTTCGAGGGAAAATGAAGAAGAAATGAAGCGTTTTTTTACGCTTCTTCTCTTCCAATTTCCTTCTGCAAAGGGATTTTTTCAAGAGGAGGCGAATCTTCTTGTGAATTCGCGTTTTCCCGAATCGAAGATTCGGGAACGTGTTTTTTCTTGTGAGCCAGTTTGTTCTGGGTTTCCGTTCTTCTCTCCCCAGGAATAGATACTTAAAAGTANTTCCTGGTCAAAGGTGACGGTTCTCTGCGATGTCGTGTGGTGTACAACATTGGCGACGAACCGGTTCACGGCCTTTAAAGGTGACAAAGTGGGTGTACTCCTTGCGGGGAATGTATTATGCATTGCCAGTGGAGATAGGGTCGGGGATAGATTTGAATACGGTACCTCAATGTATCTACCAGCGCGTGAAACGCTACGAGAGCGTCGTTTTTCTTTTTCTCGACATGTCGATTCTTCTCGTTGCATACGTTCTTGCTTTTGTTTTGATGAAGCAGGCTGGTGTCGGGTTGGAACATTCTGCTGGTCCAGCGCTTTCGGTGTTTTTTCCAGCGCTTTTACAACTTTGTCTGAATAAACTTTTCGGTTTGTATGGACATGTGTGGAGATATGCTTCGATAGAAGAAGCGCTACGGATCATCAGTGCGGTGTTTGTGGGGTTTCTCGTGAATCTCACCTATTGGTTTGTGTTGTGTGGCCTGCTGGACCAGCGCTTTTCTTGGCCGCTTCCCGTTTTTGCCTCCGGTTTTGTACTTATGGGAGTGGGTGGAGTTCGTTTTCGGGAACGCCTTTTTGCGCTGGAGCGCGGGAAGCGCAAGAGNTTCCCAAGCGCTCGTGGCGTGATTGTTGGTGCCGATGATATTGGGGTCGAAATTGCGTTGGAGTTTATGCGTAATGCCGATGCCGGTATGGAAGTGGTCGGTTTTGTGGATGAGGACCCTTGGAAAGTCGGTCGATCAATTCGGGGTATTCGAGTTCTCGGTATATCCTCGGAACTTCCTGCAGTAGTCGAGCAATACGAGATTGACTACATTGTGCTGTCTGCTGGGGCGAGTGAAAAGACAGACTTCATGGAGATGCTTGATCTTGCGCGTAGTACACAAGCCCGCGTTCAGGTTGTGCCATCTCCTGCAGAAGTCGCGAGCAGGACTCTTCTCGGTGGGATTGGGGATGTGGATATCCCAAGATTGCTCGATCGAGAACAAGTACAGATTGATTTTACGGAGATTGAGCAGTATGTGGAGGNCAGCGTTGTTCTCGTGACGGGAGCGGGCGGTTCTATCGGGAGCGAGATCGCCCGTCAAGTCGCGCGTTTTCGTCCGCGTTGTCTGCTCATTCTGGATTGTGACGAGACACATCTCCATGATTTGCTGGTTGGAGAGGGGCTTGATGCCCTGCCTCTTTTGGCAAATATTCGCGACCAACAGCGTGTGGAGCGTATTTTTTCGGAGTACCGTCCGGATGTGGTGTTTCATGCCGCTGCCCACAAGCACGTGCCCTTGTTGCAACAGCACCCAGAAGAAGCAGTTCTTACAAATGTGATCGGCACCCGGAATCTCGTCACTGCCGCTGCTGCACACGAGTGTAAACGTTTTTTGCTTATTTCTACCGATAAAGCGGCGCGTCCTGGATCTGTCATGGGTGCCACGAAACGTCTCGCGGAGATCCTGGTGCGAGAGACGGGCCGGCAGGAAGGCCTCGCTTTTGGCGTCGTGCGATTCGGCAATGTGCTGGGTAGCCGGGGAAGTGTTGTTCCGACTTTTGTGCGTCAGATCATGACCGGTGGTCCGGTCACTCTGACGCATCCTGATATGACTCGTTACTTCATGAGCATCCCGGAAGCTGTCTCGCTGGTATTGCGTGCGGGCGCCTTGCTTGGAGAAGGGGACACCTTTCATCTGGATATGGGAGAGCCTGTACGCATCCTGGATTTGGCGCATCAGCTGATCCGGCAAGCGGGTCTGCGCCCGGGAAGCGATATCAAGGTGGAAATTACCGGGCTGCGTCCTGGAGAACGCCTGTCCGAACAGCTCCATGATGAGAGTGAGCAAGCCTTCCCCACAGACTGCTCTGCCATTGTCATGCTCGACTCAACTGTAAAGATTGGCCGGGATGAACTGCGGCCTCGTGTGGAACAGCTGAACCGTTTTTGCAAGGATGGCGCGCGCTGGGCGGCGGTGTCGTTTTTGCAGCAGATCCTTGTTGATGCAGGAGTACCTGCCGGTTTGGACATCGAGTATCCCGCCGAGATGTTTCTTGTAGAACAGCGAGATCGAGAGGCGAGCAATGTACTGGCCTAAAATTTCCGTTTTCCCAGGACATACCGGCACAGGGACCTGGCAAAGCCCAGGTGAAAACGGATGACCGCTTTGCGGGTTTTGCATATTGTGCCTTGCGACATCACTCGTGGCGCGCAGGTTTACGCCAGAATGTTGCGTGAGACGCTTGACGAGGCTCCATCGACGCACCGAACGATGAGTTTGTTTCGCACCCCTCCTGCTGCGCTCGCACCGGACTTTACGCTCGACGTTCCCCTGACCTGGCGTCGCCGCTGTGGAGTGGATCCGATTGTTGTCCGCAAACTACGGCATTTCCTGAGAACCTGGTGTCCGCATGTGCTCGTGGCGCACGGGGGAGAATCCTTAAAGTACGTCGCTTTTGCGCGGCAGAAGCAGACTGTCGCGGTGTATTACAAAATCGGCATGAGTGCGCAAGATTTGCGAGGATNCGCGCGTCGTGCTTTGTATCGAGCCTGCATTCGACGGATGGATGCGCTTGTTACGGTTTCCGAAGAGACGAGNANAGAGCTTGAGCGTCTCTTCGGGGTTTCGCGCNCCGACGTGAAGGTGATTCCAAACGCACGCGATGCCGACACCTATTGCCCTCGCTCTGATACGAGAATCAGTGTCGTGCGCTCTGAGTCTGACGCAGATGCCAGGGAAACTGTGCAGATTGTGACTGTCGGGCAACTTGTGAAAGAAAAGCGTCCTGCTCTTTTTCTTGCAGTCGTGCGGGCGTTGAGAGACGAGGGGCTTCCCGTGACCGGCATTATGGTTGGGGAAGGACCACTCTTGCGGGAACTCTCCCCTCTTGCAGAAAAGGCAGGCGTCTCTCTCCTCGGTCGCCGCGAAGATGTGCCGGCTCTACTCGCCGCCTCGGACATTTTTCTTTTCACAAGTGAGACCGAGGGNCTGCCTGGTGTGCTGCTTGAGGCAGGCTTGAGCGGTCTTGCCTGTGTGACGACAGANGTACCTGGCGCGCATGAGATTGTTGCCCATAAGGTGACTGGCTTTGTGGTCGAAAAAGACGACTTTTCTGGTTTGGTGAATAGTGCAGCACAGTTGGTGTGTGACGCTGGATTGCGGCGTCGTTTTGGTGCAGCAGCCCGCACGCGCTGTCGGGAGAAGTTCTCTTTTGACATGGTTGCTGCTGCATGGAATGCCCTTTTCGCAGATATTGTTGAGGATAAGGCCGATGATATGGTCGGTGTGTCTGCTGTTTTTGCGGCAGCTNCCGGACAAGAGTCTNTTTCTGAGGAAGGAGTTGAGGTAGAAACGAAGAGCGACCAAGCGGCAGCTGACGAGACGGCTGACNNNACGGCTGACGAGGCGGCTGGGGGAGAGGCAGAGAGAGCCGGAAAGAGAAGAGCCCAAGGCCGGGATGGGAAGGCAGGTCCTGTCGAAACTTCGTGTGATTTCTCCGTTTTTGATGAGGACGTACGGCTGCGCGTGCGTGAGACTTCTCGCCGGTGTACCGGAGGCGTGTTGTATGTGGCCGGTGCGCCTCCTCGGACGAATGTATTGCGTGTGGCAGGAAGTGCTGTGACACTGTTTGAGTATTTGGACGGAAGCAAGACCCTGGGTGAGGTGCTGCAGGAGGCTGCCCGGGTTTTTCACGTTGACAACGATATTGTGTGTCCTGTGTTACGTGATCTTGTTGCCCAGCTCGTGGCGTGCGATTTGGTTGTGCAAGGATGATGGGGACTGCAGCGTCTTGGGCTGTCAGTTTGGCACGAGTGGGTTTTGTGCCGGATGATGAGATCAGCGGTTTGTGCGGGCCTCCCTGGAGTTTTTTGGTTGACGAACTTGTGAGGACAGGCCTGTCGGGTCTTTTTCTTGAAGCAGTGGCTCGTGACCTGCTTGAGGTGCCTGACGCGGTGTATGAGCGGGTGCTGGGAGGGCATCAGAACTTGATGTCTGCTGCGGTTCGCTATGAGGCTGAACTNGCGGTTTTNCTGCCCCTGCTTGAAAGTGTTGGGGGACTTGTGTGGAAAGGCCCAATCCTGGCGCATGGCGCGTACCCTGACGCTTTATGGCGGGGTTTTACGGACTTGGATATTATTGTTCCCCGTGTTTGTCTTTCCCGGTTCACTGGCGCGTTGCAGGACGCTCGATATCTGGTGGCCTGGCCTGAGCCATGTCCTGGTTTTTTGCTCCATGTTGCAAAGGCAGTGACGATGCGGGGACCGTCCGGTCTTTTGCTTGACGTGCACGGGACTTTGGCTCCCGGTGTCTCGGGAGACACCGTTTTTGTGCAGGAGATCATCTCGAACGCAATAAAAGTGCGTGTGGGTGCTGTTGAAGTGTCTGCTCCTTGCTGGGAGCACCATCTTGTGGCATGTGCAATGCATGCTGTTTTGGGACATGGAATGGGTAGACCCCTCGCCTTTCGTGATATGGCGGAGATCTCGCGCCGGCATTCTCTGTGCTTCGATATTGTGGCCGACACTGTGCAGCGCTGGGAGGTAGGCCATGTTTTTGCCTCAGCAGTGATGAAATGTGTGCTAGATTTTGGAGCAGATTTCCCAGCAGAAATCTTCGACCGGTCCCAGTCCGAGTCTCTCTCTCGACGAGAGCGTGATGAAGAAGCCGCGTGGAAGAGTGACGCGTCGCGAAGTGCGAAGCTGCGTTTGGCAGAACTTCGCCANGGCAGCTTGCGGCGTCGAATNTGTCTGGCACAGGCACTTGTGTTGCCGAGGCCGTCGTTCTTGCGAGCCTTCTACGAGTTACCTGAGGAAAAGTGCGCAGTTCCCAGGCTCTATATGAGACGGTGGCAAGATTTACGGAAACAGGCGGGGCATAGGGAGGGGCTTTCCTAGTGGTTGCAGCGACAAAGCCGGCGCCTTTTTNTTCTGCGAAAAAACGCGAAAAATTGTCTCGGGGCCTGCTCGGGGCGGCGATTTTTCTCTGCGGTGCGCTGTTTTTGTTTATCCTTGCTGGGGCAGTGGCGACCCGAAACCCTAGTAAATATGCTGCCCTTCTTATTGTCTCTCTTTTTGTTGTTATTGGTGTTCTTCTTTTTCGTTTTATCTCTCTGCGTCATCCTGAGGAACCCTGGTTATTTCAATTTGGCGTCCTAGGGCTGTTGAGCAAGCTTCTTGCGTCGTTTGCCCGGTATCAGATTCTGATACAGGTTTATGGGGGAAACGGGGATGCCACTCGGTACGACAAGGCCGGTTCCGAGTATGCGTGGGCGGTTGTGTCTGGGGGAGACATTCCCGAACTGACTGAGCTGTCAAAGACTTTTTTTGTTGAGCGATTTACGGGCTGGGTGTATTTGGGCGTGGGGCCTGACATGCTTGCCGGGTTNTTTATTTACGCCATACTCGCTTTTATAGGCACATATTTGTGGTATCGCGGGACGGCAGAGGTGCTCACTGTCGGTTTTAATCGGCGACGTTATTTTCTTCTTCTCATGTTCATGCCGAGTCTGTTGTTCTGGCCTAGCTCCATTGGGAAAGAAGCCTTGATGTTGTTTGGGCTTGGTTTTTTTATCTGGGGTGCATCTNTGGCAATGCGGCGGCGCTATTTTCTTGCCTTGATTTTGTGCGCGGCGAGTGGCTGGTTTATTGGGATCATCCGTCCGCACGTGGTGGCTCTCTATGCCGCCGCTTTTGTTTTTGCTTTTGTGTTTGGGCGTCTCGGGCCGAGCAAGTCGACTGGGGGTGGACTTGCGCGCGGTTTCGTGACGGTGCTTGCGGTGCTCCTTTTGATCCTGGTGTCTTCTCGGGCACTTGATTTCCTGGGGGTTGAGGATCTTTCTACTGATGCGGTGCAGGCACGAGTGGTTGAGCAGAATCGCTTGACGTTTCAAGGCGGTTCTTCTTTTGGTTCCGGACCGGTTTCTCTCGTGCCAAGTGATCTTGTTGTCGGAGTATTCACAGTTTTTTTCCGGCCGATGATCTATGAGGCGCATTCCCTGCTCATGATGATCACGGCACTGGAAAGTACTTTTTTGCTTTTGTATCTTGGAGTGCGTTTTTCCTCTGTATGGTGTGGTCTCAAGAACTTGCGTCGNCGGCCTTTTCTCCTCTTCATGCTGGGTGCAGCATTGCTGTATGGGGTGGCTTTCTCGTCGTTTTTGAATTTCGGTCTTCTCGCCCGACAACGTTCGCTCGTGCTCCCTGCTCTTTTTGTTTTTGCGTGCATAGTGCCTGCGGAGCGTTCGGAAGAAGCAGAAAAAGAAAGGTCTTCGGGTTCGCGGGGGGGCGATCTCTCTCCTGTTTTTCCAGGACCTACTCCTTCTGGACCTGGACGCTCCCNTGGTTTTCACTCGCGTGAGAAACTGNCATACAAGGATTCGGGATGACTGTGATTGGCCGTGAGGGTGGGGTTGGTGTGATGAGCAGTGCACGTGCGTGTGCTCGTGGTTTTTTGCGGCGTGGAGTGAAGGCGGTGGCGGCAGGGGTTGATCTTCTTCGACCGCCTGCACCGGGTGTTGTCGTGTTGATTTACCATCGTGTGGGCGGGAAGTCTTCGGCTGAGATTGACCTATCAGTGGATTTGTTTGCGGAGCAGATGGCATGGCTTGCGGACACAGGCAGGGTTGTGAGCCTGGACGAGGCTATGGGCTTTTTTGTGGGTTCTGCGTATCAGAATGGGTCTCGTGCAGATACATCTCGTGCGAGTCTGCAAGAAGGNAGCGTGGAGGCGGGAAGGTCGGACGAGCTCGCAGNAAAAACAAGAGGCCGGCTTGCGAGGAAGCGACNGGGAGAAGCAGGGGTTTCTCCGAGGCAAATGCCTGTGGTAGTGACATTCGACGATGGCACTTTGGACTGGGTGGAGAATGTCCAACCTGTGCTGGAAAAGCATCGTGTGCCTGCGACCTTCTATGTGGCGACCGATTTTGTGGAGCGAGGTCAATNTTTTCCAGACGGGGGTGTTCCTATATCTTGGGCAGGGTTGCNAGACCTTCTCTCGTCTGGTTTTGTGACGATTGGTTCGCACACGCACCGGCATCTGTTGCTCGATCGCTTGTCTGCGCGTGAAGTGGGTGATGAACTTGATCGGTCTATTGNCCTGATTGGTGAACGCCTTGGGGTACAGGCTTCGCACTTTGCGTATCCCAAAGCNGTCGCACCTTCTCCTGAAGCAGAAGAGATGGTGCGGCAACGCTTTTTAACTGCAGCTTTGGCCGGAACAAAAGCCAATCCTTTTTATGGCAGTGACTTGCATCGTCTGCAGCGATCTCCTGTGCAGACAAGCGATGGTATGGGGTATTTCAGACGAAAAACGAGTGGGGGAATGAGTGCCGAAGATTATCTTCGCCGGCTATTGAATCGCCGTCGTTACGCGGATGCCGCGTCATGAGTTCTGTGACTTCTTCGCGCGCGCGGCCACGTCTTGTGCATGTTGCGACGACGGATATGAGCTTGTCTCTTCTTCTTGGTCCGCAGCTTGTTGCCTTCCAAAAAGCCGGTTATGAAGTGATTGGCATGTCGGCGCCAGGATCTCATGTGGCAGACCTTGCGGNAGCCGGTATTGCGCATGTTGCTTTGGAGAACACGACCCGAGCGATGTCGCCACGTCGCGATATCGCGGCTTTCTTTGAATTGCGTCGGGCTTTTCGTGCGCTGTCCCCCGATATTGTGCATACACATAATCCGAAGCCTGGGGTTTATGGGCGCTTGGCGGCGAAAGCGGCGGGTGTGCCGGCGATCGTGAATACCGTGCATGGTCTGTACGCACTTCCCGAGGATGCTTTTGCGAAACGGGCAGTAGTGTACTCTTTGGAACGGCTTGCCGCNACTTGTTCGGATGCGGAGCTTGTGCAAAATCCTGAGGACATGTGCGTCTTGGAAGGCCTTGGTATTTCCGCAAAGAAACTTCATCTTCTTGGAAATGGCATAGATTTGAAACGGTTTCATCCTGGCACAGTGTCCGCAGAACGGGTAGTTTCCTTACGTGCCTCCTGGGGCGCCGATTCTGACACTGTGGTTTGTGGTCTGGTCGGTCGTCTCGTGGCGGAAAAAGGATACCGTGAGGTGTTTATGGCGGCACGGGAGTTGAGGAAGTCACAGACAAATCTGAAATTTGTCGTGATTGGGCCTACGGATCCCGACAAGTCTGATGCGATTTCCGCGAAGGAACAAGGAGCCGCACGGGTTGATGCCGGTGTAGTTTTTTTAGGTTTTCGTGATGATGTGCACGAACTCTATGAAGCAATGGANCTTTTTATCCTGGCCTCGTGGCGAGAGGGATTTCCTCGTTCGGCAATGGAAGCCGCTGCAATGGGACTTCCTTTGGTGGTGACCGATATTCGAGGGTGCCGTCAAGTCGTCGACGATGGCGAAACGGGACTGCTTGTCGGAGTGCGTGATCCGCNTGGTCTCGCGAGGAGTATTGCTGAGCTGGCGGGAAGCGCNCAGAAGCGCAAAACCATGGGAATGGCATCTCGTTGCAAGGCAAGTGCGGAATTTAATCAAGAGCGTCAAATTNAACGTACGCTTTCGNTCTATCATGAACTTGGGGTGCCGCCGCAAAAAACGGCAGGCGCTAGTGGCTAAGTTCTTGGAATGTGAATGNGTGGGTGGCGATGATTCTTCGTGATGCAACGCCGGCAGACGTTGCAAGGGTGGCAACGCTCCATGCGGAGCGTATAAGTGACGGTTTTTTATCGTCTCTCGGTGAACCTTTTTTGTGNCGGCTCTACAAGAGGATGCTGCATTCTCAAGATTGTCATTGTGTGGTGATGGCATCTACTGAACAGCCGCAGGTCGTTTTTGGTTTCGCGGCTGCCGCTGAATCTACAAGCCGGTTTTATCGCAGATTTCTCGTGCGTGATGGGGTTGTGGCGGGAGTGAGGGCGTTCCCTGTTCTTGTACGCTCTCTGCCTCGCATGTGGGAAACNCTGAAGTATCCTTTTTCGGATTCAGATGCACGCATGCAGCGANTACCTTCTGCTCGTGCCGGAATGCAGGGCGGGAAGGGCAGCGTAGGGATTTCTTCTTCTCTTCTCACTTCAACGGGAAATTTTTCGTCTCGTGATCTTTCT
>JGI24723J26617_10002805_pt1 | contig 13312 bp, 15 predicted proteins | sample Cruoilmetagenom6_FD_26617 | JGI IMG/M metagenome (IMG submission 26617) | reverse complement strand
TTCATGTGCAATAAACCTGTCGCGATCCTGACGGACGCGTCTTTCTGGGGAGGCTACGGAGACCAATGATACGCTCTGAAATTTTACGCGAAATAGCGCCGATCCTTCGGGATCATCTTGTAGTCTGCAACATCGGTTTGCCCAGCCAAGAACTGCATATGATCGATGATCAACCGACGAACTTTTATATGCTTGGCACTATGGGTCTGTCGTCTTCGATTGGCCTGGGCGTTGCTTTGGCCCAAGATAAAACCGTTATTTCCATCGATGGAGACGGTTCGGTTTTGACCAACTTTGGTACGTTGCCAACGATCGCCAACAATGTGGCTGACAACTTTGTCTTGCTAATCATCGATAATGGTAGCTATGGCTCAACGGGTGATCAACCAACCTATGCGGGCAAGAAAACGTCACTCGCGGCAGTCGCCAAAGCCTGCGGTTGTGAAAACGTCATCGAATGTCAGGACAAAGACACTGGTGAAGTGCTGCAAAAGGCGATCAACTCCAATAAGATGACTATCATTGTCTGCAAATGTGACAGCGGGAACATCAAAGTACCAGTGATTACAAAAGACCCTGTCGTAATCCGCGATCGGTTTATGACCGCAATCAAAAGTTAACGACGATCATTGATGTTTGGAACACCACATATACATTCTTATGCAGACGCTCGGGCATTAGCCCGCAAGCGTCTGCCTTGGATGGTTTTTGATTATATTGACGGTGCCGCTGGTGAAGGTCATGGCGAAGCCATGAACCTGTCCGCACTGCGTAACATTCACTTGCAACCACGCGTGCTGGTGAACGTAACAAAACGTAAATTGGGCGTAAAAATCTTTGATCACGAAACGAAAATTCCATTTGGGATCAGCCCGATGGGCATGTGCAATTTATCTCGCCCCGGTGCAGATCTGATGCTGGCACGGATGGCGGCTAAGAACAAGGTGCCGGTTGGGGTTTCAACTGTGGCATCCACATCGCTCGAAAAAATGATCGAAGAGGCTGAAGGGCATGCCTGGTTCCAACTTTATTTCAGTGGTGATGGCTCAGGCACAACCCGATTGGTCGAGCGTGCCAAAGCTGCTGGGTATCGCACACTGATCATGACACTTGATGTGCCCGAGGTCGGCCGCCGTCCGCGCGAACTGCGCCGAGGATTCAAAATGCCATTCCGGATAGGACCAAAACAGTTTGCCGATTTTGCTCTACACCCGCAGTGGTCACTGTCCAGCCTTTTTCACGGCAAACCGGATTTGGCGAATTTCACCACACCGGAGTTTGAATTTGACCGCACTGAAAGTCGTGCAGCCGCTGATTGGACCTTTCTGGAACATCTACGTGAACAATGGGACGGCAATCTTGTAGCCAAGGGCGTTACTTCGGTTGAGGATGCCCAAAGGTTGAAAGCCATCGGAGTAGATGCCATTCAAGTGTCTACTCACGGCGGGCGACAACTTGATTCTGCGCCCCCTCCCATTCTGGCCTTACGCGATATCCGCCAAGCCGTTGGCACCAATTTTCCGCTATTCTACGACACGGGTCTTAGGTCTGGCGAAGATGTTGTAAAAGCTTACGCCATGGGGGCAGATTTCGTATTCTTTGGTCGCGCTTTGCAGTTTGCTATCGCTGCCGGGGGAGAGGCCAGCCTCACACAATATAGCAACCTTATCGCTAACGATATCAGCTTGACGCTTGCTCAGTTGGGTAACACCGATATGAATGGACTTTCTCAATCATTGGCGTTTTAAACTTATACTATTCTTTAAAGCTACGGCCACTTTATAGAAGCTGTGATGCAGCATCACTGAGACCCATGAAGGCAGGTATGGGCCTCTATAAGGTGTGGTTACGATTATCTTAAAAGGGCGCAAATTGTGTGCATCTGGATACTGGGCGCTATAAATTTTATGACAACTTGTAGCTTAACATCAGGCCCTTAGACGTGTACCCTTGGGATCAAAAGCAGGTTCGCCCAGCATGACCGCACGATGTGGTTTACCAAGGATCGCCACATCAAACTCGGCACCCGCAACGGCGTATTCAGTTTTGATGAAACAAAGTGCCACAGACTTCTCAACGCTAAACCCATAAGCTCCCGAACTAACCCGCCCGATAGGTGTACCGTCGGGCAAAAAGATCGGTTCACCGCCTGATGCGTCCGCATTATCCACATCCACTACCAGACTGACCAACATTTCACGCGGTGGCAAATCTTTGATCTTGGCATAAGCCTCTTTGCCCAAAAACTCCGGCTTGTCCATTTTGATCAAACGATCCAAACCGACTTCTTGCGGCCAATATTCCGGTGAATATTCGCGCGACCAACTGCCGTAACCCTTTTCAATTCGCAAAGAGCCCAAAGAACGCACGCCAACGGGACGCACGCCCAGATCAGCACCCATATCAAGTAATGCCTCATATAACTTCAACTGATGTTCGGTCTGTACATAGACCTCCCATCCCAGATCACCGGTAAAAGATACGCGAATGCCGATTGCATCGATCCCCGCGATCGTGAATTGTTTCGAACGCATGAACTTCCAGCTGTCATTGGACAGATCAGTTTGCGTCATGCGGGCCAACAATTCACGCGACTTCGGGCCAGCTATATTAAAGCCGCAATAAGCTTCAGTGACACTTTCAAAGCTGACCGTATCGGGGCGTTCGACCGCATTAAAATAGCGTTGGTGATAGCGTTCCGCTATACCGGAGCCCACCATGAAGAAATGATCATCGGCAAGTTTAGTGACAGTGAAATCACCTGCGATACCACCGCGCACACCCAAAAGTGGCGTTAGGCATGAACGACCAATTTCTTTAGGAATATAGTTGGCGATGATTTTATCCAACCATGCAGCGGCGCCCGCACCCTTAATTTCGTATTTACCGAAGTTAGAGACATCAATTACACCGACATCCCGGCGCAATGCGCGGCACTCTTCGCCAACAGGTTCAAACCAGTCCTGGCGGGTAAACCCGTAGCTTTCTTTGCCCACTTTACCCTCACCTGCAAACCAAAGCGGATGTTCCCAGCCATAGTTCAGGCCAAACACGGCCCCCATTGATTTTTGCTTTTCAAACACAGGTCGCAGACGGATATTGCGGCCCGCATTGCGTTCTTCAAACGGGTAATGGATGGCAAATCGTTTTGAATATTGGTCGGCCACTTTTTCTTTCGTGAATTTTTTGTCAGCCCAGTGGCCAAAACGCGCAATATCCCACGGGAACATATCAAACTCGGGCTCGCCCTCGACAATCCATTGCGCGGTCATCAATCCCAATCCGCCAGATTGTGAAAAGCCGGGGATGATGCCACAGCATGTGAAATAATTCTGCAATTCGGGTACGGGACCATAAAGCGCCGAGCTGTCCGGTGACCAGATCATCGGACCATTGATCACCCGCTTGATGCCCGCATCCGCCGCTACCGGCACGCGGTCCATTGCACGCATAACATTGTCCATGATCCGATCCAGATCATCCGCGAACAGTTCATGCCCGAAACCTTGCGGTGTGCCTTCTTCCGCCCAGAATTTCAGGTTCTTTTCATAGGCACCGATCAACAATCCCTGCCCTTCTTGGCGCATATAATATTCGCCATCGCGATCAGCAACTGAAGCTAGTCGAAAATCCAGTGCTTCAATTTCAGGAATAGCTTCGGTCACGAAATACTGATGCTCTGTCGGTTGCAACGGCATCTTAAAACCTGCCATTGCTGCAACTTCACGGGCCCACAGGCCAGCGGCATTAATCACCCATTGTGTATGAATGTCACCCTTTTCAGTTTCTACAATCCAACTGCCGTCGGGCTGTTGAACCGTACCTGTCACAGGCGTAAACCGATGAATTTCCGCCCCCATCTGACGTGCCCCTTGCGCGTAGGCCATGGTCACGCCTGACGGGTCAACATTACCGCCATCGGGTTCATACATGACGCAACGGATACCGTCGAAATTGATCAACGGATTCTTTTTCAAAGCCTCATCAACCGTTAGTTCATAGAAATCCACGCCGAAATATTTCGCCTTGGCTGCCTGAATACGCAATTGATGTTCTCGTTCCTCGGTTTGCGCCAGATAAAGTGACCCGGGTTGAAATATCCCGCAGCCCTGCCCGGTTTCCTTTTCCAGTTCCTTGTAAAGGTTCATGGTATAATATTGCAGTTTCGAGATGTTGTTATTGTCATGAAGCCCGTGCAGGCCCGCAGCTGCGTGCCACGTAGACCCCGAGGTCAGCTCATCGCGTTCCAACAGCACTACATCCGTCCAACCCAGTTTAGCCAGATGATATAAAATCGAACACCCAACAAGGCCGCCCCCGATAACTACCGCTTGTGCATGTGTCTTCACGATTTTATTCCTCTCGCCCATAGGAAACCAAAACTTGATGCAGCTCACGCGCGATTGGCGAGCCCATCTCTAGTGCGAAAATATAGGCATGTGTCAGGTAAAAGCAGCCTGCATCGACATTTTTTGTATCAATACACGACAAACCTGCTTTGCGATAAAGGATCACAAGCTGTTCATAGTTGTTTTGTTCATGCGCCAGTAATAAAGCTGCATCAAGGGCGGCGTCTTTCACTCTGCCGCCACTTGTCGGCCTGCGTTGATCTGATTGGCAACCCATTCGTGGAACATATGGGTTGGACCATCCATTGCCGGGGCAAACTTGCCACCGTCAAAAAATATCCCGTGGCGGCCTTTTTGCATGCCTTCAACAACGAAAACGTCCTCGATAAAAATGTCTTTCCATTGTGTTGCATTCTTTGCTCGCAGACTGGCAAATTCCTCACCTGTTACAGCTTCATTAGAATAAAATATCTCAACATGTTCCACCGTTTTGTCTTTTGCTTTCGGTTCCAGCAAAATAGCATAGGCGTGATCACGCTGTGCACCGAACAGAACATTCGGGAAGCACGATACATACTCGGCACCTGTATCCCATTTTTCAGACAGTCCGTCAAAATCCGGAAATACTTGTCCATCGTCACCCTTAAGCTGCCTGTAAACATACGACCCCTGCCCGGAAAACTTGCCTTTTTCCAATAGGTGGTAATGATCTTCTAGCCTTGAGTAGCTGTTTAAACCGGGATGCACCCAAGGCAAATGATAGCTTTCGCAGTAATTTTCAACAGCCAGTTTCCAGTTGCAATTTACTTCCAACTTGAACGAGCTGTCTTCACCGCCATGATAAAGTGGACGATCAAATTCGCGCCAGCGTTCCAGTAGTGTCGCATGTGCATCTTCAAATGCAGGCGCTTTGCCCGAAATATTCACAAATACCACGCCAAAATAGACATGACTGCGAATTTCGACCAGACCAAGTTCATTGCGTTTGATGTCTTCATGAATATTCACACCCGGCCCGCCCGCATGGGGGGTAGAGCGCAGTCCGCCATTTAAATCGTAACACCATGAATGGTAAGGGCAACGGATAGTTCCACGGATATTGCCTTTTTCCTTGACCAAAATCATGCCGCGATGGCGGCAGGTGTTTTGGAAGACTTTCACAACGCCGTCTTGATCACGCAAGATCAACAGTGGCATATCCAGAAAATCGACAGGCATTGCATCACCCGTTTCAGGTACATCCTTGGCAAATCCGACACCTGCCCAGTTGTTGAAAAGAACCGCTTCGCGTTCTTCTTCGAACACCGCATCATCAATATAATGCGCATTCGGAAGGCCACGTGCGGCGTTCACCGGTTTAATCACTTCGGACAAATCAAATTCGTTAGACTCAGTCATGACATAACTCCCTTTTGTTGAGCATCTTTCATCCTATTGCATACTGTGCAATGCAGAAAGAATTCGTCTTTAGGTGAATTTAATTCATTCAAGATGTGCAAGTAACCACGCACTGAAATTACGCACTTCTGGGCGTATTTCGGCACCGCTCTTAAAAACCAGATAAAACGCGCCGGGGGCTTCACTTGAGAATGTGGAAAACGGAACAAGCTTACCACTATCCAGCAAAGGTTGGGCCAACCTTTTCCAACCGAGAACGATCCCGACGCCATCCTGTGCTAACTGCAAAGCAATCGTATGATTATTCACCCGCTGGCGGGTCATTATGGGTCCAGTATATCCAAGTGAGCTGAACCAGTTCGGCCAGTTTGTCCAATTGATTTCAGCAGCATCCATATGGATCAACGGGGCCTGTGCCAATGTAGCTAGATCATCACAGGACGTTGCCGAAAAAGATGGGCTACACAAGGGAATCAACGTGTCGCCGAACAATTTTACCGCCTCTTCCTTGGGTGGTGCAACAGCATACTCTATGACTAAATCAAGCTGTAGCGGACGTGCAAACGGCCTGTCTCGAACATTTTGACTGACCGTTATTTCCCCATGTGATCGCCAAAACCGGGTGACACGCGGCGTCAACCACAGCGACGATACCGCGGTGGTAGCGCCGATAGTCAATTGCGGTGCCGTATGTCTTGTGCGCAATTGCCCCACGACTGTTGACAGGTTTGAAAAGCTTGCGGTCAGGGCTTCCATCAAATCCTGGCCTTCGGATGTCAGTTGAACCAGACGATGGCCACGTTCGAACAGGCGAAAACCCAAATCTTGTTCCAGTGATTTCACCTGATGGCTTATCGCACTGGTTGTCACGTTTAATTCCGCCGCAGCAGACTTAAATGAACCGCGTCTGGCCGCACATTCAAAAGTCGCAAGCATTTTCAACGATGGAAGGTCATAATGTCGTTGGGTCATAAGATGCCTTATGATGATTTAATTTCATCCAAGAAGGCATGAAAACCAGATTTATGCAACACTGGTGATGACCGAGTACACAGGATTTTCATCACGAGTAACCGCTTTACACTTGACCAAACGGATACTGCACGGCATCTGACGATTATGTTGATCTATAAAATATTTCAAGCAGATGAATGGGCTGCGCTTCGCAAAACAGGCGAAACGTTGGGTGCACCAGTTGATCTACTTGATGGTTTCATCCATTTTTCCACCGCAACACAGGTGGCAGAGACCGCTGCAAAGCATTTTGCATGCGCAGACGGATTGATGCTGCTGGCCTGTGACGCAGATCAGTTCGGTGATAATCTGAAATGGGAGGCTTCGCGCGGTGGCGACTTGTTTCCACATCTTTTCAATAGCATGAAAATGACCGATGTCATATGGGTCAAGCCCTTGCCGTGCGTTGACGGTCAACATCAATTCCCCAAGGAAATGACATGCACATGATCGAAAAAATCGGACTGTCCGCAGTCAACAAGATGGATCCCGAGCTGGGCCATAAACTGGCGATTAAATCGCTGAATATGGGACTGCTTGGTGGCAAAGGCCCATATACTTCGCCACGATTGCGCAGCATGCTAGCGGGGCTTGAATTGCTCAATCCGATCGGCCTAGCAGCCGGATTTGACAAAAATGCCCAAGTGATTGCCCCCCTGTTGAAAACAGGGTTTGGCTTTATCGAGGTGGGTGCGGCCACACCTAAACCGCAGGACGGCAATCCAAAACCGCGCCTGTTCCGCCTGACGGAAGATCGCGCATCAATCAATAGGTTCGGATTCAACAATGACGGGATGCGAATGATTGCAAACCGTCTATCACAACGGCCCGATACTGGCATTGTAGGTTTGAATCTTGGAGCCAATAAAACCAGTTCACATCGCGCCATTGATTATGTCAAAGTGTTAGAGGTTTGCGGGCCATATGTGGATTTTGCCACGATCAATGTGTCATCGCCGAACACCGAAAAACTGCGCGACCTGCAAGGCCGCAGTGCCCTAACCGCTTTAGTTGCCGGTGTGATGGAAACCCGCGACCAACTGGATAAACGCATACCGATCTTTTTGAAAGTTGCTCCTGATTTGACAGCAACCGATATCGAAGACATTTCCTATGTTGCGCGCATGTCAAGAATTGATGCGGTTATCGCCACCAATACCACCATTACCCGTGATGGGTTGATCAGCGAACACAGTAAAGAGACAGGTGGCCTGTCAGGTGCGCCGCTGTTTGAGATGTCGACACAAGTTTTGGCACAGTTTTCCAAATTACTGGACGGTGAAGTGCCTTTGATCGGGGTCGGAGGCATATCATCGGCAGAACAGGCTTATACCAAGATCAAGGCGGGTGCTTCTGCGGTGCAACTATACACAGCACTTGTTTATGACGGGTTTTCATTAGTTAACAAAATAGCACACGGCTTAGATAGGTTGTTAGAACAAGACGGATATGAACATATTTCACAGGCTATCGGCATTGAAAAGGATGTATATCTATGACTAATCCAACTATTTGGCATAATCCGAGATGTTCAAAATCGCGTCAGACTTTGCAGTTATTAAAGGACAGTGGTTATGATCCTGTCGTGGTGGATTATGTCAACAATGCCCCGACCAGGGCCGAAATCATTGCAACCCTTGATCTGTTGGGAATAGCCCCTATTGCACTGATACGTATGGGCGACGCACGTTTCAAGGAAGCCGGTTTAAGTAAGAACAGCACGGATGAGGCATTGATCGACGCAATGCTGCAGCAACCCATTCTGATTGAGCGCCCCGTGGTCATTCACAAAGGCAAAGCCGCCCTTGGCCGACCGCCCGAAGCGGTTCTGGGCATCCTTTAAACTTGTTCTACAGATGCCTCTAGTGCTGGGTATTTCCAGCCCAGTGTCACCCCGCGCACAATAAAGAACATGATCATGCTGGCCCATAGCCCGTGGTTGCCAAACGGCCCTAGAAGCACCCAAAGACTTGCGACATAGATCAAAACAGATATCAGCATCATATTGCGCATATCCCCGCTTCGTGTGGCACCAATAAAGATGCCGTCGAGCATCCAACAGGCAACGCCTGTAATCGGAGCCAGAACCATCCATGGTAAATATTGCCTAGCTTCCGTCCGCACGTCAGGCGCTGTAGCCATTACATCTATGATCCATCCGCCCCAAACTGCAAATGCAACGGTCATGAAAACCACGCTGACTACACCCCAAAAGCTGGTCAGATATACACTGCGCCGAAAGACTTGCCGATTATGTGCACCCAACGCTTGCCCGATCAGAGCCTCAGCGGCATAGGCAAATCCATCCATCGCGTAAGCCGTGATATACATGAATTGCAACAATACCTGATTAGCCGCCAACGTTGTATCACCAAAGCGTGCACCCAAAAACAAGAAGGACGTAAAAGCGGCCTGCAATAGAACCGAGCGTATCATGATGTCACCATTGACCACCGCCATACGGCGCAACCTAGCACGATCAAAAATTTGCACCCAATTACGCCACAGCCCGCCCATAAAGCCGAAACGCGCGAGCCACAAACCCAAGCCTAGCCCGGTCCATTCTGCAAGGAACGTCGCAATAGCCACGCCCTCTACACCCCAATGAAACGTCAGAACAAACAACAGATCGAGCACAATGTTCAACCCGTTCATCCAAAACTGCAAAACCAGAACCGCCCGCGTGCGCTCATGTGCAATCAACCAGCCTGTAATCCCGTAAAGGGCGATGGCAGCAGGGGCGGAAAAGACACGGATTTGCAGATAAGTTTTGGCAAGTGTTTCCACCTCGCTTGAGGCCGGTGCCAATTTAAAGGCAGCCCAGAATAGCGGGATTTGCAGTAGTATGATTGCAACGCCTGCCCCAATACCAATCATCAAAGAGCGTGACAAAAGAGCTGCGGTTTCACTCGCGTCTTTCGCCCCAATAGCTTGTGCAGTTAACCCTGTTGTGCCCATGCGTAAAAAACCGAAAACCCAATAGAGGCTTGAAAGTATGATTGCACCAACACCAACAGCCCCGATGGGGGCCGCAGCACCCAATTGCCCGATAACGCCCGTGTCAACGGCACCCAATATAGGCACAGTTGCGTTTGATAGAACGATTGGAATAGCAATGCCCAAAACACGTTTATGGGTCAGGCTGTCAGCCATCTTTGGATGGCATCAGAAAGTGACCTGTTGCCTGCGCCACCAGTTTACTGCGGTTATCCTGCCATGCTTCAACATGCACGGAAGCATAACGCCGCCCNGAACGGTTGATCCTTGCGCGGGCATAAACATCGCGCGGATGCCCTACGCTTAGATAGTCAGTGGTAAAGTCGATGGTCTTGGGAAAAATCGGCAATGGAAGTGCCGCTATTTCGGCCCCACTTAGCTTTTCCATTTCTATCCTCGCCCAAATATCAGCCCATGCCAGTTCAATAATAGCTGCAGTTTCAAGAAACGCAGCTGTTGCACCGCCATGTATCGCAGGCACGGCAGGGTTGCCGATCAGCACGTCGGAATAGGCCATTGTCGCTGTTAACTCGTCCCCGCGCCGATCAAAGCTAATGCCCATAAACCCGATATACGGCACGGCATTCACAAGACGCAACAAAGCGCCATCGCGGCGTTCTTTGATCACTTGCATAGGTTCAGGTTTTGCCCGCATCACGCCTGCCCTTTGGTTTTATGTTTGAATGAAAACGCACCTGTAGCCGTTGCAACAGGTTCGTCTTTGTTATCCCCGGCCCATGCAGTTACGCGTACAAAAGCTACGCTGCGAGTAACATGAAAACAATGGGATTCAGCCGATATGCGTTCCTCTGGCTTTGCAGGGCGCATATAATCTATCCGCAAATCCAGGGTGACAGATGCACCTGCGTTTTCAGGGTGCATAAACACCGATGCCCCGCCGCAACTATCCATCAGGGCCGATACCGCCCCGCCATGAATCACCCCGGTTTCGGGATCACCGATCAGCCGCGTGTCATAGGGCATTGACATGATCGCACGCGCATCATCAAGTAAATCCATACGCATATTCAATGCCTTGCAATGCGGCAAAGCAGTAGCGAAATGTTTTGCCATATCTTTGGGTGTTAGTGCCATGTGACCTCGGTAAATATAAAACGGGCGCAAACCCCACCTGACCACTATTTCCTTTGCTAAAATTTTCGCAAGCCCTAATTGCCACTTATGACGATTACTTCTTACGGTAAGCCTTTTGTAAAACTTGAAAAATAATATAAATCTAATAAACTCCGCTCAATCACGGGGGTCCAATGGACGATCAAGAAAAACTGACGCTCAAGGAAATGTGTGCGAAATTCGATGTAACACCGCGCACATTACGCTATTACGAGTATATCGAACTTCTTAAACCAGAAAAACAGGGGCGTACACGTCTGTTCGGTATTAAGGAAATCGCACGTTTGGAGTTGATTTTACGGGGCCGTCGATTTGGGTTTTCTTTAGAGGAAATCCGCCAATGGCTTGAGCTTTACAATCAAGATCCAAACAATAAAACACAAATGGAAGCTTGGCTTGAGTTGTCTGAAAATCAGATTAAAGAGCTTGAATACAGAAAACTCCAACTTGAAGAAACAATTCAAGAACTAAATGACTTGCGCAAGCAGACAAAAACCATTCTATATAAGTGACGTAACGTAAATATAAATAGTCCTGCGCAACTTCTTGATGGGGCAATCTAACTTACATAGATGTCTACCATCAATAAACGGATAGCCAATAATGGATGCAGTAATAACAATTCGCCAAATGTGTGATTTATTTCAAGTCACCGCTCGAACACTGCGTTTCTATGAAGATAAAGAGCTGATTGCACCAATCCGTGAGGGCCAAAAGCGGCTTTATACCAAGCGCGAGCAGGCGCGGGTAAAGTTGATCTTACGTGGTAAACGGTTTGGGTTTTCTCTGGAGCAAATCCGTGAATTATTGGACCTTTACTATTTAGGGGACCAACAAAAGACCCAAATTCAGCGCACGTATGATTTGGCTCAACTACGTCTTACCGAGATGATATCACAACGTGCAGAGCTTGATGAAGCGATTGTCGAACTGAAAGAGCGCCTACAAGCAGGTGCCGAATGGCTTGAAAAGTCAGAAAAGCCGCAAAGTCTGGAAGCCTAGGGTTAAAACCTGTATTCAAACCTTTCGATATCGTCTGCAAATGCTGCATGGACGATATTCTGGCTTTCTACATCATAATAGCCCGTATAATCACTTTCCCTTTCGGATCGATTATCATGTGATAAATCTGCAAGTTTGATTCCCAGATTTTCCCCAAGTCGGCCTGCGTCTTCGGATAAATATTCCATCCGTAGGTACATATCACATCGCACGATACCATTCAGATCAGATACGTAATATCGCGTCGCATCATTATGCAGACTGCTTTGAGTGGATGGGGTAGCCAAAAAATCTGCAAAGCTGTTGTTCTTTGCAATTTTAACAGCTGGATGATTGAATTTCTGCATCTTGAGCCAATGATAATACGACACGACTCTGTCCCATGGATTTCGTACAATCGTGAACACAAGATAACGTTCGATCTGTTCTTGTGTGACCAATCCGTAAATATCCGTCAAGCGTGCGTGTTTCCACAACCGCCCCGACACTTGCACATCCTTGATACGTTTGCGTCTATTCTTGGCTTTTGGCGTGTCACCGATCAAAATATCATCTTTCATCGCTTTGGCTTCCAATGCCAAACTTAAAGATGTGCCACCCGTTTTCGGGATGTGAACAAAGATAAATTTGCGGCCATGCGATATGATCATGGCCCGAAACTAGCGTGCAAACCTTGCAAGCTCAACCGCTGACTTAAAGCTGGTTAGGCACCATATTTCAGGTTATAGTGCTTCACAACAATAAGACCGCAAAAGGTCAGACAGGCAAATGACTGCATTGGATAAATTCGAACGGCTGGAAAGCCTTGGGCTTTGGAAGGAAAGTGAAACCTCTCAAAAGAAAGAGGTTATCGTGTCTTTCGGCAAGGCCAGTCTAGTGTTGTCCGATAACAAAGATACCCCCTTGACCCATTGGGCACTTGGCGCGTTAGAAATACGCGCAGCAGACAATGAACGGGTAATATATGCGCCCGATAAAAATGGGTTTGAAGCACTTGAGATCACTGACCCCACAATGAACCGCGCAATCGCAAAAGTGCGCAAATCTATTCGCAAACCAAAATCGCACCGCGGTCGTATTCGCCTATTTTCATTCGTATTGGTCGCATTCTCGCTGTGCCTTTTGGCAGCTTTTTGGTTCCCCAACGCCCTGACAGATTACACGACACGGATCGTCAGCAATGCTAAAGCCCGCGAAATCGGCGCGCGCTTGATGCCCCATATCAATCAATATGCAGGGCGACCTTGCCAGACATCGAGTACTGATCCTGTAATTCGTAAACTGGAAAATCGTCTAATTAATACAAGCGGTAACACCTTGTTCATCGCCGACCTTGGTGCACGTTATTCCACCCACCTTCCAGGTGGGATCATCCTTACAAACCGTGTCTTACTTGAAGATTTTACGGGCCCAGAGGT
>JGI24723J26617_10002804_pt1 | contig 13313 bp, 15 predicted proteins | sample Cruoilmetagenom6_FD_26617 | JGI IMG/M metagenome (IMG submission 26617) | reverse complement strand
GCACCAGTAGCAGCGATTGTTTGGAATGCAACCTGACCAGCTTGTGCAGCAGTTGCAGCTTCACCTAGTGCAGAAGCAACAATTTTACCTTGACCTACGTTCTGAGCCATGAACTCTAAAACAGACTTATCGTAATCATTTTTCAATGAGTAAGTAGCTGAGTTAGTAGCAAGTGCTTGCCAGTTAACGTGAGACAATTTAACTTCGATGTCATCAACTTGGAATTGGAACGCTTTCGCTTGGTCCAAGACTAGAGTAAATGAATCTGAGTCAAGTGCTTGTGAATCCAAGGTATCACCACGACCGTAGTCTACGATTGATACTTTTGGTTCTTTGATGATAATAACTGAATCACCGTACGCTGAAATTTCACCGTAGTAATCGTTGTTAGTTACACCTTCTACTACCGAAGCAGTACGGAAGAAGTTTAGAACTTTCTTCGAGTAGATTGTTGCAATCCACTGTGAGTTAGCCGCGTCAATACCTTGACCAATGCGTGATGGACCGTCAAAGCCCGCATCTACGAAGTCAGTACCCGCGAAGTTGTTACCAGCCGCGCCGGATTGACCGCCGAACTGTGCGTTGTTGTTTGTTAAAGCCATTTGTAGCTCCTGTTAATTATCGGATATTACCAGCAGCGAACGCAGCGTCGATTGCCGCTTCATGTTGTTCATACTGTGCTGGTGTTAAAGATTGAATTTCTTTCATAGTCCAAATCTTTGGACCATCTTGTTGAGGTACTTCTCGCATACCTTGGCGCATATTCATGCTAGCTGGGTCAGGTTGTTGCTGACGTTGCTGTTGTTGTCTGCGAGGGTCCTCTTGAATTTGTTGAGGCTTATGTTCCATCTTAAACAGAGATAGAGCACGGATAGCCATTTGAGCATTCGGTACATCGTCATAGATTGACTTGTAGAATACTTCGGGTTGTAACTTAATCCATTGGGTAAATTCTTCTGAGGCAATTACCTCGTTGAAGTCTGGGTGTACCTGACCAACTGCTGCTTGAGCGTCACGAACACTATCAGCGACGTTACGCGCTGCTAAGTCATCATGAAGTTCAGCCACTTGACGTTGCAATTTCTCGTTCTCAGTCTCAAAATCTTGTTTGGGGATTTTGCTCTTGAGTTCGTTCACTTGCTTAGAAAAGTGAGATTGGGCGTCCTTATAACGTTTTTCCCAGTTAACCTGTTCAGGTTGTTGCTGTTGTTGCTGCTCTTGTTGGGTATCCTGTGAAGGGTCCTGAGCTGCATCTAGCGCGTCTAACTCCGCTTGAAGTTGTTGACGACGTTGTTCACCTGTTAAATATTGTGGCATTGTTTTTATCCTTAGGTCGTACAGGAGTACGGTATCTAAATTGATTCGTTGAAGCTAAGGGTGTCAAAATCAGACAGTGTCGGATATTGATTCTTAACCTATAAGTTGTTTGAGTTTAGCAATTGCTTGGTAAGCTCCAAATTTGCCTTGGGCTCTTGCGAGTTCCACATGGGAATCATGGGAAGCCAAGACTTTAACTTGTTTGTGCTGCTCACGACGAAGGTATTCTTCGAGGTAAGCCCAATGAACGTGAGAAAGCAAAGGTTTTAATCCCCTCACTAACTCTTCTTCACTCAAACTCAGTAAGAGTTGTTTATTCATTATTATCCTTGTTCTGGTGCGTTAACACCGGGAATAGCTCCATTTGCTCCCTCAGGGTTGCCTGAGGACGCATCGTTACCTGTGAAACCCTGTTGGGTAGGTGATGGTGATGCGAGGGCTGAGCCGCCTTCTGGGGCTCCCTGTTGGGATTGAGCTTGATTCATAGCACCGACTAACGCAGCATAAAACTGGGCTTCTTCAGGGCTGTTAAGGATTTCTTCCGGTTCCATATCCATCGTCAACGCTAGTTTCTTAATAACAGTGGAGAGTTTGATAAGAGGTGCTAGGGCTGGATTGGTAGATAATGACAGGAAGACTTGTAAGCGTTGGTTCTCGATATCTTTCTGCTCTAGGCTTGAAGCGCCAGTAGCGATGATTTCTAAATCACCTTCGATTTCAGGGTGAGCAATGCCGTTATATTGCATATTCCATGCAAATAGGCTTTGACCCATTGGTCGAATGACATTTCTATCGATATTACGTACAACTGACTTGATGTTTAGGGAGGCGTTGTTCAGTAACATTGACATACCTGAAGCGGTACGACCTGTGCCTGAAACTCCTGTTTGACCATGGGCAACCGAAGGGATACCTGTGGCTTCATCAGCTTGTTGACGCATTTCTTGAACCATCTGTAGGTTTGCTGGGGCTGTATTAGGGAATTTAATTCCATATACTGCTTGACCCGGAGAACCTGCAATTCGTCGGAAGATTTGACCCGGTGAGATTTCCATAGGCTGACCCGGAGCTAAAGCCGATTCATCTACGTCAAACACCATGTTGCCAGCTAAGGCTAGGTTATCTACCGCCATACGCATGAAGCCATTAATGAGTTTCTGTTGGTCGCTCATTGACTCTGGAACGCCTACTCCGTAAATCGAGTAAGGGTCACTTTCGTATGGTGTAAGGAAGTATGGAATACGATTAGGTTGGAATGGGTTTAGTGAAACACGAAGTAATTCGTTATTTGCAAACCATACACAAACTTGGACATATTCTTGCGTGTCATCTGGTACTGACATTCCGTATTCACGGACTTTCTCAGTTGCCATAAAGCCCCAATATTCATACACTTCATATAAGCTACTTGAGCGATATGCAGTTGTATTTAAGTTCGGGTCTTCTGTTTCTGAATCATTACCGACTTCTTCGGTATAGTTAGGACCACCATGGACTAAATTGTCAATGGCATCGTGACTAAATTCAGGACGACGCTTTAAATCTCGGACTTGGGTTTCAGTCATCTTGTGACGTTCAATAACCCACTCTGCATCTCTCATATTGTGAGCCGTTGGGTCCACATAGAGGTCCCATACAGAGACAAAAGAGAATCTTGGAACTAGAACTTGTTTAGGTTCATAACGACGTGTGCCGTCTTCGTTCTTCGCCCAGTAGGGAATCTCTTGGTATTCGTTAAACGGACCTTTCATGACGCCTGTGCCAATAATGCACATCTCATCAATCATCTTTTCCGCTTCATCCATCGCCATAGTTGACTCAAGCTGGTCGTGAACTTGTTGGTTCATACGATAAGCAGCAATACGGGCTGGACTAATAGTTGGTTCTCCCATCTTACCTACACCATCGGCTAATGCAGTCGATTGGACTGTATCTTGGACTTCAGGAGGTAGCGATTTGAACATATTCGAAAATGTAGCGCCCACGGCTAGTTCCTGACCATCACCTTCGAACCCGAATGAACCGGGGAGGTATAGATTAGGTTTAGCTTCTGTGGACGCTTCTGGTTTCTGTTCTGGGACGGCTTCACCCTGAGAATCAATATGGACATACTTAGAAATCCCGAATGGGTCCTTAGTTTCCTTGAGTTCTAGTGGGAATTTACCGTTTGAGAACAATGCTTGCTTAATCTGCGCAGCGGCTGCTCTCGTCTTAACTTTGGTCGTGCGTAGTGAGACTTTACTTTGCTCACTGTCACGGAATGTGTCATTATCTTGGTCTCTAAAGGCTCTTAAGGCTGCAATAGATTTACCTTCCCAACCTGAGCGGGAAGCATTACCAATCTCTCGCTTGCTGATAACATCAGAAAGCAGACCATTGATTTTGTTGGAATCTGCACCAACTAAACCGTTAGAGGGCGCGTGACCTTGTACATAAGTTGGCATTGGGGTGCTATCATGCGCCATAATTTATCCTATGAGAAATAATTGTGAATTTTGTTCCATCGACTGTTTTGTTTCGCTGCTGCGAATGCGTCGTGGCGTGAATATCGTGTTGGACGTGCCATCAAGGCATACCGTAGGCAATCATATAAATCCCAGTGGTGTCGAAGTTTACCAGCACCGACTCGACGTTGGTCGATATCATCTGGATGCTTCTCATCAATCTGAGCAGAGTTTAACTGCTGAATGATTCTGGTACACGTATCAAAGATTAACATTCCCGGCTCTTGAGAGTTCGGGTCAGACCTTAGATGTTCGTGAATTTGTACTTTACCTGCTGTTCGGTTTCTATCAGCTCGACGTAGAGGAACACCGCTACGCTGGATTTGTTCACCAATAGTAGGACCAGTGTAACCAGTCTTATTAAAGATAGTCCAGTCAATAACGTGCTCTACTGGGATTCGCTCACGCACTTCATTTAACTGAATAGCTGCGGCGAACTCAGGACCTGTTAGACCTTGTTGTTCATACTCTCGATAGAGAATCTTCTGACCTGTATCAGGGTTGATTGCAATCCAAATAGCACAAGCAGGGTCACGGTAGCCGTAATCCATGCCAGCCATACGATTCCACCATCCGGGGATTTCAAATGGGGCTACCACGTGAATCTCTGGGCGGAACTCAGGGAAAGCTGCAAGGTCAGTTGCGTTCCAATCACCATACAATAGTTGACGTTTCTCAATCTCAGGTAATGACATCAACATTTGTCGATAGTCTTCATCTAAGTAAGGGTTGTCAAGTAATGACGCTGGAATGAATTTGTGTGTAATACCCGCTTTGTCATAAAACAGTGTATTAGCTGGTGCTGCGTCAATAAACATTTCCTTAACCCAACGGGCTCCGGGGTTTGACGTTGCACGCATCAAGGTAGGGATACGTTCACCAGTTCTTGGGTCAATTGGCGGATTACGTAATCGGGACTTAAGATAGTTCCAACCTTCCGCATCAATCCACTGACCAAGTTCATCGAATGCGATGTACTGATACTGTTTACCTTGATATCTGTATTTATCTTTCGGCTTATCTAGATAACCAAAGACCACCTTGGCTCCACTTGGGAAGGTCCACGTTGTCTTCTGTTGGTTATATTCTGCTCCGGGAAAGAGTTTCTTGTAGAACTCATTGGAGACCTCGACTAATTCTGATAAATCGTTAATCGTCTTACGAATGATGAGACCCTTATAGCCGGGAACATGAGCGTAACGAATAACGTCGAATAGTAGAGCGAATGATTTGCCGCCACCTGCTGCACCACCATAGAGAACAATTTTCTCACTGGCTGCATGGAATAGAATTTGCTTAGCGGTTGGTGTGTAAATCACCTTACGCTTTTTGAACTCTTCTGGTGTATCTTCTGGTTTGATTTCTGTGGGCTTGTCTGAAAAGACATGGGTAGGTTCTGATTTCTTGTCCTTGATAGCCTGAGCGGCTTTCTTGGCATGTGCCTTGCGTTCTCTCTTTAAGAGTGCTTCAGCATCTTTTAAATCAGAAATTTGGACGGTTTTACCTTTAGGGTAAACTTTATCTACGCCTAGCTTGGCAGCTAAACGGGTGAACATACGAGATAAGCCCATTTTCTTGAAGCTGACTCCGTCTTCAGATAGCAAATCACATGCTTGCTGAAGAGTCAAACGACCTTCGAATTTATGCTTACTCAACGCAATAATCAGGGAGATTAACTGCGGTCGTACTGGTTTTGCCATTTTGGTCTTTTCATCAAAGACTACATAACCACGTGGGAGGCGGTTAGCGGCAAACTTTACGTGTTCGGTTAGAACTCTATTGTAGTTCTCTAGGAAGTCCGGGACTTTCATCCATAATTTCAGCACATCACCAGCTACTACGCCTAGGCTGCTCTTATCGGCTACTAGGTCTACGTCTGGATTGTACTTCATCGGTTTTCCTGTGTTATGTCAATATCCGACACTGTCGGTTTCTGACGAATTGGATGCAGAGGCTGGAATCAAACCAGCGACCTTCAGGTGATGAGCCTGATGAGATATCACTTCTCCACTCTGCTATTATTCTTTAAATTGAGAAGATATAAGCATTCGCTAGAATACCACCACAGAATCCCGGTTGAAACACAAAGTGAATTCGTGTGCCGTCTTCTGTGTAACCATCTCGGACAACTGTGAGACCATATTGCTCCCAATCATAAGCCACTCGGGGCTCTGTTAGTGCAAAGGCTTCTTGTCGAGTTAATGTACGTGCAATCATTTTTCTTTTCTCCAAAACGGTGAACGAAATGAGATTTGCGGTGCAGCCCATCCGACAATGGCTAAGATGCCAAGGAATCCCATGATACCCATGGTTAACGGAGTGAACTCATTATATGTTACATTTTGAGCTTTATCGACTGAGTTTTTGTTATTCGTTGTGTCGATAGCGACATCACCTTCCACATCATCAAATGATAGTGATTGTGAGTCCCCTAGTGTAGCTACATCGTCACCAATCTCGGTGTCGATACCAACCATAGGCTCTGAGCTAGAAACGCCTAGTGCGCCTCCTGCTGCCTTTAAAAGGTCAGTTGTTGAACATGCTGCTGTACCTAGTGCCAACACGGTGGCTAATAAGAATGTACGACGGTTCATAAGGACCTCTTTGGATTGTGGGCTCGGCAGTTCTGCATCTAAGAGAGGCTGTCCGAACGCGTATGTAGGTGAGCTAGTTTTCTGTAGAGTTATGGCAGCTACGCCCTCTATTACTTTAGCTCTAAACGTTCGAGGGTGTTCGCCGTTATTGGGCTTTTACCGAAGAACTAAACGCCTCAGGACCAATTTGTGTTATGGTCAGGAAACAGAATGGGTGTCCCAACTCTGCGCGATTCCGCGAACTTGAGGGACCATAGATTACGTTGATGGCTACGCATGTGTCTCCACCCAATTTCTTGGAAAGATAACTTAGCGAATCTATGACTGAGTCGTTAACTCTCAGATTTCACGCCTAAGGTAGCGAACTGCACGTTGTATCACAACGGATAGTTGGCGGCGCTAAGTCTTAAATTTGGTAAATACTTTGGGGTGAGCTATGGCAGTCGAAGCCACATATGCCTCCTTCACAGGGAGGGTCCTTGCCACTTAGGATAAACTCACACCAAAGTACTTTCTCTTCATAAGGGTGTAATTTGTAGATTGGTAGTTCGTAGCTGTACTCATCTCGCTAAACCCTATAACAGAGAACTTCTACCTATCTTACGTTTTGGGCTCTAATAACGGCTTTTACGCTGTCTTTCTATGGTTCACCCTAAAGCCTAAGGGAACAACGCTTGATACTTCATGAAACTGGCAGGACACCAAGGAGTCAAACCTTGCTTGGCGGGTTTGGAATCCGCTATCCCATCACTGGGCTATCCTATGGAACTAATGAGTCCTCAGAGCGGAGTCGAACCGCTTGGACATTTATTACTCGGGTGAGACATTCACGTGATGAAACCCCTTTCTTTCCTGTACGTTATCCATTTAAAAGACCGTCTACCTCGCACATTAGAGCTACTAATCTGCATGTGAGGCTGGACTCTGAGGCATTGTTTGGCGGGGAATACAGGATTTGAACCTGTGCTCACGGGGTCAAATCCCGTTGCCTTAGACCGGACTAGGCTAATTCCCTAATGTTTGGCGGTTTATGTAGGATTCGAACCTACGACCCTTCGCTTAACAGGCGAACGCTCTACGCACTGAGCTAATAAACCGGAATTTGGTGTTCTCTCTTCATAAGGGTGTAATTTACCCTTTACTAAGATTCTCAAAGAGTTGTCGAGTTTTCTCTAGGTGTTCTAGGATAGGCTCAGCACGGGGCTTGCCATCATCAACTTCTTGAGCCATTTGTTCTAGTCGTACTTTTAATTTATAGAAGCCTACGCCTCCATCAGCACCACCGAAGATGTCAAGGATTACATTTACGTTTTCTGTACAGCGTTCCAACTTAGATTGGGGCTTTGAACACATCACACTCTCCTTTCATAAGGGTGTATTATCTATCTACATAGATGATAAGGTAAAGCAATACAAAGAATACAAAAGCACTCCACATATCTTTCTCCTAGTGTCAATAACCGACACTGTCTGATTTTGATTAAAGCCAAGATTTACTTATGGAACACACAGGTTCCCGTGGGTTCTTGGCGAACCTCTAATTATTCTTCGTCTACAGCGTCAGGTTCTCTATTGGGAACCACGGGCTCTTTGGCTGGTAACACCATGACGGCAGCAAGTTCTTGCACACCAACTTCAAGGTTCTGTTTCTTCGTGATTGAACCACGGTCCATAGTTGTTTCAGCAGCACGCTGTTTAATAGCTTGTACAGCAGGGATGATTCCTTCACCCTTCATTGATTCTTTTGTGACTGCTAAAGCTTGCGCTTGCATCATCACCATTTCATCAGCGAGTCGTTCTTCGATTTCCGTCCGAAGCTTTTTAAATAGTTTGTAACCGTATGTGCGGTCGAAGCCAGCTTGTTCAGCGGCATCTTTTACGTTTTGCGTTTCAAGGAATAATTCAATGAACAGCAGATGTTTTTCATTAACGTCCATTATAGTCGTTCCTTACTTGATTAGCCCGAAGGCGAGAATTATTGCAACCGCGAAAAGAATAATCACGATTTCATCTTTATACATCTATTAGGTTTCCATTATCCAACCTATCTTTTAACTGTAAAGAGATTCTATCTTCCATCCTACCTTTTAACCTAATAAAAAGCTTTAACGCTCTTTTCTTTTGTCATGGTGGTGAAACTCACTCTCTCTTCATAAGGGTGTAACTATTTATCCCTATATAGAGCCTAAGAAGTAGTTATATGTTCTTATAAACACCCCATACGGACCCTTAAAGCAGTCATATGTATCACTAAAATCACCTATATAAAGGCATAAATCACCCTAAAAGAGCCTTAGAAGCTGTTTTATCACTAAATGTCAGAATCCGACACCTGTCTGATATTGACACCTTGGAGCTGTTTTATCACTCTTTTAACTGCTTTATATGACCTCTATCGTCCATTTTATTAATAAATCAATGGTAGAATGAACTATAGAAGCCTATATAGACCCTGTATGACCTTGTATGACCCTGTGTGAATCCTGTATGACCTCGTCCGAATTCCCGTAACAGTGTATCATAAGGGTGTATGTGGGGTCCTGTGGGGTTTCCTAGGGATTTCAAGGGTTTATGTGAATAGTAGAAAATTACAAAATATCTGTGGGCTTTCCTGTCACCGTAACGGGTGGGTGGGGTGTCCCTTCGAAGCCTATGAGACCCAAACAATCCCGTCAATATCCGACACTGTCTGTTTTTGACTTTTGCATAGTTATTCACGCTGTATTCACTAGGGATTCTATGGGATTCCTGAGGGATTCAACTGCTAGATATGTGAATCAAGGCTCATATTGTGGTGTTATAGTGTGACGTTCTGTAAATCAGTCCAGTGATGGCACTTATTAGCGTATAGTGTAGGGTATGTATCCCCGTGGAGCCCGTGTGACCATGTAGGCTTACCGTATGCTATCCCGTTGGTATTACTAGGCTTTACAGGTCAGTATCCCGTATGGGAATGCGTACGCTATAAGGTATAGGTCAGTCAAGTATCAATAGGCATTATCTATTGATTATGTAGGTATCAATAGGCTATATATTAATAGGCTACGGTTATAGCTGTTACATCACTTTACAGTATGCCATTTAAAGCCCCTGAGAGCCCCGTGGTAAGCCGTGGGAATCCGTAGGTATTACGGCTAGGCTATAGGCTCAATATGCTTACTACGGGAATCGTTAGGGATATCAAGGGCTTACAGTTGTATATCCATACAGTTGGCACGCTTCCTGCTACGCGCGGACTATTAACCTAATAAGGCAGTATTCACTGTTTATTCATAGGTTATAAAAAGAGTTTTAATATGCTTTTTTAGTCTTTCGCTTTTTCATTGCAAGGTATATAGTTACTACATCAAACAGAAACAACGTTCTTTAACAACTAGGCAAGCAAGGCGCGACACATACCCAAGCGGTTAACACTTCTAAGGTTATGCAGTCACTAAGCGCATTCACCCACACTACGCAAAGCGAATATAAGTCTATAGAGTGTGGCGTACAGCTTACCACAAGAGGATAAACCAGAGCGCTAACGGTAGCGTTCGAGCTTATCTTTTAACGCTTGTTAATACTCCAAAGGGCTATACACTCTTGTATAGTCACTTTCTTTTCAAGCCAAACGATTTATCAATAACAGACACTAGGCGGTTATCATGGTCTTTACAATCTTATTACTAGGCATACCAACGCTATTTTGTATCGCTGGCATTGCTTCACTCTTTCTACTAGATTAGGCGGTTATCATGGCTAAACTCAACAAAGGTATGCAAGCGTTAGTTATTCAAGCTAACGACGAACAAATACCACACCTTGTAAGCGTCATACGACGCAAGCAATCGAAGGACTTATCATTACCTCACTGGTATTACAATAAGCCTATAGCGTATTACGAAGGGCTTTTACAAGGAGCCTACGCGACAATCGAACAAATACTTATGGCACACAATCAATATAAAGGTTATGGTGTGTATCAGGGTGACGAGTTACACCGCGTTTATTGTGTACCAAGGGGCTAGGTATGTTTAATTACAAGGGCTTTTACATTTTCCTTGGGGTGTCTCAGTGGCACTTATGCGAGACTAACAGGAATCACATCAAATCATTTGACACCGCAAAGGGTGCAAAGATATCAGCGAGCTTAAGAGGTTAATATGATTGATTACGCATTATACATCGGCACTGTATTAGCTTGTTGGTTGGCATTCGCAGACCAATTACTACAAGGGCTGTCACTACTGACTCACATCTTACCATAGGCGCTTATGTTCACATTAAGGGTATTATTTGTCGCATACGGTTTCGTGTGCGTCCTTCAGTTTTTCATAGGGTTTTACTTGGCTATTAAGGTGATATTATGAAGGTTTTAATTAGCTCACATCAAAACGGTTTCACTAATCAAGAGAATCAAAAGGCAACCAAGGCATTCACAACTTGGTTAAAGCATAATCAATATACGTATGAGCCTTGTGTGGGCGTATACAAGGGCAAGAAAGAAACAGCGTTTTTAATCAAGACCACTAAACACGGTTTACCTTTGATTGAGGCGAAAGCTTGGGCTAATAATCAAGAATGTATCCTTACCATGAACGATAATGGTGAGAACGCTTGTCTTGTGTACCCCGATGCAATCCCGATGAGCCTTGGGAAGTTTCGCAAGGTGTTCAAGTTTCAAGCCATGGTAAGAGAATCATATACCATATTACACGGTCGCTATTACGTAGCAGGATAAATACATGAAAAGATTAGACGGTTTAAGCGTAGTTCTAGAAGCGGGTGAGGCAATCATAGCTACAGGAGTGAGGGGATTGCGTCACCTAACCACGGGTAAGACATATTACGCCATTAACGGCACTGAGGGAGGTATATTTGAGTCCTCGCCATATGTCACGGTTATAAACGACGTTGGCAAAGAGTATAGTTGCCATCAATCAAGGTTCTCACAGTAGGTTAATCATTAAGCCCTTGGGAGTCCTGAGGGTTTAAGAGTGAACTTATCAAAAACAGACAGTGTCTGATATTGACACTAACGAGGTTTATATGATTATTCAGGTTATTGTAGGTTTAGCGGGTTGTCTCATTCACCCCGTTATAGGCTTACTTGGTATCACCTTGGTTCATTTCATTCTGGTTAAGAAGGGGTTACGTGATGAGTAAGACAATGAAGCTTGTAATCACATTGAGCATTGTGTTACCTCCTGTAGGTTTCGCGCTTGCTGTTATCTTGGCTGCTGTAGGTATGAGCAGGGAGTACACCAATGATAAGTCTTAACATGCAATTCATTCTAGGTGGTGTGTTTATCATTGCTTTCGGGCTTATCATGGTCGGTGAGGGCTTCGAAATCTTAGGGGCTCCAATGGTAGCCATCGGCATCGTTATGTCAGGAGCGGGAAGCCTTGACGCCTTAATGGAGCATATACGCTCTAAAGGTTATCGCCTATGAACCGATGCAATGTTATCTGCACTAATGAGCACGGGCTATTGGTTCGACTCACACTAACAGAACGAGCTACGTTTGACTTGTTGTATCAACTAACAGGTAACGGGGCTCCACGGGATTACAAAGGGCGTCATAACAACGCTGATTACATATTAAAGGTGATACGATGAAAGCATATAAAGCACGCATTCAACACACTTGTGGGTATCCTGAGCCTCAATTAAAGGAATCACACATACTCACACAAGAGCAAGTTTATTCAGGCGGAGAGTTTCATAACTTCACCTGTACACCTTTTCAAGATTGCAATGGTATAGGTCACACCTTCGAATGTGAGCGCAATCTCACACGCTACCGTGTCATTATGAGTAGTCAAGGCGTGCTAACCTTAGGCATTGCCAAACGAAACGAGCGAGGCTTTACAACGGTTCAAGCTTGCTTATCAGGTCATACACGTTTATTACAAGGGGTGCAAGTTACTGGAAACTAAGGACTTTTTAACACTCTTGTAAGTATATTTCACATCTTTTGTAAGTAAATAACGAGGGCTTCACATGAATATTACTAACTTAGAAACACTATTTGATAAGATTGACGGCGAGATTTTACCGATTGCGCAACTGGTTCTGGATGCTGGTACTCAACAACGTGCCAAGACAGATAAAGCAGCAATCGACGGATACACCGAAAGCATGAAGGTTAACGGTGTCGAGTCTTGGGAACCAATACAGGTTATCCAGCTCACACACGCTCACACGCTCCATGACGGCTCTGAATTAACAGCAGGGGCTCACATACTGGTTAACGGCTTCCAACGCCTTGACGCTTGTATAGGGGCGAACTATGACACATTCCCAACTAAGGTGTGTGAAGGTACGTTCGAAGAGGCTGTTTATTACAGCATGATAGCNAACAANCGGAACGGGGTATCGCTGAAGGGTGCGGATTATCAAAAGGCAATCAAGAAACTATACATCCTTGATGCTGCATGGCGCGAACATGGCAAGAAGAAAGAACTTGCATTGTTGTTTGGCTGCTCAACCAAGACAGTTGAACGAGCTGTGAAAGCTATTGACGCGGAGGTAAAGGGGCAATGCTTTAATATGTTTGCTGAAGGTAAGACTAACCAGCAAGTAGTGGACTTTAGTCACAAGGCACTCAACACGATTAAAACGTGGCGTGAAGAGTACGAGCAGTCATTGGAAGACGAAGAGACAGCAAAGCAGGAAAAGGAGCAAGCAGAAGCGAAAGCGGAGGCTGATAAATCCGACCTGTCATACCTTGAAATGACCATCGGTGAGGCAATGAAGGTTGTGGATAAGGAGATTCAAGCGGCAATCCTTGCAATCCTTAATAATACCTACGGAGCCCAAGCAGCACAGGATGAGCCTAAGGCTAGTGACACGCCTCAAGATGATGAGCCTAGCAACGATGAACCTGACCCATCATTAAGCCCTATGGATGCCCTA
>JGI24723J26617_10002794_pt1 | contig 13338 bp, 12 predicted proteins | sample Cruoilmetagenom6_FD_26617 | JGI IMG/M metagenome (IMG submission 26617) | reverse complement strand
GCAGTCATAAATCCAGATACTACAGGATAAGGAATATATCTTATATACTTTCCTAAGCCCAAAAAACCAAGTCCTACTTGTATGAGACCAGCTAATAAGAATACCGTTAAGATTGCTGGTAAAGCTTTTTCTACACTCCCGTCATTTGACGCTACGATACCTGCAATAATAACCATACTCACAGCTGTCATTGGTGCTGTTGGTCCCGAAATTTGAGTTGCAGTTCCTCCAAAAAGTGCTGCAAAAAAACTAATAAAAATCGCTCCATACAAACCAGCCTCTGGACCTAAACCTGAAGAAACACCAAAAGCTAATGCTAATGGTAAAGCTACAATTCCTGCGGTAATGCCTCCAAATGCATCGCCTTTAATATTTGAAAATAAATTCTTCATAGTTTATTTAGTATTGGATTAAATTAGTCTAAATTTTATTTAAATGAAAACCCTTCGGTAAAGTTTAGTTAGAAATTAACAAAAGCCATAATATTAATTTGATCTCTTCCAGAGGTTTCAAAAAACTGATTCATATAGCCTAGCTCCATTCTTAAGTTATCTGAAAATGTATAACCTAAACCACCAAACACTCTATTTCTATCGAAAACAGAAGATTTTGTGTTTAAAAATATTTCATTATACAATGAAAGATAGAGCGGGTTTTTGCCTTCTTCTTTATATTGAAGAGGAATTTTTATTCCTAAAAAATACCTAAAACGCATTTTAAAATCGTCATCAACAAAACGCTGTTCAAAACGGTAACGATGGCTAAAACCAATTTTACCAAGGCTCTGTTTTGTTGTGAACTGTTGAAAAATTCGGTGTTCATTTACAGAAGCTTTATCGTCAGTGTCACCAATGTAATTTTCAGATAAAATATAACCATATCCTAGCAAAATATTGTTATTATTCTCTGATAAATTGTAACCAATTCCTGTTCTTAAAAGTAACTGCTCTAAATCGCCTACAACATTGTAATTTCTATATTGAATCTCATTATGAATATTCCATTTAGAATTTATTTCTTTATTACCTATGTAAATTAACCAGTTTCCTAAATTACTATCTTGACTCATAGCAAACATCGGCAGCACTAATATTAATATTAGTACCACCGTTTTGCTTTTCTTTTTCATTCTAAATTGACTCATCAATTCGTTACTTTTTATTAATAAAACTCAACGGCTCCTGTATTGATGTCATACATAGCTCCAAGAATTTTAATCTCCCCATTTTTCTCCATCTCAGTTAATATTGGACTTTCCGCATGAATTCTATCTATGGTTAATTCTACATTTTTCTTTGAGACTTGGTCAACAAATTCTAAATTTTTAGACGTTCGTAAACTTTCATCTTTAGGTTCTACTACAGCATTTACAGCTGGATTAATTTTTTCAATTAATTTCGTAAGATTACCCATCTCTGCATGATCACAAGCTCCTTTTATTGCGCCACAACTTGTGTGACCAAGAACAACAATTAGTTTTGTTCCTGCTAGTTTGCAAGCAAACTCCATGCTTCCTAATATATCTTCGTTTACAAAATTTCCAGCTATTCTTACGCTAAAAATATCGCCTAATCCTTGGTCAAAAACCAATTCTGCAGAAACTCTTGAATCTATACAACTCAAAATCGTCGCAAATGGAAATTGGCCATCACTCGTATCATTTACTTGTTCTAAAAGATTACGATTGGCTTTTAAGTTATCTTGAAATCTTTGATTTCCTTCTTTTAAGTATTGTAATGACTTTTCTGGAGTCATTGTTGCTTGAGTTTCTTTTGTATGTGCTTTCATATATTTTACTATTTATTTAATTAAATTTTGAATTTATTATGTTATGCTTCTGAAACTAATAAAGAAACATTCAACGTGTTTACGACTTCTTTTAATGAAGTTTCTTTTGTGCCTTTCTTATTACCTGCATTTCTATCCACACACAATAAATTAATATTGTTTTTTATAAGATAAGAAGAAATTGTAGTCATTACATCAGCATTTTGCTCAAAGACGTACTCTATGGTGTTTTCTGAGTTTTCTACAGATACATTTGTTGCTTCTTTTTGACTATTACTAATTTTAAAAGATTTTAAAGGTGTTTTTGTATGTGTTATTAANTCTTTAGAAAACTCAGTGTCAAAAATTTTATTGGAATCATTTAAAACTCCTATGCTCATTTTTTCATTTGGTACTAAAGCATTCTCATTGGCAGAAATCATAATAACTCCTTTGAATTCCTTTAAAATAAAACGCGTAATACTATCTCCAATAAGCTGAAGCGGATTAGAATCGCGCTGTCCCAAAACAATAATATCTGGCTTAGATATCTTGATCTGATTACGTATCTCTTCTTTTACTTTTCCGAATGCATAATTACCAGTAATCTTTATATCATACNCATTTGAAAAGTCATTAACCAAGGCATCAATTGTCTTTTTGGTATTGTTATGTTCTTCATTTAAAGTTCTTATTGCAGTGAATTGATTATCTCTATCTACAATATCAATGTGCTTTTTAACATGAAATAATGCNATTTCTGCATCAATCATTTTGGCTAAACTCACACTACTCTTTAAAGTCGTATCTGCGGTTTTCTTTAAATCTGAAAGTACTAATATTTTATATTTATTATTTTTCATGTTATATTAACTTAAACTGATACTAGACTTAGGTCTTAATTGAAAAAACTCGATAAAACTTGGCGGATTTTCAACAACACCTCTTTTTGAAATTAATTTGATATCAATATTTCGTTCTTTTGCTTTGAAAGCAAAGTCTTCNAGAATTTCAACAATATCATAATCAAGGTATCTTGTTTTTGTAACATCAAATTCTAAATAGGTGTCTCTTGGCAAACTATCTAATTCTTTTAAAATCGCACCTTTATTAAAAAATGTAACTTCTTCAGCAAGGGCCATTTTAATTTTATGCTTNCCATTACTATTATCTTCAATATGAAGGAAATGAGAATTTTGGTAACTTTTTAATAAGATTACAACAATACCTACCAATAATCCTAAACCAATACCTACTAGTAAATCAGTAAATACAATTCCGAATACAGTTACAAAAAATGGAACGGATTGTTTCCAACCGAGTTTATACATTTTCACAAACAAGGCTGGTTTTGCTAGTTTATAACCAACAATCAATAAAATTGCAGCTAATACAGATAAAGGAATCTTATTAAGTAAGGTCGGTATTAATATCACAGAAATCAATAATAAAAATCCATGAATAATAGCAGACAACTTACTCTTACCACCAGACTGAATATTAGCAGAACTTCTAACAATTACTTGAGTTATTGGAAGTCCTCCAACCAAACCAGATAATATATTACCTGCACCTTGTGCCAATAATTCTCGGTTTGTAGGTGTTACATTTTTATCTGGATCTAGTTTATCTGTTGCTTCAACACACAATAAGGTTTCTAAACTAGCTACTAAAGCTATTGTAAAAGCAATAATCCAAACTTCAGGATTAGTAATTGCTGAAAAATTAGGGAAACTAAATTGACCTATAAAAGAATCTAAATCATCTGGAACTGGTACACTTACTAAATGTGAATCTGCAATAGCAAGCGCTTCATTAGATTGCGTTATGATGTAAAAGATGATTCCTACTACAACAGCCACTAAAGGCCCTTGAATGATTTGAAANACCTTTCCTTTTTTTGATAAAACATTGCTCCATAACAGTAAAATACCTAATGCTATAAAACCAACTACCATAGAGCCTATTATGAGNTTATCAAAAATATTCCAAATTGCCGAAAAAGTATTTTCTCCAGACATCTCCACAAAACTATCGGCTCCTTCTGGTTCTGCATCATAACCAAAGAAATGTGGAATTTGCTTCAAAATAATTATAATTCCAATACCTGTAAGCATACCTTTAATAACAGATGATGGAAAATAATAGCCAATAATTCCAGCTTTTAAAATTCCAAAAACTAATTGAATCACACCTCCTAAAACAACAGCAACTAAAAAGTTTTCATAACCTCCCAAAGTACCAATTGCTGTTAATACGATGGCTGCTAAACCTGCTGCAGGTCCACTAACTCCAATTTTCGAACCGCTTAAGGCTCCTACTACAACTCCTCCAATAATTCCAGCAATTAATCCAGAGAAAAGAGGTGCTCCACTGGCTAACGCAATACCTAAACATAAAGGTAAAGCCACAAAAAAGACAACGACACTTGCAGGCAAGTCGTTTTTTAATGTTTTAAACATTTGATATAATGATTTTATACTATTGATTTTATATCAATAGTTTGTTTTTAATATTTTTTAGGGACAAAAAAATGTCGAACGAATAAAATATTAAATAAAATCTGGTGGAGGAGAAAGGATGTTTATATGCGGATTTAGGTAATTTTTAAAGAAATAACCTAAATTATCATTAGAATTAGAAGCTAATAAACTTTCAGCTTCGACAAGTTCTTTGGTCGGTAATATTTTTAAGGTTTCTTTTTCTTCTTCTTCAGTGATACTGTAAAAGATAGAAACATCAAAAGAATCATCCATAGCAATAATTATTAATGGCGCAGTAATTAAGGCCACAAATAAAACAGAAAATAAAATTGCAATGGTTTTTCTTTGCATAAAAATAAATTTGAAATGCAAATATAGTCTAACAGGACTATAGAAGTGTTAAGGAATTTTTAAAAGTTTTTCAACATTTTGATATCATCATTCATTATCCAACCTGTTTTGCCATCAGATAATTTGATTTTTTTCCAGTTATTAACGGTATCTAAGACTTGAACTTTTGTTCCTTCATGAAGTACAAATGCTTCAGAACTTCTCAAATTTGGCTCACTCTTAATCTTTGTTTCCTGAGCAAAAACAATTGCTGGTTGATCATTGCTTACCAATTTAAACTTATGAAAAGCAAAAACTAAAGCAACTATAGCTAACAATAAAGACATATTACTAGTGATAAAGGCAAGTCGCTTTTTTGATGTAGAATGCGTAAAATAATAAGTAATAAATAGCACTACAAAGAGTATAATTAAAACGACAGACGTTTTAGCCCAAGTATCAAAAGACATAACATTCGTCATGTTTTTTATGAGTTTTGATATTCCAACCTCAGGAACTGTATCTATGGCATCAACTGTCATATTTCTAGCGAATGCAATGTTGTTTTTGATGTCTTTATCGTTTGGTTTTAGCAACAGTGCTTTTTCGTAATAATAAATACTAGGTGCAATATGATTCAGTTTATAATGCGCATTTGCCATGTTAAAATACAATTCTGCAGAATGCTCACCAGAGTCTAATATGGCCTTATATTTTTCTATAGCTTCTGTATAATTTGCATCATTGTACAATGCATTTGCATCATCAAAAAGTTGATTGTTTTGAGCAAATGTTAATGTGCTTATTAAAAAGAATATTATGTAAGTTATTTTTCTCATTTTAATCTAAAACAGAAAGGTTTCGACAGCGCTCAACCCAACAGTTATAATTTATCTAATTTCTTTATCAATAATCGCTATTGTTGAAGCTGCTTTTTCGTAATCCTGTTGCATCTCTACATTTGTAATTGGTGTATATCTTGCCAACTCACAATGCTCAAGAATATTTACAAACTCTTGAATTACATTTTTATTAACTTCTCTTTCAGTTAATACCGTTTGTATTTTCTCTTTACTTAACTCACTAGTTTCAATATGTAATTTAGCCTTAAGATAATTATGTAATGCTTTTTCTAAAGCAATATAAAACGCTTCTTTTTGACCTAATGATTTCTTTGCTTCACTCAAGTAACGTTTTGCCAATCTATCTGCTTTTCTAATTCTATTTCCAAAAACATCTGCATTGCGTTCTTCCTTTTTCTTATGGTATATCAATGCCAATGGGATTGCTAAAAAAGGCAATAGTAGAGACGTCCAAAACGTCATACTTTTAAAGAAATAATCTGTATTTACTGGCTTTAAATTAGCATTTGTTTTAACAAATGCAAACTGATCACCGTTTAAAACAACATTTTGTTTACCATTATTTGTTGATGCAATATTATTATCTGAATTAGTAGTATTTACTGGCCCTTCAAGCACATTGATTACAATTTCTCCAGATGATACTGTTTTATAACTTTCCGTTTTAGGATCAAAATAAGAAAACGAAATACTTGGTATTGGATACTTACCTTTGTATTGAGGCACAATAGTATAGCCATCTGAAATAGAGCCATACATTCCGCCAAGATTTGTATTTATATTTTCATTGTGTTCTGGTTCATAAACTTCAAGTGAGTTAGGCAATCTTAACTTTGGTAATTCGAAAAGTTTTAAATTTCCGTTTCCAGTTACCTCAACTCTTGCTTGTAAAGATTCTGAAGCATTTAATTCCGTTTTAGAAGTAATAACATTAAATTTAAAATCACCTACTGCTCCAGAAAAATCATCAGGTTTCCCTTGTTCTGGCAATGGTTTTACATCTATAGTTCTACTACCTGCCGAAACACGTTTGTTAACTTGTGCCATTAATCGTCCACCGAAAAAATCTCGACGCTTAGTTGGTACCTCAACGGTTACATCTAAACTTAGAGGTTCAATTTCTAATTTTCCTGTTTTTTGAGGATATAAGACTGTTTTTCGAAGTACAACATATCTGTAATTATCATCACCATTATAGCTGCCATTTTGAATTTTTAAACCTTTAATATTAATATTCTGACTCCAAAAATCATTATATCTAGGATTGTCTATTTCTTTCCAATTACTAACACCTGTGTTTTGTGACACGTAAAGCTTATATACTACAGTAATAGCTTCGTTTAAATAAGGGTTTGCTTTTGAAACTTCAGCAACCAAATGAATGTTTTCAGAAGCGACACTTTCAGCGTTATCAGGATCATTTGGTCGTTTTACAGCTGCAGTAACATTTACAGTTACTACTTGGGTTTTATATACTTCTCCATCAATTTCTATAGTGGCTTGTGTGATTTTAAGTGGACCTCTTTTTTTTGGAGCAAGAAAATAACTATACGTTTTTTTATAGGAACGTTTTCCGTTTAACCAAGACTGACTTACAGATGTGTTTGGTCCACCAACNACAGTGAAATTGTTAAAATCTGGCGGATTAAAATTATCGCCATCTTTATTCATTTCAAAATCGATTCGCAAACGCTCATTTATACCTAGCTTGGTCTTACTTACTTTGGCTTCAAACTTTATTTGTGCCGAAGCGATACTCGTGCTAAGTACTAGAAATAGAATTGATATGTGTTTTATTATTTTCATTATTTAAAAAGCACTTCGACTACGTTTAGTGCNACATTATNTTTTTTTAGCTCTCTTAATNGAAATCTTTCAAGAATTAACTGTCAACTGAACACTATATTACCAGTCTTTTTCAGTTTTTACTTTTACTCCTTTTTGCTTTTCAGCATTTATTTTTTGTTGAACTTTTTGTTCTTGGTTATTCATTGCTTCTAACAAATTCTTTATTTGTTGAGGAGACAACTGACCTTGTTTTGGTTGAGGCTTACTTTGTTGGTCTTTATTTTCACCTTCTTTTCCATCTTTTTCATCTTTAGGTTTTCCTTGATCGTCTTTTTGATCATCACCTTCCTTTTTATCTTGGTCGCCTTCGTCTTTTTTGTCTTGATCGTCTTTCTTTTCTTCGTTTTCTCCTTTATCCTTTTCTTCGTCGTCGCCTTCTTTTTCCTGTTCTTGCTCTTGCTTATCGTTTTCATCTTGCTCATCCTGCTGCTGCTCTGCACATTCTTTTGCAAGTNCAAAATTGTAACGTGTTTCGTCATCAGTAGGATCATTTCTCAATGCGTTTTTAAAAGCTTCAACAGCTTCTTTACACTTTTTGTTTTGCATTAAGATATTCCCAATATTATGATAAGCCTTGTGTTTTTCGGCTTTGGAAATTGCATTTTCAGCAGCTTGTGTATGGCGAAATAAGGCTTCATCGTACTGGCCTTTTTCGTAATAAGAATTTCCTAAATTATAAGTTCCTGCAATAGTAGTTGGCTGTTCTGAAATGGCTTTTCGATATTCCATTTCTGCTGAAATATAATCCTCAGAACCAATAAGCTCATTACCTTCATAAACATAATTATTAGCCTTTTGAAGCTGTAGCTCCTTTTCCTTGTTTTTGTCTTGGGCAACAGAAACAATAGATATTAAAGCCATAAAAACAGTAAATAAATATTTCATGTTCTGGTTTATGTTAAAACGATGATGATATGTTAATGTATTGACTTTCATTGTATGCAAACAGCAAGATAAAAAACTGTGAGACGTGTTATAGTTAAAGATTTTATAAAATATTATAATACTATTTTAACGGTTAAAAATTCTCGTTAAAAAGGTTTAATCGTTTTAACCAACCTGTTTTTCTTTCTAAAAAGAAAATATCTATAAACAAAAAGAAAATAGCGAACCCTAAAAACCATTGAAACTGATCTTTAAAATCGGCAAATTCTTTGGCTTCAAACTCTGTTTTATCCATTTTATTGAGAATATCTCTAATGGTATCAACGACTTCATTGGTGTTATTTCCATTAATGTATGAGCCATTAGCTTCCTCTGCAATATCCTTTAAAGTATCTTCATTTAATTTAGTAATAACGGTTTCTCCATTATTGTCCTTTTTATAATTTAAAACAATCCCATTTCTTTTTATTGGAATTGGTCCACCTTTTACATCACCAACACCAATTGTAAAAATTCTGATACCTTCATTACTTGCTTCTTCTGCTATAGCTGCAGCTTCATCAGTATGATCTTCGCCATCAGAAATAATGATTAGAACTCTGTTCGTTTGTTCTTCATTATCAAAATAGGTCTTAGACAATTGAATGGCTTCACTAATTGCTGTTCCTTGTGAAGACAACATATCAGTATTCATATTTTGTAAAAACATTTTGGCAGACGCATAATCTGTTGTAATTGGTAACTGCGGAAAGGCTTTTCCTGCGTAAGCAATAATACCTACACGATCACTTGCTAAATTATTTATGATTTGAGTGACCAATTGTTTTGATTTTTCTANNCGGTTTGGCGCAATGTCTTCAGCNAACATACTTTTTGAAACATCTACNGCAAACACAATATCNACTCCTTCACGCTTGACTGTTTCTAGTTTTGTTCCAATTTTTGGATTTACTAATGCTATTGACAAACACGCAAAAGCTAAACACAATACAACAACCTTTAAAATAGATTTAAATAAGGATTGGTTTGGACTTAAACGCTTCAAGAGCGCTTTGTTTGCAAATCGTTTCTGTGTTTTATGTTTCCAAATTTGGAGCACCATAAAAAGTATGATAATTACTGGAATTACCATTAACACCCAAAACCATATTTTTTCTTCTAATTGATACATGTTTCTTACTCTCTTCTAAACAAAACTTCTAAAAATGGTATAACGTAACATCAATTCTAATAGTAATAGCAAACCAGCTAAAATGACTAGTGGTCTGTATTTTTCTTCGTAATTATAGAATTTAAATTCTTCTACTTCTGTTTTTTCTAATTTATTGATTTCTCCATATATTTCTTCGAGCTTTTTATTATTAGTTGCTCTAAAATATTTGCCTCCTGTNACTTCNGCGATTTCTTTTAATAAATCTTCGTCGATTTCAACTTGAACTCTTCCATATTGAAAAGATCCATTTGGTTTAATAGCAACTGGAGACAATGCCATGCCATTAGTTCCTAAACCAATCGTGTACGTTTTAATACCATACTCGACAGCCAATTCACTTGCAATTTTTGGATCTATAAAGCCTGAATTATTAACACCATCAGTCAATAAAATAATAACTTTACTCTTGGCCTTACTATCTTTTAATCTATTTACAGAGGTTGCTAGTCCCATTCCAATAGCAGTTCCTCCTTCAATAATAGTATTGTACTTTATGTCTCTTAACGAACGTAATACAATCGCTTTATCACTTGTAATTGGTGTTTTGGTGAAGCTTTCTCCTGCATATTCAACAAGGCCAATTCTATCATTAGGCCTACCTTCAATAAACTGAGCTGCAACTTTTTTTAAAGCTTCTAATCTATTTGGTAATAAATCTTTTGCTAGCATACTTGCAGACACATCAATTGCCATTACAATATCAATACCTCTAGTTGTTTTTGTTTTTGATGACACATCAACTGTTCTTGGTCTTGCTAAAGCTGTGATTAGTAATCCTAATGCTAAGAGCCTTAATACAAACAGAATTGGTTTTAAACTTGCTAACCAAGATTTGGTAACTTTAAATCCTTTAATACTAGACATTTTAAGTTCTGCTGTTTGCTTTTTTCTAGTAATAACGTACCACACAACTGCTAGTGGAAGCAATAACAACAACCAAAACCATCCTTTATTTAAAAATTCTATTCCTTCTAACATTACTCCTCAGCTTTTTTAAGTTCTATTGAATTTAAAACACGTTCAATCATCTGATTTGCATAATCATCATCTTCTAACCATTGTAAAATAATTTGCTGTCTTACAGTTTCTGCTTTAAACAAGATAATAGCATAACTGGCTGTCCTAAAATCTCCATCAATCTCTAAGGTCATTGTTCCAAATGTCTTTAAGCCTTCAGCAGCATTTGGTGTAATAAACTGTTCTCTTTTTATTGTAATATCTTTGGCACCTTTAGACTCTAAACTTTCTATGAATTTTTCGGAAGCTGATAATAATTCTGCAGCTTTTCCTTCATCTGTAGCTAGTTGCTTTTTCTCTTCTTCAGAATAGTTGAATACAGTTGTACTTAATTGAATATCTATTCCTGAATTAAGAGCTGCATATCTAAAAGTAGTGTTCTTTATCTTGTCTTTAAACGCTTCAGGAACCTCTACAACTTCTCGCTTCAAAACCTTAGGCGTGCTAATCGTTATAGGAGGTATTCCATATTCACTTCTTACCCAATCACCTTCTAAAAGCTCTTTACTTTCATGACCAATGAGCGTGTCTTTTACGTAAGTAAACCCGTATTTTATACCAAAGCCAACAAAGGTTGCAATAATTAAAAAAGCCGAAATAAAGACAGTAATTACTACTTTTTTACGTTTCTTTTTACGCTCTTGTTCTTCTTTATATTGTTGATTCAATAATTTTTCTTCTTCAGTTGGTTCTGGCAAAGCTTCTTTAACGTGATCTATTTCAATATCAATTGTATTTCTGTCTAATTTTGCGAGTTCAACATCTGGAGCAGATTTAGCAAATTTTACTAAATCGGCTCGTTTTAAGATGGTTTCAAGGTTTCGAATATCGTCTTTGCTTAATTCAATTTGATTCGCATCTTTTAGGAGATTTAATCTTGAAATTAATTCATCTGTCGTACTTTCCAAAGCTTTATCATATACCTTTTCATCTAAATATTTTCTGATAATAAAGGTCAACTCTGAATAGTAATCTTTCAATTCTGAATTCTCTAAATACGTACTTTCATCTAATGTCTTTAATGCTAGTTTTGCTCTGTCATAAGGTGGAAGCAATGCAATTTTAGCTTCTTCAGACAACGGTTTCTTTCTCCAAATAAACAAGTATAATAAAAAGGCAACAAGAGCTACAGCTAGTAGAATTCCTAAAACCATTAGCCATCTATTATTGCTGCTTTTTTCAACCTCAATAAAAGGCTTAATATCATAAAGTCCTTGTTTTGTTGTATCGACTTCAATATTTGAAACTTCAACACGTAGNGAATCTGTAAAAAATGTTTTAGTACCAATAATAATTTTTTGCTTCGGAATGGTGTAAGCACCTGAATCAAATTGTGTTAATCCGTATNGTTTTATTAATTGATATTTAGCATTGTTTTTTGTAGTATCAACCTTATAAGATTCTATCATTTCTAAAGGCGAAAATGTTTGCCCTTCAGGAAACACTACTAAATCGGTTGTATCGGCTTCAACCTCAACCTTAAATGTAATTTGCTGACCGATTTTAATTTTAGTAGAATCTATAGAAGATGTGACTTGTGCTGCTAAAACAAAAGGCATTAGGCACAAGACAAAAGTAAAAAAGATCGAAACCTTATTCTTTTGTAAAACTATCATATATCTTAACTTTCTACTTATCANTTTTACTTTTTACTTTTTACTTTTTACTTAAATATTATCTTCTTTTAAAATAACCTAATAATTTTTTCACGTAGCTTTCATCGACACGACAATCAATTGTTCCAGCTCCTGATTTTGTAAACGTATCTTTATAGTAGTCCACTTTTTCTTGATAGTATTTGCTATAATTAGTTCGTATCGTTTTAGACATCGTATCAACCAAAACTAGCTCTCCACTTTCTTCATCTTGCATTTGAACCATTCCTAAATTTGGAATGCTTTCTTCATGTTTATCGTAGATTCTAATTCCTGTAATATCATGTTTGTTTGCGGCAATTTTTAATGTTTGTTTGTAATCGTCTGCAATAAAATCGCTCAACACAAAAACAATCGCTTTCTTTTTCATCACATTAGATAAAAACTTTAAGGCTTCAGCAATATTAGTGCGTTTACTTTTAGGTTGAAATTCAATCAACTCACGAATAATTCTCAATACATGAGAACGTCCTTTTTTAGGTGGAATGTAAAGTTCTACGGCATCTGAAAACAAAATCAATCCAATTTTATCATTGTTTTGAGTTGCAGAAAACGCTAAAGTAGCTGCAATTTCGGTAGCAATTTCATTTTTGAATTGTTCATCAGTACCAAACAGATTAGATCCTGAAATATCAACCATAAGCATCATCGTTAGTTCTCGTTCTTCTTCAAAAACTTTAACATAAGGCTCGTTATAACGTGCAGTTACATTCCAATCAATATTTCTTACGTCATCACCAAACTGGTATTGTCTTACTTCAGAAAAAGTCATACCACGACCTTTAAAAGTCGAATGATATTCGCCTCCAAAAATATGATCAGACAATCGTCTTGTCTTAATCTCAATTTTTCGTACTTTTTTTAGTAATTCCTTAGTATCCATATNTTTAAGTATGCAGTGTGCAGTCTTCAGTTAACAGTAAATTCAAATCAGNATTCGAGTAAGTGACTACTTACTGAATACTGATTTACTGAAAACTCATTTATGGTACTTCAATCTCGTTAACAATCTTATTAATGATGTCTTCTGAAGTAATATTTTCTGCTTCAGCTTCATAAGTAATTCCAATTCTATGACGTAATACATCATGAACTATTGCACGAACATCTTCAGGAATCACATAGCCACGACGCTTTATAAAGGCATAACATTTTGCTGCAGTAGCCAAATTAATACTACCACGAGGCGAAGCTCCAAATGAAATTAATGGTTTTAAATCTGATAATCTATATTTTTCAGGATAACGGGTTGCAAAAATAATATCAAGAATATATTT
>JGI24723J26617_10002789_pt1 | contig 13362 bp, 17 predicted proteins | sample Cruoilmetagenom6_FD_26617 | JGI IMG/M metagenome (IMG submission 26617) | reverse complement strand
CATAAGTAAGTAATAAAACAGGGAGGTCAAACGTCGCAAATAAAATTGTAATAACAGTACCTGCAATAGATGATTGTGCAAGAATGTACATGAAAATAACTACATGTTCTGTATAGTTGAATTTTTTTAAATTGAAAAAAACTAACTTAGATAATAAGGCATAGAATGGAACATATAACATCATGACGAAAGATTGATATTCCATCAGTAAATCCAGATTCTTTTTTTGGAGATCCTCTGCTCCATTAGTTGCGAGAGACGAAAAATCTAAATAATCTGGAAAGATTTTATTTAGAATAAACATTTGTATTCCAAGCAAGGTAAGGGCAAGTGCAAAGTAGCTTATTACATTTACATATTTTTTTCTAACTCCTTGAATATAGCCTTCAATAACAACTTCTGGTTTTGTGAAGAGTGTAGTAAAAGTTCTTAGTAGCTTATTGTCGTAGTTAAAAAAAGTTTCACTAAAATGTTCAAAAAGATTTCGAACGGTCAATCTATTTCGAATCACTTTCGCGCCACAGCTATTGCAAAAATCATCTTGTTCTTTTAAAAGAGTATCACAATTTTTACAATTCATATTAAGCTAGATCTTTCTTTATTATTTCCACTAGTTCTTCGGTATCTTTAAACATCACAAATTCGCCGGCTTTAAAATAAGAAATTTGTCCGGTTTCTTCACTTACCGCCAAAGCTAAAGCATCTGTTTTTTCCGTTATACCAACGGCTGCTCTATGACGTAAACCAAAACGTTGCGGTAAGGTTTTTTCATTATTTACAGGTAAAATAACTCGTGTTGCTTTTACTACATTGTTTTCAATAATAATGGCGCCATCGTGTAACGGGCTATTTTTAAAAAAGATACTTTCTATAATAGGTTGGGTCACTTCAATATTCATAAGATCTCCAGTAGCCTTTAAAAAATCAAGACTATTATTGTGCTCTAAAACAATAAGTGCTCCGGTTCTAGAGGCTCCCATTTTTGTACATGCAGCAATAATAATATCCACATCGGTACCATCGCTAGTTTCCGTTTGTAAAAATTTAAGTTGCTTGAAGAATTTTTTCCGACTTCCAAAATTGGTAGAACCAATCATTAGTAGAAATTTTCTAATCTCTTGCTGAAAAACAACAATAAGTGCAAACATTCCTACGCTAATAAAACCTCCAAGAATATTACTTAAAAGCTGCATTTGTAATGCTTGTGTGATTTTCCAGATGATATAGATAATTACAATTCCGATAAAAATATTTATAGCAACGGTACCTTTTACTAGCTTGTATACATAGTAGAGTAGTAGTGCTACCAAAATAACATCTATAATGTCTACGATGGTAAATTTTAGTAAGTCGTCAAATATTTCCAATGGTTGGGGGTTTTTGTAAATTTAGTAAAATTAGATTAATAAATAAATTCGTAGTTAGAAACTGTTGGTCCGTCTACATCAAAGCCCATAAATAGCGATTTGATACTAATGTATTCTTGGAAATTTAAATTTCTATTAAAATGTAGGTTTATAGTAAAACCACTAGAATCGAAATCAAACCCATTCGAAACTTTTATGGTTTTTATATCCGAAAGAATGCCATCTATAATAGTGGTATTTGTGTTTACGGTTTCTGGTAAAAAAGATTGAATCAATATCTCCTCCATGCTGTTTACCATAACGTCCAATACAAAAATGGTTTTTTCTATTTCGGTGTCTTTTTCATCTGCGTAGGTTTTATAAACAACATCTGTAAAGTCCAAAAAACCTAAATTTTTAATACTTGTATTATTACAGGTATAATAATTTTTTACACCTTCTTTTTTATGACTTGAATTCTTCTTTTTATCTTGTAAAAAAATGATTTGCGGAATTGCTTTATCTAGCGTTAATCGTTTATCCACATTGACCAACCAGTTGGTTGTACTGATTAGATTTTTTCTATTGAGCTCTAAACTATCCGGTTCTGTTTCGTCATAAAAAATATATGCAGGCGAAATGTCTAAAACTTCTGTAACCTTAGTATTGTTAATTTCTGGTAACTGGATTGCTTTTTTTGTACCGCAAGAGGTAATTAGAATTAAAATAAATACGTAAAATAAATGTTTCATGACTAGTTAAGTTGGTCGGTTAATTTAATGGTTTCTGTAGCTTCCTTTACATCGTGAACGCGTAAAATAGTAGCTCCTTTTTGTAAAGCAATGGTGTTTAAAACGGTAGTTCCGTTTAAAGCTTCTTGCGCTGTGTTTTCTAGTGTTTTATAAATCATAGATTTTCTAGAAACTCCAGCAAGTATTGGGAATTCTAATATTTTAAGGAGTTCTAAATGTTTTAGCACTTCAAAATTTTGTGCTGTGTTTTTGGCAAATCCAAAACCAGGATCTACAATAATATCTTTAATACCAAGTTTTTTAGCTTCGTTAATTCTTTCCGAAAAATAAAAAAGAAGCTCTTTCATTATGTTATTATAATTGGCTTGGGCTTTCATGTTTTGCGGCGTACCTTTCATGTGCATCATAATATAGGGCACTTGTAAATTTGCCACCGTTTGCAACATGTTTTCGTCTAGTTTTCCTGCCGAAATATCATTAATTAATGCAGCTCCAGCTTGAATGGCCTGTTTTGCAACTTCGCTTCTAAAAGTGTCTATCGAAATTGTTATTTCCGGAAATTCCTCAATCAATAATGTGATGATGGGTAGCAAGCGTTGTAATTCTTCCGCTTCACTAATATGCGTTGCATTTGGTCTAGAACTATATGCGCCAATATCTATAAAAGTAGCTCCGTTTTTAAGCATGGTTTCTACTTGTGATACAATCTCACTTTCATTTTTATATTTTCCGCCGTCATAAAAAGAATCTGGAGTAAGATTCAATATGCCCATCACTTTAGGTGTTGTTACATCGATGAGTTTGCCTTTGCAATTTATTGTCATATTTATTTCCTGCGAAAGCAAGAATCTCTTTTTAGGTTATATATTATTTAGTTTCGTAAAAGTATTCGAGATAGAAATGAAACTTTAAAACCCGAAACTTTGAACTCTGAACTATTTATGCGAAATTTACGCAAAATTGATTTTGAACTCATCTTGATTTTTTGTTTTTAACCGAAAATGAGATAAAATTTATTTAGATGAGATACTTTTTGAAAGACATAGCATCGTCTACGTATAATAAAAGTAGCAAAATATAAATGAATTTTAATCATTTTTCAGGAAATAGAAAAAACAATATGAGTTCCACATATATGCAAGATACTTCAAAACAATATAACGCTGTAGTAAATACGTGCAGAAGCTTATTTATTAATAAAATGTCGGATTACGGAAGTGCATGGCGAATACTAAGGTTGCCATCACTTACCGATCAAATTTTTATAAAAGCCCAACGCATTAGAAGTTTACAACAAAACGAGGTTAGAAAAGTCGATGAAGGAGAAATTAGTGAGTTTATTGGTATTATAAATTATAGCATTATGGCGTTAATTCAATTAGAAAAAGGGGTTGTAGAGCAACCGGACTTGTCTACCGAAGAAGCGACAGCGCTTTATGATGAAAAAGTTGCTATCACCAAACAACTTATGGAAGATAAAAACCATGATTATGGTGAAGCTTGGCGAGATATGCGGGTGAGTAGTCTAACCGATTTAATCTTACAGAAGTTACTTCGTGTAAAACAAATTGAAGATAATGCCGGGAAAACCATTGTTAGTGAAGGTATTGATGCTAATTATCAAGACATGATTAATTATGCCATTTTTGCCATGATTCATTTGAAGGGGTAATAAAACAAACTCCAAAAACTAAATTCCAAAAAGCTTGGGTACTAATAAAATATTTGATTTAGAAGAAAGAACCTATCAGTTTGCAAGAGATTGTCGTTTTTTAGTAAGAGATTTAAAAAAGACAATTTCTAATATTGAAGATGGAAAACAATTAGTTAGATCCTCTGGTTCTGTTGGAGCAAATTATATTGAAGGAAATGAAAAACTTGGAGAAAAAGATTTAAAATTTAGAATCAAAATTTCAAGAAAAGAAGCAAAAGAGAGTGAATATTGGCTAAGATTATTAAAAGATTTGAATGAAGATGATGTAGAACGAATCGAAAGTCTAAGAATGGAAGCAGGAGAAATAAGAAAAATATTATCAGCAATAATTAACAAATTAAAATAATTTTTAAAAACAGAAGCTCCTCAAGTATAGTTTTGGAGTTTAGTTTTTGGAATTTAGAATTTTATTTATATATGAAATACATCACACATCTTTGCAGAATCCTAGTTGGCGGATTATTTATCTTTTCAGGATTAATAAAACTAAATGACCCATTAGGTTTCTCNTATAAACTACAAGAATATTTTAGTGCAGACGTTTTAAATCTGCCGTTTTTAGATCCTTATGCTTTAGGGATTTCTGTATTTGTAGTCGTTCTAGAAGTGGTTCTAGGTGTCTTTTTACTTATTGGTTATAAACCGAAATTTACGGTTTGGAGTCTTTTTGCCATGATTGTATTTTTTACGTTCCTAACTTTTTACGCTTGGTATTTCGATAAGGTAAAAGACTGTGGATGCTTTGGTGATTTCTTACCAATGAAACCTATAGAAAGTTTTATAAAAGACTTGATATTACTAGGGTTAATCATTGTATTACTTATTGGTTTACGATATGTAAAACCGCTATTTGGTAAGTTTCCAACAACCATTTTAGCCCTTTTAGGCTTTTTAGGAAGTCTTTGGTTTGGTTATCACGTGTTAATGCATTTACCAACTTGGGATTTTAGAGCATATAAAGTTGGCGCAAATATTCAAGAAGGAATGGAAACTCCTGAAGATGCAGCGAAAGCAGTTGTAGAATACGCCTGGAAATTTAATGTAAACGGTGAAGAAAAAATTATAACCACCAACGGAAGCTACCCAACGGTAAATGGAGAATATGTTGGTGTAGAAACCAATATTATTGATGAAGGATATGATCCTCCAATTAAAGATTTTTCTATTGAAAGCGATGATGAAAACCTAACAGAACAGTTTTTAAAGGAAGAAAACGTAATCCTGATTGTTTCTTATAATTTGGAAACTGCGGAAGCGGAAGGAATGCATGCCATGAAAGCAGCAACCGATAAAGCGATTAAAAATGGATATACCGTTATTGGTTTAACAGCATCTGGTGCAGATGTGAAAGAAAAAACAAATGCAACGTATGATCTGAATTTTGATTGGTATTTATGTGATGAAAAAGCTATTAAAACAGTAGTCCGTGCAAATCCAGGAGTGGTAAAACTTAAAAAAGGAACGGTTAGTCAAAAAGTACATTGGAATGATGTGGACGATTTAGAGTTACCAGTTGTTGAGCGAAAACCAGAACCAAAAAAAGAATTAAAGGCGGATTCTATTTTGTATCTAATTGATGGAGAAATGGCAACCAAAGAAGTTGTAGATGCGATAGACCCAGAAACGATAGAAGAAGTTTTCGTTTTAAAAGATAGAACAGTATTAGATTCGATTAATGAAGCGAATCATACATCTTATGACGGACAAATTAGGGTAGTACTGAAAAAAAAATAGAAGATTAATGAATACCATAGATATCCTTTTATTGAACTTTTCGGAAACCAGAAGACGAAGCATAAAATTATGGAATGGTATTCCAAAGGAATATCTAAATTGGAAACCAGACGATAAAGCTTTTACTTGCATCGAAATGGTTAGACACGTTTTAGAAGGCGAGCATTTATTTCATAAAATAATAGAGAATAGAGGAAATTTAGGCAATTATATCTCTCCTTGGAAAGATTTAGAATATACAGACTTGAAAAAGGAGCTTGCATTTTCAGAAACATACAGGACGAATTTTTTAAACATGATTAAAGGATTAAAAGAATCCGATTTAGATAATATTCGAATAGAACGAAAAGAAGTAGGACAAAATAAAAGCCTTGGTGATTATTTAAACCGAATGGCATACCACGAATCTGTGCACACAGGACAAATGTTAAGCTATTTAAGAACTATTGGAATAGACAGACCTCAAATTTGGGATTAAAATTATCTTGTCATTTCGAGAGTTCCGATTTTTATGCGGAATTGCATCGAGATGTAAATAAATATACCAACTAACAAATAAACTTATTGATAAGCTACTTACTAAATAAAATCGGTTATGCAGTACTCACCTTATTTGGTGTAGTAACCGTTATATTCTTTTTATTTAATGTCCTTCCAGGAGACCCAGCACAAATGATGCTCGGACAAAACGAAGACAGCGAGCAATTGGCGTTAGTAAAAGCGAAGTATGGTTTCGATAAACCAATTAGTACGCAATATTTGTATTATTTAAATGATTTGTCTCCAATCTCGTTGCACTCTAAAAACGAAGATAATTATACCTATTTACGAGAAAACAAATACGCAGCGACCAAACTGTTTTCTATTGGTAATACTACCACCGTTTTAAAATTTCCATATCTCAGAGAATCCTTTACTAAACAGGGCAAAAAAGTAAGTCAGGTATTAGCAGAAACATTACCAAACACCTTTGTGTTAGCTGTTTCGGCAATCACAATAGCCATGCTGCTTGGTGTGTTTTTTGGAATTGTTTCTGCATTAAAAAAAGATACCTTTTTAGATAAAGCTATTCAGATCTTTAGTACCGTTGGTATGTCTGTTCCTTCGTTCTTTTCGGCCATATTATTCGCTTGGCTATTTGGTTATGTATTACATAAATACACCAATTTAGAAATGACAGGAAGTCTATACGAATTGGATGATTATGGCGAAAATTTTAATCTGAAATTAAAAAACCTAGTCCTTCCAGCTATCGTTTTAGGTATTCGTCCGTTGGCGGTTATTATTCAATTGATGCGAAATTCGTTACTAGAAGTCTTTAACCAAGATTACATTCGTACGGCAAGAGCGAAAGGATTGAGTGAGTTTCAAATTATTAAAAACCATGCTATCAAAAACGCATTAAATCCTGTGGTAACTGCAATTTCCGGTTGGTTTGCATCGATGCTTGCTGGAGCTGTTTTCGTCGAATATATTTTCGGTTGGAATGGCTTAGGAAAAGAAATTGTAAATGCGTTAAACACTTTAGACTTACCAGTAATCATGGGGTCGGTATTACTTATAGCAACACTTTTTGTAATTATTAATATTTTTGTCGACATAATCTACACCTGGTTAGATCCAAAAGTGAATTTAGAATAACAGAACTTTAATAATAGTAGATAATAACTCCTTCCCTTTTTTTTAAGAGAAGGTAGCTTCATTTCTAATTAAAGAAATGAAGTTGGAAGGGTTTATAGTATAAAACAAAAGGATTCAATCAAAAAAATCAAAAGATGAAAAAACACCTATTCATATTCCTTGTCAGCATCCTATTTTTTAGCTGTAAAGCGCAAGAAACACCTACACAATTTACCCAAGAAGCATTAAACTTTAACTTTATTTCTTCCGAAGGAGAGAATATTTATTTCAAAAATATTTTAGAAAAACACAAAGGAAAAACCATTTTAATAGATGTTTGGGCATCTTGGTGTGGCGACTGTTTAAAAGGAATGCCAAAAGTAAAAGCATTGCAAGAATCTAATAGCGATGTGGTGTTTTTATTCCTTTCTGCCGACAGATCGCTGCAAAGCTGGAAAAAAGGAATTAATAAGTACCAAGTGAAAGGGGAACACTATTTTATGGCAAAAGGAATGAAAAGTAGTTTTAGTAAATCTATTGACTTAGATTGGATTCCGCGTTACCTCGTTATCGATTCGCAAGGAAACATAAAGTTGTATAAAGCTATAAAAGCTGACGATACAAAGCTGTTAGAAGCATTAAATTAGTTACTTTTGTTGTATAGGTGGTAATCCTATATGGTTTGTAAAACTTTATAGGTGCAAAAAACAAAAGTATAATTAAAAAAGACGCCCGCTTTGGTGGGAAACGAATATGAGAAAAAACATAGTAGCAGGAAACTGGAAGATGAATAATGATCTTTCACAAACGGAAAGCTTATTAACAAGCCTAAAAAAAGAAAAGCAAACATCTAATGCAGAAGTAATGGTTGCGCCAACATACACAAATCTTTGGCATACATTTGAAGCTTTAAGAGAAAGTAATATAGAAGTAGTAGCACAGAATATGCATTTTGCTGAAAATGGTGCTTACACTGGTGAAATTAGTGCTTCCATGTTAAAAAGTGTTGGTGTACAAACGGTTATTTTAGGACACTCAGAACGTCGTGCATACTTTAATGAAACGGATGAATTACTTGCTAAAAAAGTAGACGCAGCATTAACAAATAGCATGCGAATTATCTTTTGTTTTGGAGAAGAATTAGCAGATAGAAAAGGGAACAATCACGAGAATGTAGTAGCATCACAAATTAAAAATGCTTTATTTCATTTAGACGCTGCAGCCTTTAAAAATATAGTATTGGCTTATGAACCAGTTTGGGCAATTGGTACTGGTGAAACGGCTAGTCCAGAGCAAGCTCAAGATATGCATGCATTTATAAGAAAAACGTTAGCAGACAAATATGGTAATGATGTAGCACAGTCTGTTTCTATTCTTTATGGAGGAAGTGTAAAGCCAGCGAACGCTAAAGAGATTTTTTCTAAACCAGATGTGGATGGCGGATTAATTGGAGGAGCAGCGCTTAAAGCAGAAGATTTTTACGCTATAGTAAATGCGTTTTAAATGGCAAAAGCATCCATTAAAAGACTTTTAAGAAATTTAGGCGTTATTAGATTATCGGATAACTTGAGATATCAAGTGTTGAAAATTCGCAATAAATCCGAAAATAATAAATTTGTAAAAGAAAATCCAGGAGTAAACTTACCACCAGATTACTTATTATACGAATCGCATCTTTTAAACTATCGAGAGTATATTAAAAACGGAATTATTGATGCTAAAGATTTAAAAGAATTATTAGAAAAACATATTGATTTAAAAGGGAAAAAGGTTTTAGACTGGGGTTGTGGTCCTGCAAGAATTATAAGACACTTTCCAGATTTGTTACCAGAAACTTCTTTTTATGGAACCGATTATAATGCAGAAAGTATTGCCTGGAATACCAAATATATTAAAAATGTACAATTTCATGGTAATGCTATAAATCCGCCAACAAGTTTTAAAGAAAATACTTTTGATGCCATTTATGGCCTATCCATTTTTACCCATTTATCTAAAGAAAACCATGTTAATTGGATTCATGAGTTGCATCGAATAGCGAATATAAATGCGGTCTTAATTATTACAACACATGGCGAAGCATTTAAAGAAAAGCTGATTAAAAAAGAGCAACTTAAATTTGAAGCAAACGAACTTGTAATTCAAGGGAATACACTAGAAGGACATAGAACCTATGCAGCGTATCATCCTCCAAAATTAATGGAGAATATGTTTGAAGGTAAGTTTGAGATTCTAGATCATATCCAAGGTGAAAAAGAAGATTGGGGAACCTCTCAAGATTATTGGATCATTAAAAAGTTTTAAAGTCTAATTTTACATACGTATAAACGAAGGGTATTCCTTGATTTTTTTAAATCAGAGAATACCCTTTTTATTAAAACACTAGTTTATAAAATGAGATGTTTTAATTGCTATTGCAGAAGGATTCGTCACTCCATAAATTTCAGGAAACTATTTGTTATCTAGAAAACGGAAGAAGCACATGACATAAATATTAGGAATAAACGAGGAATGAAAAGCCGTGCTAGTATTATTAAAATAGCAACAGAAAAGCAATTACTTTAGGATTTAACTTTATCTTTGCCCTTTGAAAATAGAACTATGTCAAACACAATATATTTAGGTTACTACTTTAAAGTAGCGCCTTTACAACCAGGAACAGAAATCTTAATTGCAGAATTAGGCTATGCCGGATTTGAAAGTTTTGTGGAAACCGAAGAAGGCGTTACCGCATACATTCAAAAAGAAGAATGGAAAGATGGTATTTTAGACGATATCCAGATATTAGAATCAGATGAATTTACAATCACGCATACTTTTGAAGAAATAGAACCAACCAACTGGAATGAAGAATGGGAAAAGAATTTTAGCCCCATTGTTGTAGATAAATTATGTTCTGTTCGTGCACCTTTTCATGAAAAACCAGATACAGAATTTGATATTNTAATAGAACCCAAAATGAGTTTTGGTACTGGTCATCACGAAACGACTCACATGATGTTGCAACATATACTTCAAAACGATTTTAAAGAAAAAACGGTTTTAGATATGGGTTGTGGTACAGGAGTTTTGGCAATACTTGCAGAAAAAAAAGGAGCCATCCAATTAGATGCAATAGATATAGATAATTGGTGTTATTTAAATAGTGTAGAAAACGTAGAACGCAATGATTGTCATAAAATTTCCGTTTTTGAAGGAGATGCAAGTTTAATCGAAGGGAAGCGTTATGATGTGATTATAGCCAACATAAACAGAAATATCCTTTTAAATGATATGGAAGCATATTCTAAATCATTAAATAAAAATGGGATGCTTTTTTTAAGCGGATTTTACAATAATGATATTCCTACAATTGAAGCAGCATGTAACAAACATATGTTAAAGTTGGTGGAAAAATTGGAAAAAAATAAGTGGGTTTCACTAAAATTCATAAATTAGTAAAGAATTAATGTAGTTTTCCCTTTTGGGAAATGTCTATAAGACAAAGAGTAAATGAGTACAAAAGAAAAAATACAAGAAGAAGCTCAGGTAGATACTAGAGAACAGCATCTTAATGAAATAGTGGTATATAACGATGATGTAAATACATTCGATCACGTTATAGATACCCTTATTTATGCTTGTGATCATTCTCCAGAACAAGCAGAACAATGTGCTATTCTTGTACACTATAAAGGACAATGCACGGTAAAAACAGGTGTTTATGATGACTTAGAACCTCGTTGTACTATGTTGTTAGATGCCGGATTAAGTGCAGAAATTGTTTAATTACTTCTAGAAATATATTTCAAATTAGAACATTCAAATTATTACTCGTATTTTTGTAAAATGGAGGAAGAGCAGGTAATTCTTGTAAACGAAAACAACGAGCAAATTGGCTTAATGCCAAAACTAGAAGCGCATGAAAAAGCAGTATTGCATCGTGCATTTTCAGTTTTTGTATTTAACGATGCAAATGAACTCATGTTGCAGCAACGGGCTTTAGGTAAATACCATTCGCCAGCGCTTTGGACCAACACATGTTGCAGTCATCAACGCGATGGAGAAAGTAATATCGAAGCAGGAAAAAGAAGATTACAAGAAGAAATGGGTTTTGTAACAGAATTGGAAGAATCTATTTCTTTTATTTACAAAGCACCTTTTGATAATGGTTTAACAGAACACGAATACGATCATATATTGATTGGTAAATACAATCAAACNCCAAGTATTAACGCAGATGAGGTTGCAGCCTGGAAATGGATGCCTTTAGAAGCTATTAAAGAAGATATTGCAAACCACCCGGAAACATATACCGCTTGGTTTAAAATTATTTTCGATAAATTCTACCAACACATAAACATTCCACAAAAATGAAAGTAACGGTTAGTAGAAAGGCACATTTTAATGCAGCACACAGGCTCTATCGAAAAGATTGGAGTGATAAGAAAAATACAGCAGTTTTTGATAAATGTAGTAATCCCAATTTTCATGGTCATAATTATGAGCTTATAGCGAGTGTAACCGGAGAGATCGATCCAGAAACAGGCTATGTAATCGATATTAAAGTTTTAAAAGATATTATTAAAACAGAAATTGAAGATGCTTTTGATCATAAAAATTTAAATATAGAAGTACCAGAATTTAAAGACTTAAATCCTACTGCCGAAAATATAGTCGTCGTCATTTACAATAAAATTAAAAAGCAATTAGCATCAAACTTAGCGCTAGAGGTTACACTTTATGAAACACCTAGGAATTTTGTAAGCTACTCCGGAATATAGATGTTACATATGTTATTATACCCTATAAAGTTTGAACCTATTTTAAAAGAAAAAATTTGGGGAGGACAAAAACTTAAAGAACTTTTAAATAAAGAAAGCGATTTGCCAAATATTGGTGAAAGCTGGGAAATTAGTGGTGTAGAGAAAGATATTTCTATTGTAAGTAACGGTGCTTTAAAAGGAAAAACATTAAACGAACTTTTAGATGTTTACAAAGCAGATTTAATAGGNAATAAAAATTACCGCGTTTTTGGTAATAGATTTCCTTTGTTGATTAAGTTTATAGACGCTAAAAAAGATTTATCTATTCAGTTACATCCAAACGATGCGCTTGCAGCAAAGCGACATAATTCCTTTGGAAAAACAGAAATGTGGTATGTATTGCAAGCGGAAGCAAATGCCAATCTAATGGTAGGCTTTAATCAAGAGATGACGCCAGAGAAATATGTAAAGCATGTAGCTTCGAAAACACTTCCTGAAGTTTTAAATTTCGACAAAGTAAAAGAAGGCGATTCTTATTTTATAGAAGTAGGACGCGTACACGCTATTGGAGCAGGAGTATTGATTGCCGAAATACAACAAACAAGCGATATTACATACCGAATATACGATTGGGATAGAGTAGATGATCAAGGAAATCTAAGAGAGCTACATAATGATCTAGCAATAGATGCTATAGACTTTCAATTGCAAGATGATTTTAGAGTAGATTATTCTAAAGTAGAAAATGAGGATAACAATATGTTGCGTTGTCCGTATTTTACAACCAATTATTTAGAGATTACAAAGACAATTNAAAAAGAAAACAAAGTAGATTCTTTCATTATTTACATGTGTGTATCGGGAGAAGCGGAAATAGAAACAGAGCAAACTACACAAAAAATTACAAAAGGAGAAACCGTGTTACTTCCGGCAGCAATTAAAACGTATCAAATTAGTTCTAAAAAAGCTAGACTATTAGAAGTTTATGTTTAATTTTGCAGGAAATTAAAATTTTACATTATGGCAAATAAAAGAATCCTAAAAAAAGACATAAACTATGTGTTAGGAGATATTATTGAAGCAGTTTACGTTTGGGAATATGCAAATCCTTCAAAAGACGTAAAAGGAAGCGAAGAAATTATTGACGAAGCTATTGCAACATTTGACGAATTAATTTCAAAAGTTAATGATAGAAGTGTTGAAAACAAAAAGGCTCATTTTAAGGCTATTAACCAAGAGCTAGAAACTAAAGGTCTTGCACTAATTGAAAAAATTAATAAATTAGGATAAATTTATTGTAAAAATATTTGCAAATATGTTCTACAAGATTATATTTGCATTCGTTTTTCGCCGATGTAGCTCAGCTGGCTAGAGCAGCTGATTTGTAATCAGCAGGTCGTGGGTTCGAGTCCCTCCATCGGCTCTTTAAAAAACCTCTCAATTTTTTGAGA
>JGI24723J26617_10002788_pt1 | contig 13367 bp, 10 predicted proteins | sample Cruoilmetagenom6_FD_26617 | JGI IMG/M metagenome (IMG submission 26617) | reverse complement strand
CAGGAAAAAGCCTCGAAAGACACGCTTGTTGCCTCTCGCATGCCTGTCGATCTCGACGCGTACCGTTCTTTTGTTATTGATGTGGCGAACCGTTTTGGTTCTCCAGAAAATTTTTGGTACGCCATTGAGCGAAATATTGATGATCTTGCCTTTTGGGATGGAACGTTTCTTCAGTATGCACAGCTTGCCGAGGCTGCTGCTGGGGCATTGCGGGAGATATCGGAAGAGAAAAATATTCCTTTTGTTGTGATCGATGGTGGATTTGATCCGGCACTATACGGGTATGTTTTGGTTTCTCGGCTTTTGCCGGAGAATTTTTTTGATTACTTAAAAGAAGAAACCGTGCCGAGCGACACAATAAGTGATGACAATAGGGTCGGAACAACCGGAGATGTTCCTGTTACGAGTGTTGCTCCTGCTGAAGGCCCCTTTCCTGGTGAGGACGCGGGTGAGGACGCGGGAGAAGTACCGGAAGAAGATGTCTTTGCCAATGAGGCGGAGTTGGAGGCGGCGCGGGAATTTTACAACCTCTTTTTTTCCCGCCGTTTTGCTGTGCAAGGAGGAGATTTTTCGCCTGCTGAGGACAATCAGATCTTTGTGGAGAGAATGCGGTCTCACCGCGTGACGCGATCGATCGATTTTTTTGATTCGCTCGCGGCACTTTCCCTCGAAGAGGACACGAAGCTTGACGGGCATCAGTTCCACTATGTCGACAATTATGCCTATCTCGAGCAAGTNCTTGATCTTGTGCAAAATGAGTTTTCGCCCAGCTGGCGCCTTTCTGCCTGGGAAATCGGCCTTTTCTGGCCCGGAGAGGAATTCTCCGAAGGAGCCGCTGCCATGGATCTCGGGAAAACCCTGGCCATTTTGCTCGCGCACCGAATCGATCCTGTGGTGTACGATCTTTTTGTGGCCGGCGAACCTCTTGATGAAGATGAACTCGCAGGCGCGGATCCCGTTTTCGTAGAGGGAAAGCGCGCGCTCTATTTACCTTTTGATATACAGCGCTCGATGTCATTGGTTTTCCAACAGTTCGTCCGTATCACAAGTTCTGCGAAGCGTTTGCGAGTGGATATGGACGTGCGTCCTATCGTGGGTACAGATTTTGTCGGGGTTGCAATATGGAATGGCAGCCAAACCTCGTTTGTGCTTTGGAGTGACGCGGATTTTTCNGCAGTAGTGCTGACTGGCCCGCCCATGAAAGATGTCAGGATTACTACGCTTTTGGGCGAGAAACAAGAGTGGGGAGTGCCTGGCCTTGTGCTGAGCGTGAATCCTGATCTGCTTGAAGTATCTGAACAACTGATTCCTGCGATGCGAGAGCTTTTTCGGAGCGAGGGTGTCATGGTGAAAAATGGGAATTGAACCGTGTGAGGGCCGTGGGAAGTGGGCCGAGGGCCGTGTTCCCGCTCTGCCGCGTCGCTCATCTTGCCTATACAAGCTAGTTTCTACTGCAGTGGGTCTGTGTTTTGCCCGTGACTTTTGCTGTTCTACCTCTATTTTTCCTGTTTCCCTGGAGAGGCAAGACGCAGAGTGGGGAAGAGCGCCATGACTTGTGCTGGAATCGGCTTGCGCTCTGCCTATTCTGTGTGCNGTACTTCTGCGGGACGCGTTTTTGTCGTTCCGCTTTATTGCCCGTTATTGCCTTTTTCTGAGCGAGTCTGAGGAAAGGGCATTTTTTGCGTNTTGCGAGAACCGACCCGTGTCACGTTGTCTCGTGGCCTTGCGCTCTGCGTTCGGTCGGGAGGCGTGCGCGCGCGTGGCAATGAAGTAGCGGCAAGCGTGCGCGTGGAATGCGACGCGCGGATCGAAGCGCGTCTTCCTGCGAATAGGCATGAAAATAGGACGAAAGACGGTTGAGTGGGTAACTGTGGTTGTCCCTTTGCCGGCAAGAGCCCCTGACTGATGGCCAGAAGGAGTTTGGGCATGGGAATCAAGATCGGGATTAATGGTTTTGGGCGCATTGGCCGGAATGTTTTTCGGGTTGTGCAAGAAAGTGGCGCTGATGTCGACATTCTTGCGGTGAACGATATCACTGACGCTGCCACACTTGCTCACCTGCTGAAATACGATTCAGTGCACGGTGTTCTCGCCGATGAGGTAACGGCGACGGACGACACGATCAAGGTTGCTGCCAAGGAAATAAAGATCTTTTCTGAACGCGATCCTGCAGCGTTGCCCTGGGGGGACCTCGGTGTCGATGTCGTGATCGAATCCACCGGCATTTTCACCCAGCGTGAAAAGGCGGCTGTCCACATTGCGGCAGGGGCAAAACGTGTGGTGATTTCGGCTCCCGCGAAAGGGGAGGACCAAACCTTTGTCTTGGGAGTGAACGAAGACAAGTATGACCCGAAGCAGCATTTTGTCGTCTCGAATGCGTCCTGCACAACAAACTGTGCTGCTCCTCTTGTGAGCGTGTTGCATGAAACCTTCGGCGTGGTCTCCGGTTTTATGACGACAGTGCACGCCTACACCAACGACCAGCGCATTTTGGACCTGCCCCACAAGGATCTGCGACGGGCGCGAGCTGCCGCCGTGAACATCATCCCGACTTCCACAGGCGCAGCCAAGGCGATCGGTCTTGTGCTGCCTGAGCTGGCCGGAAAACTCGATGGCATTTCGCTGCGCGTGCCGGTTCCCGACGGCTCGATTACCGACTTTGTGGCACAACTTTCGCGTGAGGTCACGAAAGACGAAGTGAATGAGGCATACGCCAAGGCCGCAGGCCGGTCCCGCTGGCAAGGTATCCTCAGGTACACAGAGGATCCTTTGGTTTCTTCCGACATTGTGGGCGACGCGCACTCCTGCATCTTCGACTCGAAGATGACTCAGGCAATGGGCAATCAGGTGAAAGTGCTTGGCTGGTATGACAACGAGTGGGGCTACTCGAACCGTCTGGTAGAACTGGTGCAGAAGATTGCGTGAGCTTGATGACCTTCCGGTCGTGTCAGGTACCAGGGTTTTACTGCGTGTCGACCTGAATGTGCCCTTGCGCAATGGTGTCGTGACTGACGATCTCCGCTTGCGTTCTATTGTGCCTACCGTTCANGCATTACGCGAGAAGGGCGCGCGCGTTGTGCTCATGAGCCATCTCGGGCGACCAAAAGGCAGGATCGTGCCGGCTTTGTCGCTCTCGTCCGTGNTAAAACCCCTGGAAAGCCTGCTGGACGCGCCTGTCGCGCTGTTGCCAGGTGTGATCGGGCCAGAAGTCGAGAAGGCACTGGATGAGCTTGAGAGCGGGACAGTTGCCCTGCTCGAAAATCTGCGATTTCACCCGGGTGAAGAAAAGAACGACCCTGACTTTGCCGCGGCTCTGGGCCGGCTCGGCGATGTGTATGTGAACGACGCGTTTGGCGCGTGTCATCGTCACCATGCCTCCGTGGACGCGGTGTGCGACATTCTTCCCGAACATGGAATGGGCCTGCTTGTCGCGGCAGAAGTTGCGGCGTTTTCTCGTCTGCTCGTTGACCCGCCCTCGAATTTCGTTGCCCTCTTGGGTGGGGCGAAAGTCTCCGACAAACTTGCCGTCGTGTATTCCCTGCTCAAGAAGGTTGACACCCTTTTGATCGGAGGAGCGATGTGTTTCACGTTCGCCCTTGCGCAAGGAGGCACGGTTGGTTCTTCCCTTGTGGAAAAAGAACGTGTGCCTGATGTCCTTGCCGCGCTCGACCGGGCAGCAGAACTTGGAAAAGAGATTCTGCTCCCTATCGACGTGGTGTGTGCAGCCAAGATCAAAGAAGGTGTCCCGACTGTGCTGCGTCCTCCTGGCGAGGTACCTGTGGGCGAGATGGGCCTCGATATTGGTCCCGAGACTGTCAGGCTCTTCAAAGAGAGAATTGCGCGGGCAAACGCTGTCCTCTGGAACGGTCCGATGGGGGTTTTCGAGACCCCTCCGTTTGATGCCGGCACGCGGGCTGTGGCTGAGGCTTTTGCTGCTGCCCCTGGGTTCACTGTGGCAGGCGGTGGTGATTCGGCCGCTGCCCTGCGAAAAATGGGTCTTGCGCAAGAAATCGGTCACCTTTCAACAGGGGGTGGTGCTTCACTCGAACTGCTCGAGAAAGGCGACTTGCCCGGCCTGGAAGCTCTCCGCCGTTGAAATCTGGCATACCGGTTTGCAGTTTTCCCTGTGAGCCGGTGCCGGGTGATTCTTCTCGGTTGCGCCGCCACGCGGCGACCGGAATACGATGAGGAGTTGGGATGGGACGTAAAGCCATCATTGCAGCAAATTGGAAGATGCATAAAACGCAGCATGACGCGTTGCAGTTTGTACAAAAACTGAACTATCTCTTGCGCCCTGCCGATTTTGAGCGTGTTGAGATTCCCATCTGTGGGCCTTTTACGGTGTTACGGACCCTTCAAACTGTGTTCGATGCCGACAAGCTGCATTTTCGCCTTGGTGCGCAAGATGTTTTTTGGGAGGAAAAAGGCGCCTATACAGGTGCTATTTCTGGGCCAATGCTGGCAGCCCTCGCGGTCGACTTTGTGATTGTCGGACACTCGGAACGGCGTGCCATATTCGGAGACACCGACAAGACAGTGCGCAAGAAGATCGAGACCGTCTTCAAGAACGGCATGACCCCCATCATGTGCTGCGGCGAGACCGAAGCAGAGCGTGAAGCCGGAGAAACCGCTGCAAAAGTCACGCGGCAAGTACAAGCAGGCGTGGCCGGCCTTTCTGCAGAGCAGGTCGGACAGATGGTGATCGCCTACGAGCCGATCTGGGCCATTGGAACAGGAAAGACCGCGACTCCCGAAGACGCCCAGGAAACCTGCGGGCTTATCCGCAAAGTTGTTGCCGCAGCAGCAGGAGACACTGCCGCTGCGGCGCTACGCGTGCAATACGGCGGAAGTGTGAAACCTGGCAATGTCGAGATGATTATGGCCCAACCNGANATTGACGGTGCGCTTGTCGGTGGTGCCTCGCTTGACCCGAAAGACTTCTCCATGATTCTGACCGGCTGGTGAGTTTTCCGCTTGCTCCCGACACGAGAAAACAGCGCGGNAGCAAATCTTGCGGACAACCGGACAATAGCTGGATAAACAGGGACTCTGGACAGGCATGTCGTAGCTGCACTCCCCCGGAAGGGAGCGGTGCAGCTACGACGTGCCGTGTGGGGATTTCCGTGTGACAGGTTTGCGTGCACGCGCTGCTTCAGCGCCTTTCGACTCGGCTCTTTCGACTGGGCCCTTTGCGTGTGCTTTTCCCTGAGTTTTTTTGTCTATCGGGCTGCAGGAATAGGGGGTGAGGTTTCGCTTGTGCGAGGGGTAGGGGCTGAGTGGAACTTGTCGAGCGTCAATGGCAGGAGGTGCCGCGCGAGAAATTCTGCTCCTGCTTGCGTCAAGTGGATGCCGTCGGCCATACGCATCTGGCGTTTTGCGCCCTGTTTGTCATTGAGATATGTGCTGTAGTGGCCATTTTTGTCGGTGAAGAGCGCTTGGGTGCTCACGAAGGTGACATGTAGCCGCTGTTTTGCTTCTGCTTTGCTGATCTTGTTGATGAGACGTGTTTTTTCGTTTAGTTTTTTATCTCGCATCACAGGTTGTCCGACCCAAAGCACAGGCCGACCTTCGCTGGAGAGAAAATCCATGAGTTTTCCCACGCGCGCCGCGTATTCTGCTTTCCATTCGTTGCTTGCAAAGGAGAGATGCCCGCGCTGCGGGTTCGCCAGTGTTTGGTCAGGGATTGCTTGACCGTCATTCGCGCCAATGGCAATCACAACGACACGCGGGTTGTGACTTTCCATCTCCTGTTCCATCTTTTTTTGCCAGTCGAAATAGTCAGAACGCACGATGCCTGTGGCGGCCTGCGCAAAAATCGTCCATTCCGTGTCGGGATTGTTATCGAGAAGTCGTGCGAGCGCGGGCGCGGGGTCGATCATGGTGGAGTCGCCTCCAACCCAGATAATGTTGGAGAGTGCCCAGCTTGGAATGGGTTTTTCTTTCGGCTCCTCCTCGCTTGTGTTTTCTGGGGTATGCGGTTCGGGAGTTTTGTTTTGGGCTCCTTGACTGCTGTCCTGGAGTGAAGAGGTGAGGTCGTCGTCTTGTCCGAAGAGTTCCTCGAGTTTTTCTCTCGGGATGTGAAGCCCGAAAGTTTTACTTGTACGCGCAAGCGGCCGGATGAAAAAGAGCGCGATATCCCGTTGTAGCCCTATCTTCTGGGCATCTGCGGTTTTTTCGATGGTTTCAGCATTGAAGATGGTCCCTGTAAGCAACGCGGTCAGGACCACAATTACCGCGTGTCCCGCGCTCATTGGTGCGCGTTTCACTTTGGCGGAATGCCGGGTATCTTGGTGTTGCTCCGAGCGCACGGCAGAATCGGTGGCAGGGTGTTGTGACACGGAGTCTTTTCCGCCGGCATTGTCCGGTACTGCGAACTCAGCGGCGCTCGGTTGATCAGGTGAGGGCCGGCCGGTCAGAGGAGTGGTCATGTCACCAGAACCTGCTTAAAACCTGAAATAGATAAAGTTGGCGACACCTTGTGCCGCGAGTGTGTCGATAAACAATAAAACCACCCCTAGTGCCGCCCCTTGTGCCCATGTGGGAAAATGCGAGAACCAGCGCAGCACATAGGCGATTTTTTCTTTTCTCACGTATTGTGCGCCGATACCGATCGCGACTGCGAGAAGAACACCGGGAGTGACGAGGTGGGTTTGCGTAGTCCAGCCTGTCACAAGTCGCCAGAATAGGGCAAAGACCGATCCCAGAGATTCTGCTCGGAAGAAAACCCAGCCGATGCAGACGAGGACAAAGGTGCGGAGGCGTGCTTGTGCACGCTGTCTTGGCGTGTCGAGTTGTTTTGATGTTTGCCTCATTGCCCGTTCTCGTTCTGCCGCGAGCATGCCGCCATGCCAGGCCCCCCAGATCACAAAATTCCAGGCTGCACCGTGCCAGAGCCCACCGAGGAGCATGGTCAAAAACAGGTTTCGCCGTGTCATGAATTCGCCGTCGCGTGATCCTCCGAGCGGGATGTAGAGATAGTCGCGTAGCCAGCGGGAGAGGGTCATATGCCAGCGGCGCCAAAAATCTTGCAGGGAAACCGAAGTGTAGGGGGCATCGAAGTTTTCTGGGAGTTTGAAGCCGAGTAAGAGGGCCAGCCCAATTGCGATGTCGGTATAGGCGCTGAAATCACAATAGATTTGTACGGCATAGGCCAGAATTCCCACAAGCACGTCTATTGCAGAATGGGCTTCCGGGGTGCTGAAGACGGGCTCCACGATTCCAGTCGCGAGAAAATCTGCCAGCACAAGTTTTTTTGCCAGTCCCGCGGCGATCAGCCAAAAGGCACGTGCTCCGTCGAGTCGCCGCGGATCCGGGCGGCGACCGAACTGGGGAAGCAGCTCGGAGGCACGCACAACAGGTCCCGCCACAATCTGCGGGAAAAAAGACAAGTAGACAGCAAAATCGAGCAGACTCGCCGGGCGCGTCGTCCCACGGTAAATGTCGATGACATAGCTCATGCCCTGAAAAGTGTAAAAGGAAATACCAATGGGCAGCAGGGTCTCCGTGATGCTGAAATCGAGGTCTATCCCCACAGTGTTGAACATGTTGACAAAAGAGGACGCGAAGAAACCGTAGTACTTAAACCATGCGAGTATGCCGAGATTGCAGACTGTGGCGATCGTCAGAAAGAACTTTTGGCGTTGTTGACTTGTGCTTTGGGATATTGCCTGTCCGAAGGCATGGTTGAGCAGTGTGCTTCCTGCAAGGAGGAAGCAAAACTTCCAGTCAGCTGCCCCATAAAAGACATAGCCGGCAGCGAGCATGAAGAAACGCCACTGCAGCGGGAAAGGGCGTGTGATCCAATGCAGGGGGAGCACAAATAAGAAGAAGACCGCGAAAGTGATGGTCGGGAAGAGCATCGCCGGAGGGCAATTTCCTTCTGTTGAGGGTGAGAGACGTGGGGCTGGGGCAAAGAAATCTGGATTGATGAGAGCGCGATATCAATTACAGGTTGAGGACGGAAAACGCAAGCTCTCTTTCTTTATTGCCTGGTCTCAGCTGTGTTTGAAAGCTCGTAAAGGAGAGGAGAACGTCCCCTTGTCCTCCCACAGGGAATCGCCGAAAATAACACAGGCTTTTGTCGCACTATGGTGGAAGATGCTGTCCGGCACAGTCAAGATCACCTGGTGAAACAAAAGGCGATGGAGCCAGAGAGAAGAGACGGGCTAGACTGCCTCTGATATGAACGGTACCACCTTGAACATTTTGGTCGGCATAGTCCATGTAATGGCGTCGGCTTTTCTTATTGCATTTGTTCTTCTCCATTCGGGAAAAGGCAGCGGGCTTTCCGACCTGTTTGGCGGAGGTGGCTCGTTTTCAGGCAGCACAGTCGTTGAGCGGAATCTTGATCGCATCACCATTGTGGCTGTTTTGATCTTTACATTTACCACCGTCGTTTTGGCGTTGCGTCTCAACTGATCCAGTGCCTTTTTTTTCGCGCTTTCAAGGATCACCTGCTCCTTTCCGGCTTTCTCTTGGGCGCGTCGTCGCCGTTGTTCTCATTCTTGTGTGTGCAGCGCTTCTCTTCGTGAAGGGGCGCTCTTCCGAAAGTGACCAAGGCGACGAAGCCCTCTCCGAAACCCCTGTTCCGGGCGGTACGGTAGTTTTCGCTCTAGACGAAGAGCCTGCTTCCCTCAACCTCTACTCGATTGCAGGACAATCCTCCGCGACCTCCCTTCTGCTTGCTCCTGTGCTCTCCCCCCTGACTCGGTCCAGGCCTGATGGCGACCCGGAAGCAGTCTTACTCGAACGTCTGCCGGAAATTGTCTCCTCTCTTCCCCTCGCGGTCCGCTACACATTGCGGCCCGACGCTGTCTGGGATAATGGAACTGCCATCACCGCCACAGACGTTCAGTACACGCTCGATCAAATTTTGGCTCCCGGGAATGAGGCCATTGCGAAAGAGGGATACGACAAGATCCGGGACGGGCTTTTACGGGACGTGTCAGAAGACGCACGCTCTTTCACGCTTGAGTTCACCGAGACGCACACAGCATGGAACGAACTTTTTGCCCTTCCAACCCGGCCTGTTTTACAGCGCGCTGCCCTCGAGAGCGTCGAGTTCTCTGTTGCCCTTCTCACGACCGTGCCCTTTAGCTCGGGCCCTTTCCGTGTGGAAAAATGGGAGCGCGGCACCCGTCTCACCCTCGTCCCAAACCAGAACTACTGGGGCGACCCGCCCTATCTTGAGCGGGTCGAGTTTGTTTTTGTGGAATCACCCGCACTGCAAGCGCAAGCGCTTCGCTCTGGGGAAGTGCAGGTTGTCTATCAGACGCAGAACGCACGCATTGCCCCGGCCTTTGCCGCTGTAGCCGGCGTTGACCTCCTGCTTGCGCCAAGTTCGTCTGCAGACGAACTTGTGTTCAATACCACCCGTCCCTTCTTGGACCTGCTCGATGTGCGCCAAGCGATTGGCTATTTGCTCGACCGGGCCGAACTCGCAGAAGTTGTGTTTGGGAGAGCAGGCGTTTCCGGAGGAGACACCGCCTGGCGGACCTTTCCCGCTCTCGTGCACAATGTCTTTTACGGCTCTCATAACTCCGAGTATCTACCGAACTGGCAGCTCTATGAGCATGACGTGGAACGGGCAGAACGTCTGCTGGGTGAAGCAGGCTTTTCGCTCGACGCCGAAGGCGTATGGAGCAAAGACCAGCAACAGCTCGCGTTTGCCCTGCTCGTTGCGCAGGGGAACCCGCTGCAGGAGGCAGCCGCCGAGTTTATTGCCACAAAATTTGGAGAAAGCGGCATTCTCTTGGAGGTTGAATGGGTATCTGCGCGCGACTTATCCGATCGAGTGCGCAAATGCCAGTACGATATTGCCCTTGTCCCGTCTGCGCGAGATGCCCTCTCAGCCCAGGATGGCCTGCGCTTTCTGGACGATCAAAGTCCGTGCTCCGGCCCCGACCAACGCGCCGCAGGGCCAAACATCAGCGGCTTTCGGGACGTCGAGATGAGCGCATTACTGAAAGATGCCGCCCGACAGCGCGATGCCAAAGACCGGGTAACGGCCTACAATGCTGCCGACGGTCGCCTGGCCCGCAATATCCCCCTGTTGCCGCTTTATCAGCTTCCGATTGTGCTGGCTCACTACACTGCACTGCGCGGGGTTACGCTGTACTCTGAATTTCCCACCTGGAACTTGCAGGAATGGTGGCTCGATCGACCCCAGCCAACCCGGGCCCAATCGGCCCGACCGCAAGAACCCCAAGAATTTCAAGAAGGTGACCCCGGTACTGCAGGCAGCGCCAAGCCTGCCGGTCGTCGCCCAAGTACGCGAGCCCTTGGTTCCCGTTTGGCGTCACCCCTTTACGAACCAGGACAGCCGCGCAGTGCGCAGCTCCGGACTGCACAGCAAGGGCAAAACAGGTGAACAGTATGGGTTCTGCTGCTTTCTTGCCAGAGCAAGGGGCGCAAGAGTGTCTGCTCGACCAAGACCATAAAGACAGGGCAAAAGGTGTGAAGCGGACGCAACCCAGATGAACGGTGCAGATCCCAGTCTGATCGAACTTGGGGTGCTCGTGCTTGCCGGTCTTGGCGCCGGGTTCGTGAACGCCGTCGCTGGTGGCGGCTCTCTTCTCACCCTGCCTGCGCTTTTCCTTACGGGAATGGACAAAGACGTGGCGAACGCCACAAACCGAGTAGGCGTGGCCCTGCAGTCATATGTGGGAGTTGCGACTTTTGAGAAACATGACCTTTTAGAGCGCTCGGCTGTGACAGAGGTGACACTGCCAAGCCTGGTAGGCGCTGTGCTTGGGGCATTTGCCGCGACCCGTATCTCGAGTGAAGCCCTCACTCCGGTCATCCTGCTTGCGATGGTGACAATGGGTGTGCTCTTGGTCTGGAAGCCATCCGTCATGGTGCCATCTCAAGACAGCGCCGCGCTCAGCTTGCGTGATCGTCCCTTTAGCGGAGTGCTGCTCTTTCTCACCGGGATCTACGGCGGCTTCCTACAAGTAGGAGTAGGCTTCCTCTACCTCGGTGTTCTCGGCGGTATGCTGCGTTATGACTTTGTGCGGGCGAACGCCCTCAAGCTCCTCGTCATTGCCCTGTACACTACCGCTGCTCTTGTGATTTTTGTTTGGCAAGGCATGGTCTTGTGGGTGCCTGGCCTTGCCCTCGCACTCGGCACAATGACGGGAGCACGATACGGTGTGCGCTTTGCGATAGGCGCACGCGCAGGCGTGCTCCGCGTTATCGTGCTCGTGATGATCCTTCTGACCGTCGGGAAGGAGCTCTTCTTGGGCTGATGTCTCGGGTTTCTCTCTCGGGTTTCCCCGGGTTGGCCGCTTCTTTCTCTGCCAGTGCTTTTTTGAGTGTTTCCCCGGAGTGCGCCCGCGAGGAAAGCCCACAGGAGAAGGAGTTTTCCTGTGTAGTTTGGCTTGGTCACTTTATTGCCCTGCTTCGACCCTGCGCACTGCTTCCTGTGTACTCTGCTCCCGCAGTCTGCGTGTGTTGTGTGCCGTGTGGGCATGGCGGGTGTCACGGTACTGACGCGCAAGTGCCTCTCGCTGCCATGTCGTGGCAGACAGCACGCGGTGTGTCTTGGGTGCTGCTCAGTATTTTTCTGTCTGTGACTCGCTGCATTGCGCCCTGTAAAAAAGTGTTTTTTTTCGTGGGCTGTTTTCTTTCTGCTTCAGCCTGAACAGGGAAAATCCCGAAGAAGGCAATGGGACCCGGAGAAGAACAGCAAGAGGAAAATATGNAAAAGTTTCAGCTGCGGGGCTGAGCTGTGGTCTGATCNGTGTAGACAATCCTGAAGATTTGTTGGTGTTTGCGTATGATCAGGTGATGTNATCGACCCGAAGCACACCAAACTGGCTGGGGGGTCAGGGGAGTGCCAACAGAAAGTGTGTAATGGCTGTTTTCGCGAAATCTCGCGGCGTGTCGATTTTTGCGATTATGCGCCGCACCATCGTGTCCGGCTGGATGTTTTTTCTTGTGCTCGGGGGCTACCTTTTATGGCTCTTCCAGCGGAAAGTTCGCAAGAAGGAAAAGACAGATGCCTTTATCGAGCGGCATCACGAACGTTCGGCGAAGCGCTTGCGGCGTGGTTTCGAGAACCTCGAAGGCGTNTACATTAAGATCGGGCAGTTCATCTCTATGATGACTGGCTTTCTGCCTGATGCGTACCTTGTGGAACTTGAAGGCATGCAAGATGCCGTACCGCCGCACGATTATCCACCGATCCGTGACCGTGTCGAAACCGAACTGGAAACGGAGATTGGCGGTGTATACAACAGCTTTTCGGAGGAACCAGTCGCGTCAGCCTCTCTCGGGCAGGTGCACTTTGCCACGCTTCTCGATGGCACAGAAGCTGCCGTTAAAGTGCAGTATCCCGGCATTGAGCGGATTGTGGAAGCCGATCTGCGGATGATCGGGATCGTGTTGCGGGTGCTTGGCTGGTTTCTTCCCGGCCTACAGGGTCCCACCATGCACAAAGAAATTAGCGGGATTGTGCGCGGTGAACTGGAGTATCGTCGAGAAGGCAAAAATGCCGAGCGTATCTGTGCGAACTTCGCCGGTAACGAACAGGTGGCCTTTCCCGAAATCATCTGGGACCACACGACCGACAAGGTGCTCACCATGCACCGCTGTTACGGCCACAAGATTACCAATGTTGAAGCGCTTGTCGCTGATGGTATTGATCCTACTGGCGTCATCAAAACGCTCGTGCAGGCATACTTTAAACAAATCCTGATTGACGGGGTATTCCANGCCGACCCGCATCCTGGTAACTTCTTTGTGAGTCGTCAGGCTGCAAACGACAAACATCTTCTCACCTTTCTCGACTTCGGCGCGGTGAGCGATTTGCCCGATGAAATCCGCGAAGGCATGCGCACTGTTGTGTATGGCTATATGACCGAGGACAATGCCAAAGTTCTCAATGGCATGCGCGAAATGGGCTTCGAATCCTCTGGTGCCGACGAAGAAGTTTTCGAGAAGGCAGTGCGTCACTATCTTGACAAACTGCTTCACCTCGACATCGAGGATTTTTCTGCCATCAACTTGCAACAATTTGACGTGAACGAAAGCCTCACCGAAATGGAACTTTCTTTCCGTGAGCTCACCAAATCCTTTGAGGTACCCGAAGCCTGGTTTCATGTACAGCGCACCCTCGCCCTTTTGCTGGGCTTGTGCGCCCGCCTCGACCCCGCCGTGGATGCCTTCCGTTTCGGCTTTCCCTATGCCGTTGAATTTGTTTTCGGCGGCGACTCCAAACTTGCTTCTGTCTGGGGCACCACCTCTGACCCCGTCATCAAAAATCCCAACACCAAGAGTTCGGCTTCTTCAAACGACTCTTCTGACTAGCCGCCCCTGTGGCCTCGCAGCCTTTGTCGAGACCACATCTCTCAAACATCTCGCTCCTT
>JGI24723J26617_10002787_pt1 | contig 13367 bp, 12 predicted proteins | sample Cruoilmetagenom6_FD_26617 | JGI IMG/M metagenome (IMG submission 26617) | reverse complement strand
GCGAAGATCACTGCCCCCGCTGCGCGTAATGCTGCTTCGCCCGACCCTGACGATAGTATCGTATCAGCGTCAATCTGTTCAAAGCGCTGGACAGGCACACGCGCCAATAATTCGGCCACATATGCAGCTGAATGAACGCGGGTCAGATCCTCTAACGTTGCACGGGGTGCTTCTTCGCGCATCAGATATTGGAACTCTTCGCCCTCCAAAGCATGNAGCACTGCGCGAAGCCGATCTGCACATTCAGGGTGTCCCATTGGGGGTTCATGTCCAAGGCACGCACTGTGTGTAACAAGAAGTGTACTCATACCTTCAGTGTCNCGCGCGGGGCCGATATATTCAATACGACAGATGTACGCAGCCGATCCATGCTGCAATCAAGCGGCTTTGACGTACCAGTCCACGCCTTCTGCATCACGGGACACAGTGGCGAGCCTTCGCGCAACAAGACAGGACAAATGCGCAAGGCTTTCGCCTGTCGCCATAAAGAATACGTCCGGGCCAATTTTTCGCTTAAAGAGTGCTGGAAAGACATCGATGGCGCGGCGCGGCTCGCTCAACATTTCGAGCAATTTTGACAGGCCCTCTTCATGCCCTTCCACCAAAGCATCCAACCTGCGATGAACGCCAAAAAACGGTTCATTGTGTGCGGGGAGAACAAGCGTGTCTTCTGGCAGTTCTGCTTTGAGTTTTTTGCAACTGTCTATCCACTCCTGCAGTGGGTCTGCGTGAGCTTCTGTCGGGTGCAGGCTGACGTTAGATGAAATGCGCGGCAAAACCTGGTCGCCAGAAACCAAAATGTTCAACTCTTCGCAATAAAGACATACATGTTCTGGTGCGTGACCAGAGCCGACAATGATCCGCCAANCGCGGCCACCCAAAGTTAGCCTGTCGCCATCCTGCAGGCGTTTGAAGACCTCTGGCATTTGATAAACGCGCTGGCCAAATCCACCGAAGCGACTGGCGTATGACTCGACGCCTCTCTTGGAGAAACCCGCGGCGCGGTAAAAATCCATCGCTTCTTGAGGTGCCTTTTCGCCAGTGTCTGCGACCAGCATCCTGCACATGAGGTAATCTGTACGGGACATTTCCAGCGTTACGCCAAACTTGCGCGTGATCCATCCGGCCAGGCCAACATGGTCAGGGTGTAAATGCGTAACGATGACCCGCTTGACGGGTTTGCCACCAAGCTTGGTATCAAAAATCTGCTGCCAAGCTTCTTTGGTGCTGTCATCATTGACGCCCGTGTCGATCACAGTCCAGCCGTCCACATCGTCGATCAGCCAAAGATTGATGTGATCCAACGCAAACGGCAGAACCATGCGCACCCAATAGATGCCCTCGGCCACTTGTTTGATGTCACCGACCTTAGGCGCGTCCCCTGCCGGGTAACTCAGCCCTTTTTCATCCATCTCAGCCAATGACACATCACTCATAGGAATATGATCCCAAAATTTCGGTTGAGCGGAGTGTGCCGAGTGGGCCGAGCAAGGTCAAACTGTCCAAAACGCTATCAGCTACCCAACTCGCGCTCATCAATAGCGAAAAGCGTTGCCGCCCCTGCGGTTGCAGGTGTCACCAACCCGGCACAGGCTGGCAAAGTATTTTCGGCAAAGAAGCGCGCAGTGGATTTCTTGGCTACCAAATACGAATCGTCAGGATTGTCAGCAGAAGCCAAAGCAGCGCGCGTCAGGTAATACCCCCCCGCCACATTGCCAAACAGACGGGCATAAGGTGTTGCGCCCGCCAGACAATCATTGGGTGCGCTCTGCAATGTATCGAGCATCCAGTCTGTCGCTTCTTCCAGCGCATCAAGCGCGTCGCCAAGCGCATGTCCCGTGATGTTCAAGTCTGCATCATTGTTGGCGGAGGCAAGGTCAGCGGCCTCGCGAATTTCGGCCAGATAGGCCTTCACCACCGCACCGTCTGCCATGGGTAGTTTGCGTGTCACCAAATCCATACCCTGAATACCATTGGTGCCTTCATAAATGGGCGTGATGCGTGCGTCCCGGTAATGCTGGGCTGCTCCTGTTTCTTCAATAAACCCCATGCCACCGTGAATTTGCACACCAATAGAGGCGACTTCGCACCCAATGTCGGTGCTCCATCCTTTGGCAACCGGAGTCAATAGGTCGGCCCTTGCCTGACCTTCTGCACGGGCTGCCTCATTAGTTGCTGCATGCGCTTTATCGATGGCAACGGCATTGGCATAACAGATCGCACGGGCGGCTTCGGTTTGGGATTTCATGGTCATCAACATGCGGCGCACATCTGCGTGTCCAATGATCGCACCCATGTCGCCCGCGTCGAATTCTTCGCCCAATGGCCTGCCTTGCTTGCGGTCACGCGCATACCCAAGCGCTTGTTGATATGCACGCTCAGCAATGGCAACACCCTGCACGCCGACAAGAAGCCGCGCATTGTTCATCATGGTGAACATGCAGGCGAGCCCCCGGTTCTCCTGGCCAATCAAATATCCAATGGCGCCGGTTTCTTCGCCATACGCCATGGTGCAGGTGGGGCTGCCATGGATGCCAAGTTTTTCTTCCAGGCCGATGCATTTAGCGTCATTGCGTGCGCCCAAGGAACCGTCATCATTGACCATAAATTTTGGCACGAGAAAAAGTGAGATGCCGCGCGTGCCCNCAGGAGCGTCGGGCAACCTAGCCAACACAAGATGGATAATATTATCCGTCATGTCATGGTCGCCATAGGTGATGAAAATTTTAGTGCCGGTGATGAGGTACGTCCCATCTTCCTGTGGCACCGCTTTGGCCTTCAACGCATTCAGGTCTGAGCCCGCTTGCGGTTCGGTCAAGTTCATCGTGCCGGTCCACTCGCCGGAAATGAGCTTCGGCAAATATCTTGAGCGCTGTTCGTCAGTCCCGTGAACACTCAGCGCCTCAATGACGCCTTGTGAGAGAATAGGACATAGACCAAATGACAGGCAGGCGGCGTTCCACATTTCCTGCAAGACCGCTGATAATGCAATAGGCAAGCCTTGTCCGCCAAAATCAGGTGTCGCGGCAATGGAGCCCCATCCGCCATCAACCCATTGCTTGTAGGCATCCGCAAAACCAGGTGGCACGGCGACACCATCCTCATTCAAGGCCGCATGTGTTTTCTCACCAGCCTCATTCAAGGGCGCAATGACTTCTCCTGCCAAACGAGCTGCCTCTTCCAGTACCGCATCGATCAGATCATCACTGAGGTCAGGAAAACTGCCTGTCGCTTGCAGGTCACTCAAGCCGCCTAAGGTTTTGAGTGTAAAAGCCATGTCTTGAACAGGGGCGCGGTAGGTCATTTAACTCTCCAAGGATCGCTACGTGAATATGTAGTCAACGAGTACAGGCTGGGTCAGCAAGTGTGGGTTTGGCGGCTTTTTACTGTATTCTTGCCGTTTCGCGAACTGCGTAACATGATATAGCTCGAAAAACCCTTCTAATCCTGACGAAACCCGGCCTCCCATGCCCTTATCTTTTGCTGCCCCCCGCCGAACGGCACTGATTACAGGCGCATCGGCTGGCATTGGCCGTGATCTGGCTCTGGTTTTTGCCCAGAATGGGTTCGATCTGGTGCTTGTTGCCCGCCGCGAAGAACGGCTTCAGGCGCTCGCGCAAGAAGCGCAAGGCAAATTTGGCACGACCTCTCACATTCTGGCCCTTGATCTCACAGATCCAGAAGCACCCGCGCAAATTGAAGCCGACCTGAAAGTACGCGGCATCACCATCGACGCCCTGATCAACAATGCGGGTTACACAGTCACTGGGCACTATGCGGCGTCAAGCTGGAAGGATCAGGCAGATCTGTTGCAGGTGATGGTCACCTCCGTCGCTGAACTTTGCCATCGCTTTGCACCCGNCATGGCTGAGCGACAGTATGGTCGGATCATCAACGTGGCATCNNTGGCAGGGCACTTGCCGGGCGCTGCGGGTGGAACGCTTTATGCGGCGTCAAAATCCTTTCTCATCAAAATGTCGGAAAGCCTGTCGCTGGAACACATTTCCGACAATGTGCATGTGACAGCACTTTGCCCCGGCTTTACCTATTCCGAGTTTCACGATGTGGCTGGCAACCGTGACACGGTTTCGCAAATGCCAAAATTCATGTGGATGGAAAGCGAAATGGTCGCCCAAGAAGCCTATGACGCCGTGATGGCTGGACGTCCTGTCTGGATCAATGGGCGCGTCAATCGCCTTCTTGCCTATCTTGTCCGCCTGATGCCACACAAGCTTGCGCACTATCTGATGGCGCGCAACGCACGGAATGCGATACCTCGCGAATAAGTTCCTACTCAGACGCCATTTGACCAATGAGCAGAGTTGGAATGCCATGGGTTTCGGGTTTGATCGTCGCAACCTGGGTACCTTTTTTGCGTCCTGTGCGAAGCTCAGACACATTCACACTGGTTTCCAGCAATCGAGCCCGCATCGATGCTAGGTCGGGACAACGATAGGCCAGTCCCCAGAGCGTGTCTTTCTCCAATACTTTGTTTTTGCTGATCGGCGTGACCACCTCAAGGGTGAGCCCACCCAACCGGAAAAAGAGCTGGCGCGCATCCCACTTTTCAACCGTGTGGTCTAACGCCAAACGAATGCCCAATTTATCCCTGAAAAATGCAATTGCCCTATCGGGGTCTGGGGTGTTCACCACCACATGGTCGACCGCTTCCACCGCCGCACGCCCACTCACGCCAGCGCTGGCTGGTGACAATGGAATAGCCAGCCTGTCTTCCGATTCAATGATGAACATAAAGAGCCCACCTGTTTCTTCAGGTGCCAACATGACATTGCGCCATTTGCGCTCACGGCCCTGTGCATCCGTAGCGTTACCCGGCAATGGATCGGTTGGGTTGAGGCCCGCCTTCCGCAACGCCGCGACACATGTATCCGCATTTACGGTACCAAATGCCAAACCCATCAAGCCTTCGCCGTCAGCTTCCAGCTTCTGCCGGATCATGTCCGCAAACATGCCCTCACCTGTAGCTTCAACAAATTCCAAATAGGTGTTGCGGAGCCGGAAGATCAGGTTCGATGACCCAAGGCCCGGGTGCTCCCCTTGCCAAGTCGGCTCACGGCCCAGGATTTTTGTATAGGTGAGTTTTGTGGCGCTGAGATCACGCACGGCGACAATAATATGGTCAAGAATGTCTATCATGGGCACCAGCCTAAAGCTGGAACCCGTGGACGCCAAGCACACATTTACGCCAATTTGGGTGCGCTTCTGTTAGAGTGCGTTGAAATCAGGATACGTGTGGAGTGTTGCCAGAAATGTCATTGGCTGAGAATACAAAAACCCAAACCGATTTGAGTGATCTAGCGCAATTGATCACACAATTTCATGTGCCTGGCGCTGCCATCGCCGTCTGGCAAAATGGAGAATGCTTTGAGGCTGCCGCCGGTGTCGTCAATCTCAACACGCAAGTGCCGACCACAAGCGATACGCTCTTCCAAATTGGCTCCATCACCAAACTCTATACAACGACCTTAATTTTGCAGTTGGTTGACGAAGGCCTGTTGGATCTGGATGAGCCCATCCGCACCTATTTGCCCGATTTTGCAATCGCAGACGCAGATGTTGCCAAACGCGTAACATTGCGTCACCTGCTTTCCCATACCAGTGGCATCGATGGAGATTACTTCAAAGATGCTGGCCGGGGTGAAGACCGAATTGAAAAATTCGTCGCTCTGCTGCATGAAGTGCCATCCATCCATCCGCTAGGCCACATGTTTGCCTATTGCAACGTTGGTTTCGTGATCGCCGGACGCATCATTGAAACTGTCACCGGGCTTACGTGGGACAAAGCGATGCGCACACGTATCGCTAAACCAATTAGTACGCCTGCGTTCTCTACCCTGCCTGAACAAGCCATGCGGTTTCGCACGGCTATTGGTCATTTAGGAAATCCGCTAAAAGGATTGACCGTCAGCCCCATCGCCTTTCTGGCACAGTCCAATGGCCCGGCTGGGTCCATGCCGATGGCCAGTGCTGCCGACCTTATTCCCTTTGCGCGCGCTTTGATGGGGGATGGTACAGCGCCCAATGGGCATAGGCTTTTGTCACAAGCCAGTGCTTCACTGTTTCAAACACCACAGGTAACCTGCCCCGAAGGCGGCCCTATGGATGCCATTGGCGTCGGGGCCTTTTTGTGGAATTGGTGTGGCGCGTCCGATGGGACATATGATGTGTTTGGCCATGATGGATCAACCATTGGACAGGCAGCTTTCTTGCGCATTCATCCTGCAAGCGGGACCATCGTTGCGCTGCTTACCAATGGCGGCGATGGCAAAGGCCTGTCGCACACGTTGATGACGCGGGTTTTCTCTGAGGCAGCGGGTGTGGCGCCTTCAAGCGCTCCGCAAACTGTCACCGCAGACAATGAGGACCTCACCGCCTATACAGGCACCTATGTACGATCCAGCGAGACGGCAGTTGTGCGAGCAGAAGCCGGTCAGCTTTTCTGTTCCGTGCGTCCTGCAGGGGACTACGGCATCATTGGCTCCCCACCAGAAGCTGTGTTGCAAAAAGTTGGGCCAGCACGTTTCGTCAGCACCCCCACTGGCATGTCACAACCAATCAACTTCAATTTCCTGGAACCAGATGCCAAAGGCCAGATGTCGTATCTTTATTCCGGCGCCCGCGTGTTAACCCGGAGTGATGTCTGAATTGGAAAAATCTGACCTCATAGCCCGGCTCATCGACATCGTAGGCGCCAAGGCCGTGATGACGGACACATCGGATATGGCACCCTATCTTGAAGAGAGACGCGGTTTGTATGTGGGCCGTGCCGCAGCCATTGTGATGCCCGCTGAGACAAGTGACGTATCGAAAGTCATGGCCCTGGCCCATGAGACCAATACCGTCGTTGTCCCGCAAGGAGGCAATACGGGCCTTGTGGGTGGGCAAATTCCAGACGTCAGCGGCGAGGCGATCATCCTCAACTTGTCACGCATGACGCAAGTTCGCGGCGTAGATGCCACAAACAATACACTCAGCGTCGATGCAGGCGTGACGCTGGCAGCAGCTCAAGATGCAGCGGGAGATGTCGGGCGGTTGTTTCCTTTGAGCCTCGCCTCTGAAGGCACATGCCAAATTGGCGGCAACCTTTCGACCAACGCCGGTGGCACGGCAGTGCTGCATTATGGCAACGCGCGCGACCTTGTCCTTGGGCTAGAAATTGTACTGGCTGATGGGCGCATTTGGGACGGCATGCGCGGTTTGCGCAAAGACAATACGGGCTACGATCTGAAACAGATTTTCCTGGGTGCTGAGGGTACGCTTGGCGTTATCACCGGCGCTGTTTTGAAACTTTTCCCAACGCCCAGATCACAAGCAACAGCCTATGTTGCTGTTCCCGGACCTGAGCAGGCAGTGGCATTGCTTCGTCATGTCGAAGGGGATTGCAGTGGTGCTGTGACCAGCTTTGAACTTATGCCGCGCATTGGCATTGAGTTTGTGATGGCCCATGTGCCAGACACGCGCGATCCGCTTGAAGCGGTTTCGGATTGGTATGTTCTGATTGAACTTTCATCAAGGGCAGAAGGCGATGAGCTTGTCGGGCAACTTGAAACCTCCCTCAGCAGCGCTGTCGATCTAGGTTTGATCAGCGATGCGGCAATTGCACAATCTGCTGCACAAGCAGCAGCCTTTTGGCAATTGCGAGAAGCCATGTCTGAAGCCCAACGCCCCGAGGGTGGCAGCATCAAGCATGATATTTCTGTGCCGGTATCCAAGATTGCTCTCTTCCTGGAGCGTGCCTTGCAGGCAGTCCAAAAAGAACTACCGGGAATACGCCCTGTGCCCTTCGGCCATTTGGGCGATGGCAATATTCACTTCAACCTCAGCCAACCCCTTGGCATGGAGAGCGCAGCCTTCTTAGATCAATGGGGACACTTCAATGAAATCGTCTATGGGATCGTCATTTCTCTCGGCGGCTCGATCAGTGCCGAACATGGCATTGGTCAGTTGAAGCGTGATGAAATGGCATCCTTGAAATCAGATGTCGAAATGGAGCTCATGCGCGCGCTCAAACGCACGCTCGATCCCAAGGGCATTCTCAACCCAGATAAAGTTGTTACGGTATAAGTCTCAAACCCGTTCCGGTTCGCCGAACAATGCTGTGCCACTACCGCTCGCACCTGAGCTTGTGTCCGCCATCAAAAACTCTCCAATAGGCAAGTTTTGAGCCGGGACGATCAACACTTTGTCGATGCGCGGTCCGTCAATATCTGCAATCTCAAAGCGATAACCGTTCCAGGCGAAATAATCCCCCTCGGTCGGCAAGCGTTCAAACCAGTGAAGCATAACGCCCGCGAGCGTGTTGACTTCGCTTGTTTTGTCACCCGGCAGGCTCGACAGCATGAGCAAGCGCTTTACTTCGTCCACAGAAACAACCCCATCAACGAGATAGGAACCGTCCGTGCGTTGCACGATCGCTCTGTTGTTTGACATCGCATGATCGGACGTATCACCAACAATGTTGAAGAAAATTTCAGCCATCGAGATCGTGCCAACAATATCGCCATATTCGTCGACGACAAATGCCATGAACTTGTTTTCTGCCTGCAGCAGGCTCAGCGCCTTTAGCACGGAAGATGTGCGCGGAATATAGAGCGGCTCTGTCATCTTCGCGAAGAGCGCCTCACTGCTGGCATCTTCAATGTTAGTAAACAGATCCTCCATACGCACCATGCCGACGGTGGGACCATCAGTGCCTGCGCGCACAGGATATCTTTGGTTCTCGTTGATGCGGATCGTCTTCATATTTTCATCGAAACTGGCTTTTGTATCCAGCCAGGCAAGCTGTGTCCGTGGCCGCATAACCTCGCCAAGCCGCGTATCACCCAATTGCAAAACACGGTTGACGATGTCGCGCTCGACACTTTCCACGGCCCCGGTGGCCACGCCCTCTTCAACCAGATGGCGAATTTCTTCTTCCGTCACTTCCTGCACGTTTTGCCCTGTGGCCCCATAGGCCTTCAACACAGCTTCCGTGGAATGGGAAAGAAAGCTCACCGCGGGAGAAAGAGCCCGAGTTACGGTGACCATAGGCCGGGAAATCTTGGCAGCGATCCCTTCCGGGTTCGACAAAGCAATGCGCTTGGGCACCAGCTCTCCAATGATCAGTGAAAAATAGGCGATGGCAACAACGACGATGCCAAAGGCAATGGGCTCAGCATATTCTGCCAGCATTTCCCACTGACCGATCATCGCGCCCAGCGGTTTTGCCAGGGTCGTGCCACCAAAGGCACCGGCGAAAACACCAATGACGGTGATGCCGATTTGAACTGCAGACAGAAAACGACCTGGATTTTCGTTCAGCTCGATAGCGGTTTCAATGCCGCCCTGGCTGACGACACCACTGTCCTGGCGCCGGGTCAGAAGCGCGCGCAAGCGCTGACGCCTTGACGAGACGATTGCCATCTCGGACAAGGAGAAAAACCCATTCAAACCGATGAGAACGGCAAGAATAATAATGTCGAATGCCATGACGTCTCCAGACTGCGATAGATAGTATAGCGCGGCTGATATTCAAGCGGAATGCTTGATGAGAAGTCTTTTCATACCCGTTTGATTGATATTTTTACGCCCCGGTTCGCGCCAATTCGCCCACACAGGCCGTTAGAGTAAATCTAACTGATCATTATCTTTCTTTTTGGCGTGTTTTTCTTTTGCAATTATTTTGTCCGACGCATCCTGAACCACCAGCAGTCCCTCATCATCCTCAGACACTTTGTTGACCCGTGTACTGATGGGTATTGTTTCCAATAGCTCGTTTGACGCCGGTTTCAGCAACTTCATTGCATCTTTTGCGCGCGTTTCAGTTGTATCGAGCCATTCGTCCCAATTCTCCATATCCAATATCACAGGCATGCGTGCGTGAATGGGCGCCATTGTATCGTTCGCAGCCGTGGTGATGATCGCACAACTGTCCAGCTCAGATCCGTCTGCCGTCAACCAATCCTCCCAAATACCCGCCATGGCAAAAGGTTGTTGATCCCGCCGCCTGATCAGATAAGGCTGTTTTGGGCCACTCCCTTTCGCCTGCCACTCATAAAAGCCGTCCGTTGGGATCAAACAGCGACGGTGCCTGATCCCCCCTCGAAAAGAAGGTTTTTCATTGATCGTCTCAGCGCGCGCGTTGTTGAGCACGGTTTTTGGCAGCTCTTTCGCCCAGGATGGCACGAGGCCCCAACGGACAAGTTGGAAATGCCGTGCGCCGTTCATCAACGTCACGATGGGCACAGGTTGTGTGGGGGCAATATTGTACCTGGGTGGAAAATTGGGTTGCTCAACGTAGTTGAATAAAGCGCGCAGCGCTTCAGGTGGCGTTGTGATGCTAAACCGTCCGCACATAGCGACCCTATTTTTTTTCAACTGTTTCGCAAGCGCCATCAGCCTCGCACCATGCGGTGAACCCGCCGCGCATATGCGCAACATTTTCTAAGCCCACGTCGTGAGCTGCTTTGGCTGCCAATGCCGAACGCCATCCCTTATTGCAATAGAAGACAAATTTCTTGGATTTGTCAGCAAACAATTCCTTGTAATAGGGACTGGTTTTATCCACCCAAAACTCGGTCATGCCACGTGGCACATGATGGGCGCCTGGAATGCGCCCTTCCCGCCAAATCTCGCGAATATCACGTGCATCAATCATCACGATATTCTCACCAGTATAAATCGGCTGAATATCCGCCACGCTCAAACATTCAATTTCTTTTTCAGCCTGATCGACAAGCTCTAAAAATGTGGGCATGGCCGTCCTCGAAGATTCGTGGAATAGAACAATGAATTTTCGGGCATCTTAAACTGCATTGTAGCAATTGCCCATTGCCGGCTTCTCCACTCCCGTTTGGTGTCTGTACAACGGATGAGATAGGGTGCATTTTTTCGCCAATGGAATGCCTTGAACCTATGAAATCCGAACCGCTTGTTGAGCTGAAGTCCGTTTCCGTCCGTCTTGGCGGCAGGGAAGTGCTGGCCCATGTGGATCTGGCCATCTGCAAGTCAGAAATTGTCACGCTCATTGGCCCCAATGGGGCAGGTAAAACAACCCTCGCGCGCACGCTGCTTGGCATTTTGCGCCCTTCTCAGGGCAAGGTTATCAAGCGCGATGGATTGAACATCGGATACGTGCCCCAGCGCATTACGCTCGAGGCGGCCCTCCCACTCACTGTACGTCGATTGTTGACGCTCACGGCGCACCACAAAGAGCCAGACATGATGGCTTGCCTTGCAGAGGTCAGTGCTGAGCATTTGATCGACCGGCAAGCTAACGAACTTTCTGGCGGTGAGTATCAGCGGGTTCTGCTGGCACGGGCACTTTTGGGAACGCCAGACCTGCTGATATTGGATGAGCCAACACGGGGCATCGATTTTGCCGGACAAACAGCCCTTTATGATTTGCTCGCGCGCATTCGACGCGACCACGAATGTGCCATTTTGCTTATTTCCCACGATCTTCATGTTGTGATGGCAGCATCAGACCGCGTCATTTGTGTCAATGGGCATGTCTGCTGCGAAGGGGCACCAGAAGCCGTCACGAGCGATCCCGCCTATGTGGCGCTGTTTGGTCCGGGTCATGCGGAATCTCTCGCCGTCTTCAAGCATCATCATGACCATGTTCATGATGTATCTGGCGATGTTGTGGATGCCCACTCCCACGCGGGACACGATCATGTTTGAAGAGTTTTTTGTGCGTGCTGTCCTGGGTGGGGTTGGCGTAGCCCTAGTCGCTGGTCCTTTGGGGTGTTTTGTGGTCTGGCGACGCATGGCCTATTTCGGGGATGCGTTGGCTCACTCTGCCTTGTTGGGGGTGGCGCTTGGTCTGATGCTTTCCATTCATCCGATACTTGGTGTGCTGGCTGCTGGAACGGTGTTGGCCGTCGCCTTTACCTACTTGCAAAAACAACAAAGGTTTGCCGCCGACACCGTGCTTGGGCTGCTTGCCCACTCCAGTTTGGCATTAGGTCTTGTTGCGCTCGGCTTAATGGAAAATATGCGAGTGGACCTACTAGGCTATTTGTTTGGCGATGTACTCGCCCTTTCCTGGAATGATGTTGTGATGATCTACGCTGGTGCCAGCCTTGTGCTCATTGCCCTCATGGTCATTTGGCGCAAACTTCTGGCTGTCACCGTTGAACCAGAACTGGCACAAGCCACGGGCATCGACCCTTTTTTAATCCGGCTTTTGTTCAGTCTGCTGCTCGCAATAGTGGTGGCTATGGCGATGCAAGTAGTAGGTGTTTTGCTGATTACCGCCTTGCTGATCATACCTGCTGCCACCGCACGCCGCTTCTCAACGACGCCTGAACGAATGGCGGTTTTTGCTGCCACAGCTGGTGCGATGAGCGTAGTGCTTGGCCTTTTTGGGTCTCTCACCTTCGATACAGCGTCAGGCCCCTCAATTGTTGTCGCGGCCTTGGCGTTGTTTTTAATGATCAATTTGACAGGGTTCATTCTNGAGAAAACCCAANAATAGGCCATTTCTACAGCAAAACAGCGACTTTTTGCGAGTTTTTGACAACGAAATATCAAGGTCTACTCCCGTACCTTTAACGTTTAGGGCAGCGCATTTCGCATGTCTCTTAATGTAATTAGGCGGGGGTGACGGTGTCGCAAGACATTCAAACCATCAGAGATGACATCGAACGACCACCGGCGGGCATTGGCTTTCCCCGCACGCTGCGCCTGCTCGTGCGCGGCAAGAATATTCATGCAGACACACTGCTCGCTACGGACTATCTGAACCATTTCAATGAAATTGTCATGTTGCTCGAACTCATTGCCGACATGCCTGAGTGTTTGGATGACGCACTGGAATGGCAACCAAAGCGTTATGAAGACCATTTTTCTGAATCTAGTTTTCAAGACAAGGCACTCGCGATCCTGGCCTATGAAAATGCACCGCGGCGATACCGTGAACCGTTTGATCAAATCGTGGCACAAATGGACGCGACCGTCATTAAGTCCCTAAAACGCATCCAAGAAGTGACACAGGATGGCGACGTGGACCATTTGCGCCATGTAGTGTCGGGCGTCACACTAAAACTACAACGGTTTGTCGACGTTGCCAGCGCTGTGATTCATGGTCGCGAAGTAACGTCTGGCCAAGATGAGATTGATAGTTTGCTCGCCGAAATTGGTGGAGATGACGAAGAAGAGAACCCGCAAGCACCTGAGCCGGTCTCTACAAAACCTGTCGCGGACGCAACGGCGCCAAGCGAAAAGACTGACGGCAGCAATCAAGACGAGATTGACGCTCTGTTCGACTGAGCTTCACGCACCCAAAAAGCCCTTGTCGCAGCGCCAATTCGCAGTGCTATAGTTCCCCACCGAAACTAAAAACAATCACTTTTGGGGAAGCT
>JGI24723J26617_10002784_pt1 | contig 13371 bp, 8 predicted proteins | sample Cruoilmetagenom6_FD_26617 | JGI IMG/M metagenome (IMG submission 26617) | reverse complement strand
ACTTCGTCGTCTGCCAGTACCGAGAGCCGCGCCGGCAGCCCCGCCTCGAGGAAGTTAAAGCCGCCAAAGTAGAGCACAAGCGCTATGAACACCGTCTCGACCGAAAAGCTGAAGAACGTGAGCACCAGCTGCGCGGCTACGATCAAGGCGACAGCCAGCCCGATCAGGCGGCCCCTGCCCTGGTGATGATCCGACATGATCATTGGAATGGCGATGGCAAAAGAGACTATCAGCGCACCGATATACATCTTCCAGTGATCGGTCAGCGCCAGATCCAGCCGGTCATGCAAGAGGAACGGCAACGCCACGAACGTCGCTGTCATGATTGCGTGCAACAGGAACACATAAAAGTCGATGCGCAGCAGGTCCCCTCTGAACGCGGGTACCATGTTCCAGCTTCTGCCGGCCGCCGGCCGCGGTATCTCGGGCAGCAGCCGCAGCAAGAACGCTGCCACGATAGCGAGCACGGCGGCAACCCAGAAAAGGGACTGCACACCGAAGTACGACGCGATCAGCGGCCCCGCAACCATGGCAACCATGAACGACGCACCGATGCCGATTCCAAACACGGCCATGGAACGGGTGCGAACTTCATCGCGTGTCGCGTCGGCAAGCAGCGCGGTCAGCGTCGCCGAGATGGCGCCCGCGCCCTGCAACAGGCGACCGGCAATAACGCCATAGATGGACTCGGACATACCCGCCAGCACACTACCGGCCGCGAATACCATGAGCCCCCCAACGATAACGGGCGCACGGCCAATACGGTCGGACAGTGCCCCCAATGGAATCTGGAAGCCGGCCTGTGTAAGCCCGTAGGCGCCTACGGCCAGCCCGATGAGCAGCGGCGTCGCGTTGCGCAACTCCTCGGCGTACATCGACAGGACCGGTAGCAGCGCAAACAAGCCGAACATGCGGATCATCGCAATGAGCGCAAGCACACCGACCGTGCGGCGTTCGTCGGCGTGCATGCTGATGCTGGCGGGCTTTTCTGAATTCAAGGTCGTTCTTCCTTTGCGCCGCGGCGGCGCGGCGGCGTATATTAGCAGGTTGTTCGCTCTCCACTGAATCTCCTTGATGAAATCGACAGATCGTACTATCCAGATCGCCGGCGCCAGGACCCACAACCTCAAGAACATCGACCTGAGCCTGCCGCGCGACCAGCTGATTGTGTTCACAGGCCTGTCGGGTTCGGGCAAGTCGTCACTGGCTTTTGACACGATCTATGCCGAGGGCCAACGCCGCTACGTTGAGTCGTTGTCGGCCTACGCACGCCAGTTCCTGTCGATGATGGAGAAGCCCGATGTTGATCACATCGATGGCCTGTCGCCTGCGATTTCGATCGAACAGAAGTCCACTTCGCACAACCCGCGATCAACCGTCGGCACGGTTACCGAAATTTACGACTACCTGCGCCTGTTGTTCGCCCGTGCCGGTACACCGAAATGTCCCGACCACAACGTCACGCTGGAAGCGCAGACCGTGAGCCAGATGGTCGATCATGTACTCGAGCTGCCGGAAGGATCGAAGCTCATGTTGCTCGCCCCAGTCGTGGCCGAACGCAAGGGTGAGCACGTGCAGCTAATGGCCGACCTGCAGGCCCAGGGCTTTATCCGCGCACGCATCGACGGTGAGATTTATGAACTCGACCAGCCACCGGAGCTCGACCTCCGGAGGAAGCACAGCATCGACGCCATCGTCGATCGCTTCAAGGTCAAGGAGGACCTGCGTCTGCGCCTGGCCGAGTCCTTCGAGACAGCGCTGCGGCTTGCCGATGGTGTCGCTCGTATTGCTTACATGGACGACAGCGATGCCGAAGAGATTACGTTCTCGGACCGCTTCGCCTGCAACATCTGCGGCTACAGCCTGACAGAACTCGAGCCGCGCCTCTTCTCGTTCAACAACCCGACCGGCGCCTGCCCAACTTGCGATGGCCTCGGCGTGAAGCAGTTCTTCGACCCGGAGCGCGTGGTCGTGAACCCGGGTTTGTCGCTGGCCGGCGGCGCAATTCGTGGCTGGGACCGCAAGACCACGTACTACTACCAGATGATCCAGAGCCTGGCGTCCCACTATGACTTTGATATCGAGACGCCGTTCAACAAACTCAGCAAGAAACTGCAGAACGTCGTTCTCTACGGCAGCGGCAAGGACAAGATCGAGTTTTTCTACGCCAACTCACGCGGCATGCAGATTAAGAAGCTGCATCGCTTCGAAGGTGTACTGCCGAACCTCGACCGGCGCTACCGCGAAACCGAGTCGAGTGCAGTACGTGAAGAGTTGTCGAAGTTCCTCAATAGCCAGGCCTGCCCCGACTGCAACGGCACTCGCCTTAACGAAGCTGCGCGCCACGTGTTCGTCTGCGACCACTCGCTGCCAGAAATTACGAGCCTGTCGGTCGGTCACGTCCGCCAGTTCTTCGACACGATGAAGCTTGATGGCTGGCGCGCGACGATTGCCGACAAGATCGTCAAGGAGATTTCGGATCGCGTCGGCTTCCTGTCCGACGTCGGACTCAACTACCTGTCACTTGACCGCAGCGCGGAGACACTTTCGGGCGGTGAGGCACAGCGCATTCGACTTGCCAGCCAGATTGGCTCGGGGCTCGTTGGCGTCATGTACATCCTCGACGAACCATCGATCGGACTGCACCAGCGGGACAACCAGCGGCTGCTCGGCACACTCACGCATTTGCGTGATATCGGCAACACGGTGATCGTGGTCGAGCATGATGAAGAGGCCATCATGGCAGCCGACTTCGTCGTGGACCTTGGACCCGGCGCCGGCGTACACGGTGGCCAGGTGGTGGCCGCGGGTTCACCTGACGAGGTTAAGAAAGAAGCCCAGTCGCTGACTGGGCAGTACCTGTCCGGCAAGCGCGCGATCGAAGTGCCGGAATCACGCACGCCGAACGACCCCGACAGGCAGATTCGCGTGCTGGGTGCGACGGGCAACAATCTCAAATCCGTTGATGCCTCCATCCCGGTCGGCCTCATGACCTGTGTGACGGGCGTGTCGGGTTCAGGAAAATCCACACTCGTCAACGACACGCTGTACAAGGCTGTCGCTGAACTGATCAATCGCGCGAGCCGCAATCCGGCGCCACACAAGGCCGTGGAAGGACTGGATGCGATCGACAAGGTCATCGACATCAGCCAGAGCCCGATCGGGCGAACGCCCCGTTCCAACCCGGCCACGTACAGCGGCCTGTTCACACCAATCCGTGAATTATTCGCCGGCACCCAGGAAGCGCGATCGCGCGGCTACATGCCGGGGCGCTTCAGCTTCAACGTCAAAGGCGGCCGCTGCGAAGCGTGCCAGGGCGATGGGGTCATCAAGGTGGAAATGCACTTCCTGCCGGACGTCTACGTCCCCTGCGATGTTTGCCGCGGACAGCGCTACAACCGCGAGACGCTCGAAATCCGTTACAAGGGCAAGAACATTCACGAAGTGCTCGACATGACCGTCGAGGACGCCGCCGTGTTCTTCCAGAACGTGCCGGTGGTGGCGCGCAAGCTGCAGACGCTCATGGACGTCGGCCTGACCTACATTCGTCTTGGGCAGAATGCGACGACGTTATCGGGCGGCGAAGCCCAGCGTGTAAAGTTGGCCAAGGAACTCTCGAAACGCGATACGGGCAATACCCTCTACATTCTCGACGAACCGACAACCGGGCTGCACTTTCACGACATCGAGCAGCTGCTGGGCGTGCTGCACCGGTTGCGCGATCACGGCAACACGGTTGTTGTCATCGAGCACAACCTTGATGTCATCAAAACGGCAGACTGGATTCTCGACCTTGGCCCGGAGGGTGGTGACGGTGGCGGCCAGATCATCGCCAACGGAACGCCGGAAGATGTCGCGGCGACTAAAAGATCGTTTACGGGCGGGTTCTTAAAACCGCTGCTCAAGCGCCCGAGCAAATCGAAGCGCAGCGCCTGAATCAGTTCGCGGGTAAAGCGATGGCTCGATCAGTCTCAGTTCCATCAGCTGGAAACTCACCGTCATTCAGGAACGCAATGGTCAGGTCGATCGTCTTCCGCATGCGCATCATGAACGCGTGCGAATGTTCGACCACGACGAAGTCCGACATTCCCTCCAGCTTGGTGTCCTCGACCGACACACGGCCATCATCAGGATTTGGAAGCACTGCTGAGGTAATCGGATCGATTGTGCGGTTGCCGGCAATTACGCCAAGTTCGAAGTTGGCGGGGCCGAGCCGCAGTGGAACGCTCTCCTCGCCCTTACCGAGCTGCTTGCCTGCCGGGCCATTGATCCAGTCGTAGCCCGGTACGTCAACCATCTCGTCCGCCGCAATGCTCCCCTGGTTCGGTGGCCCCAGCATAACGACGCGGCCGAGTTCAGGGATCTCGTTCATGCTCAGGTACTGGCGCACCAGGATGCCACCCAGCGAATGCGTCACGAAATGGATTTTTTCGATCCCTTCACGCTCGCGACAGGCCGCAAGACCATCAGGTACGGCGATATCGGCCAGTTCCTCGACCTTGTGATCCCGTGACGGGTATTCGATGTTCGCCGTAACGAAGCCGGCCTCGTCGAGTTCTCTTTGCATCTTGTTCATGGACGTTGCGCCGCGCATTAAGCCATGCAACAAAACAACGCAATCATCCGCCTGAGCGAACCCGCCAGACGCCGTCAATATGCAAACCAGTAGTAATCGTTTCATAGTGACTCAGACTGCTGAAACGAAACGGCGTTCGCGCAATTGTCGGTCGTGCAGGCGACCAAGCAACGCGAGTGCAAGCACGGCACCGAACAGGGCCCACCCCATATCGGACTGTGTATCCCATACATAGCCCTGCGTCCCGAGGAACGCCTCGGCCGCCTCGTCCGATAGCAGCGCGACCCACCATTCGATCAGTTCGTAGAACGCGCTGAAACCGAGGCAGAAACTGACGATGAAGAAATTACGCCATCGTGCAGAACTAAAGACCTGCAGGCGAATCATCAGCTCGCGCGCGATNATNGCCGGGATGAATCCCTGCACGAAATGGCCGAGCTTGTCGTAGTTGTTACGGGACCCGTCAACAAGCTCGCGTACCCACTCTCCCAGCGGAACTTCGGCGTAGGTGTAGTGACCGCCAACCATGAGGATCACGCAGTGAATGAGGATCAGCACGTAAACGAGGGCCGTCAGCGGAAAGCGCTCGCGCGTCAACCACAGCACGATGCCTCCCAGCACGGCCGGCGCCACTTCCAGGCCCCACGTAACGGTGTCTTTGGGCCCGATTCCTGACCACAGGAGCACCGCCAGAAACGTGACAATCCAGATCCACCTCATGCCATGTCATCCTTCCTCGTACGCCAGTAACCATTGCTGCTGAACTTCTCCCAGACCCACGGCAGCCAGCGTAGCAACGCGAAGCTCAACCACAGGGCCCAGGCGAGAATCAGTACCTTGTAGATCCACAGGGGTACCGTGAATGCTGTAGCGATCGGCAACACCGACTCACTGCGATCTGCGAACCACCCGAGGATCGATCCATAGGAGTGATGCCCGGTTACGTGCATGTCGGGCGTACCCAGCAGACCCTGGGGCAGTGCTGTGATCACAGATAGCAGCGCGACGACCGTGAGGCCCCCGATAATTACCTGGACAATATCGAATCGCCACCAATTCAGGTCAGCGCTGGCGATGCGATCCCTGGCCCCGCAGGCCAGCAACCAAACTGCGACGACGGCCAGTACCGGCCAGTTGAAGGTGCTGAATCCGAGGCCCAGCAGCAACCATTGCCAACTGTTCAGTGGTGCCAGCGAGGTGCGCCCGAGTATTAGTGCAAAGATGATCAGAACTGCGAGTTCCGACCAGTAGAGAACCGCGGGCCCCAGTTGTGGCCCGAGCGTCCCGATCAGCCAGCGATCTGAGGGCAATTGCACGGACAGCTCTATGTTGCCGGCCGGTGCTCCCAGGTCAATCACCGGTGTCGTGGTCCGGAGACCCATCTCGCCATCCAGTCGCCAGGCGACACTGACTGAGTGTTCCCCGGGAAGGATGGGCAACGTAAGCTCGCCGTCCTCGGCGCGCAAGGTCTGGTCACGGCCATCAATCGACACGGATGTAATCTCGGCGTCGCCGGGCAGGCGAATAACATGCTGCGCTCCGCGCGTACTCCGATACTGCAACATAAGCCTGACGTCACTGGAGCGATTGCCATGTGTTGCCGTCAGCGCAACCGAGTCGAATGCCAGTGTGGACCCTGCGGACGCTTCCGGCCGGGTAGCCGTCAGCGTCAGTTGTTCGCCGGCGCGAGGATCAAACTCCGCAATGCGTACATCGCTGTTGTACTCGCCGCTATTGCTCTCCGGCAGCCCGGCGAACGATGCGTTCCAGATGTTGCCCACTGCAAAGCGCCAGGTTTCCTTCCACGGGGCACCTTGCTCAGACGTCAGTGTCAATGGCGATTGCCGCGGCAGGTTGGATACCCAACTGACCGAGTGCTGCCGCGGATCCATCGATACCAGGACATGGCCGTCCTTTACCGTGAAATCGCCGCTGATAATTGTCTCACCACCGATCAGGTTCACGTCGAGCGTGAGAGCGCCTTGCGCCGGTGCGACGCGCGTAACGGTTGTGCGTACACGCCAGTCAAGGTCCAGCTCAATCGTGCGCTCGATGCGGGCGAAAGCCGGGAATCGGCTGCTCTCCCAGCGAACAGCATCGCCTGTGTCGTCCGTTTGCAGGCGAGTCAATTGCAGCGAACCGGCCAGCAAGCGGCGGTCTTTGATGCCCGCAACGAACCAGCCGTCACTGGCAACTTTGATCACGCGCGCCGGTGCCGGAAAAGGCACCTCGAGACTATCGACGGCCGGCACCGGGCCGCGCAGGGTGACACGGTGCCGCCCGGGTCTCGTGTACAGCCAGAACGAGCCATCGGTCATGCGCAGGACGCGTGCGCTCCCGGCCCCGTCCACCAAAACGGCATCCGGGCGCCATCCCTGTACCGACCCCGGCAACGGGATCGCGACGTCTTCCATCGCATGGACATCCAGCTCCATGCTGATCGTGTCGGCGCCGACACTGACGTCAGCCGCTGCTATCTCCGCACACCGCGGCATGCAGGCGGGCGGCTCGAGCAGGCGCTGCTCGAGCTGCTGCAATAGCTGCGCATCCGGCATCTGGGCATCAGCCTGCGGGCTGCCGGCGAGCAGCGACCCACCCAGGAATAGAGCCAGCACACCGGCGGCCTGTTTGCTTCCCAGCGTGAAGCCGCCCGGCAGTGTCCAGCGGCGATTGGCCACCTCGGCCGCGATGATGCCGGCAAACAACAACAGCAGCCCGACCTCGACGAAACGCAGGACGCTCACCAACCAGCTTGGCAGGATGATGAGTCGCATCTCCTGCTCAGCGTCAACTGGGCCACTCCAGTGCAGCGAGTAGTTGTTCCAGTTCCAGGTCGGGATACCTGGCCCGGCCTGCACGATGGCATTCGGCGCGTATCGTGAGAATGAGTCTCTATCGATCTTGGTCCCGGTGACGATAATTTCTTCGAGCATCTGGGACTGGGCCGGCATTGACAACGAGCCAGCGTCTTCTGCCTTGCGAGGCCGGCGACGCTCGAGCGTAGCGGGCTCACCTGCCAGGTAGTCCACCTCGTCCGCTGCACCATAGAGGCCGAAGAACTGTCCGCCGTACTGCGGCTCGAGCTGGGGATAGATCGCAACACGCAACTGCCCGGCAACAAATGGCACGAGCACGAGCACGAGTGCGGCGACACTCAACAACTGGTAGCTGCGTACGATACGTCGCAACCACCCCTCGGGCGCCACGCGCAACAGGGCAACGGCAATCAGCAGGTTCAGCCAGAGCCAGTTGGGGGCGAGCGCTTCGTGGAAACTCAGCGTGAGCGCGAACAACGCTATAACGCCAGCCGTCGGGCTGAACAGGCGCCACATCGCGATCGTAATGATGAGTACCAGGAAGTAGTCGAGCAGCTGCCATTGGTCCGACCAACTTCCGTAGGCCGAGTCGACACCCGGTGCAGAGAGTAGCTTATGGCCGGGCGGCAGGTTCAGTGTCGTAACGACGTCCGTGAATCGTGCCTGCCAGCCTGTAACCGGCATAGCGCCGCGCGTATCGCTGCGCCCCAGCACGCTCAGGTCTACGTCGGTCTGGCGGACCTCAACACCCGTCTGACCTTCTACCGCACCATCAGTGATCAGCAGGGCCTCGCCGTTCTCCTGCGCAGCCAGGAGCGTGTAAGACCCACCCATGTCCAGCCGCCAGTCAGTGCGCATCTCACCGGACACCTCATCGTCGACAAGAAAACTCTTGCCGTCGAAGCCGAGCCACATGGTCCTGCGGAGCTCGAGCTCATTGCTCGCAGACACGACGCCGCGACTGCGTTCGCTTATCTCGAACGTGGTGCCCGCATCCACGCGATACGCAGGGAACGCTTGCCAGTTGTGGGGTACCTCAACCTGGGCTGGGTCGACGGGCGGTAATCCTTCAGCCGCAGTGACGCGCAGCCTGTCATTTGACTGGTAGCTCCAGATTTCCGACCCGGGAAGGTTCTTGCCTTCTACGGGACCCGCTATCGTATCCGTGACATCCGGCGCACGCGCGGTCAGGTGAATAACCCAGCGACCGGGACGGACCTGCAGGCGCAGATTGCCGTCGGATTCCAGCTTCGCAGGAAGCTGACTCTGCAGGCCGAGCGGTACGAAGCCGTCGGGCAAAATCGGGCCGAACAGTTCTTCCCGGACCGCACCCGAGATATCGATTCTCAACATCGTCACAAGCCGCGTCGGAACATCGTCGATAACCAGGCGATAGACAACCGAACGCACCGAATCAACCGCACGCGTATCGCGTTGACGTTCGCCGAGGAACACGCCATTTCGATTTAGCTCCGGGCGCGCCACGGGTCGGCCGTCGACGGTCAGCGACAGCAGCCCGCTTTTCGGCGGTACCCGCAAGACGCCGGGTCGTTCGTCCCATTCGAAGCGGCCCGCGATCCGGTAGTTACCAGGGGCGAGATGAATGCTCGGGACACTGCCACGCGCAATGACCTCGACGGAACGCTCATTTACCGTGACGCGATCCGGCCAGTGCTCCGGACTACCCGGCAACGCGATCCACTGGTCTTCCGCGGTCAATGACCATTGCTGCGTAAAGCGACCGCCCGTTGCCGTGACGTCGAGTTGCAGACGGCCGGGCCAGTCACACAGGAAGTTGCTGCGGTCCACCGAATTGCGATCGTAGTGAAAGGGGCACCCCAGGTACTCTCGATCCTTGAGAACCCACTCTTGCCAGCCCTCGAGTTCGTCGGGGATATAGTCCTGGGCGATAGCGGCGCCCGTAACGAATAGCAGGGTGAATACGAACAGCGTGAATTTGTTACGCATGATAACTCTCCGGCAATGCGTGCCTGACACTATACGTCAACGTTGTACAGAGTCGATCCGGGTTAGTAATGGGGTGGAATTTCGTCTGCCGGGTCGCCCTCGGGGGCGCCGTCGCCGGTCGCTTTCACGCGATCAATCAGCGCACGGCAGAGCTCTTCCAGTTGCATCAGTTTTGCCTGTTGGGCAGTTATGACATCGTTGAGTTCGTGCAGCAGCTGGTCCTGGTGCGCCAACCGTGTTTCGAGGTCGATGAAGCGTTCCTCGCTCATGGGTATCCCCTGTTCGTGTTTTCCTATTCAGGTAGGATACACGCCAAATCCCCGCGGAACCCTTCATGTCACTGCTTCGATTCGAAGATATCGGCCTCGAATTTGGCGACCAGCTGATCCTGCGCAACGCCGAGTTTGCGATCGAGCCTGGCGAGCGCGTATGCCTGATCGGCAGGAATGGCGCGGGTAAGTCCACGACTCTCAAATTGATCATGGGATCGCTTGAGGCAGATCGTGGCGAGATCATTGCAAAGCATGATCTTGTCGTCAGCCAACTCGAACAGACCTTGCCGGAGGCGATGGACCTGCCCGTCACCGATGTTATCCGTTCGGGCCTCGTCCAGGTCGAAGCCTTACTTAAGGAATACCAGCGCCGGTCGGAACTCGAACTCGACAAGCACGGGCTGCGAGAACTTGAAGCCCTGCACGCGAAGATCGACACACACGATGGCTGGCATCTTGAGCAGCGCGTCGAAACGATCATCACCGAACTCAGCCTCCCAGCTGACAAGCATATGAACGAGCTGTCGGGTGGCTGGCGTCGGCGTGTTGCACTGGCAAGAGCGCTCGTGCAGAAGCCGGACCTCCTGTTGCTCGACGAACCCACCAATCACCTCGATATCGCGACAATCCGCTGGCTCGAAGATCGCGTCTACAACTACCCCGGCGCTGTGATGTTCATAACGCATGACCGTGCGTTCCTGCAGCGGCTCGCAACCCGCATCGTCGAGATCGATCGCGGCCACCTTACCAGCTGGCCCGGTGACTACGCTAACTTCTTGAGACGAAAGGAAAAATCAGTCGAAGACGAAGCGGTTGCCGACGACAAATTCGACAAGAAACTGGCCGAGGAGGAAGTCTGGATCCGGCAGGGAATCAAGGCACGGCGCACGCGCAATGAAGGCCGAGTGCGCGCCCTTGAGAAGATGCGCGAAGAGCGTGAAGAACGCATCGGGAAAGAAGGCAAGGCGCGTATTCACATCGAGGAAGCCGAGCAGTCAGGGCGCAAGGTCATTCGCGCACGCAACATCAGTTACAGCTATGGCGACGCGAAAGTCATCGACGACTTCGACATAAAGATCATGCGCGGCGATCGCATTGGCCTCATCGGCAACAACGGCGTCGGCAAAACCACGCTCCTGCGTTTGCTGCTGGGAGAGCTGGAACCGCAGACCGGTACATTGAAAGTAGGTACCGGCCTGGAAGTCGGCTACTTCGACCAGCTGCGGCAGTCACTGGATCTGGAGAAATCAGTCGCCTACAACGTCGGCGAAGGCCGCACCTACATCCATTTGAATGGCAAGGACCGTCACGTCGTCGGTTATCTCAAGGGTTTCCTGTTCAGTCCGAAGCGCGCGATGACGCCGGTGAAGTCGCTGTCGGGCGGCGAGCGCAATCGCGTTATTCTCGCCAAGCTGTTCACTCGACCTGCCAACCTGCTCGTGCTCGACGAGCCAACGAACGATCTTGATATCGAGACGCTGGAGGTTCTCGAGCAGAGACTCTGTGAGTACACGGGCACGCTGATCGTGGTGAGTCATGACCGTGAGTTTCTCGACAACGTTGTCACCAGCACCGTCGTGTTTGAACAGGATGGCAACGTGCAGGAGTACGTAGGCGGTTACAGCGACTGGTTGCGTCGCGGCCACGAGTTGGCGGTGACCGACAATCCCTACGAAGTAGAACGAAGGAAACGCGAGGCACTCGAACGCCGAAAGAACAAGAAAGCCACGAAGCTCAGTTACAAGGATCAGCGCGAGCTGGATTCCCTGCCCGCGGAGATTGAGCAAGTCGAAGCAGACATTGCTGCCCTGCAGACGACGATTGCTGCCCCGGACTTCTACGCGCAGGATGCCGAGCTCGTGCAACAGGAACTGCACAGGCTCGGCGAAACCGAGCGCTTGCTTGAGCAGCGAATCGAGCGCTGGAGCGAGCTCGAAACGCTGCAGGAATCGTTCCTAAAATAGTTCGATCAGCAAAGCCACGCAGGCAACCCAACCCGTCGCAAAAGCCAGCGTGCGCACCCAGGGAATACCCAGCGTAAAGGCTACCAGGTGCACGAGGCGCGCCCAGAAATACACTTCACAAACGAGCACGGTTGTCTGGTTGCTGATTCCGGCTGCATGAGCGATCAGGACGAGGGTCGCGAACAACACCATGTTCTCGACGGCATTATAGTGAGCGGCTTTCATGCGCTCGGCCCAGGCCGCCCCGGGTTTCGGGTCGCCCGGATAGCCGACTGCGTCGACGAGGCCGCGCACCATGACGCGGTTCAGGATGTAAGGCACCCACATCACGGCAGACAGGGCCGCCACCCAGGTAAGGCTCATTAACTCAGGTGTCATTTATCTCTCCTTGTTGCTTTCCTGGTGAGGAAGAAACACTTGTCGGACATGGGCGCATCGTCCGGATACTCAACGACGGAAAAGCCCAGCGACCGGTAGCACTGGTAGGCGGGCGTGTTATCCCGATAGACGAACAGCGAATACTCGTCGTAAGCCTTGCTCGTGGCCAGCGCCGCCATGATCATCCGGATCAGTTGCCTGCCTGCCCCTTTGCGTCTCAGCCCCGGGTTCGCCACGAGGCGCGCCAGGTGCCCTCGCCCGTCCCGTTCGTACGACTGGCCGAACGCCGCCAGCGTCCCGGTGCTGTCGCGCAGCACATAGGACGTCATTAACTCGACGCGGCAGTCCTCGCGAAAAGTTTCGCCAGTGAATGGATAGCGAAACTTCGGCCCACTCCAGATATCCACTGCGGCTGCGTTTGGGAACCACAACATCACGTCATCTAAATCGCCGTCGGCCGCATGGGCGAGGGTCCAGCCACTATCCTGCAGCGGCCACAGGTTCATTCTCGGGCTTTGGGTAATGCCAGGTGCAGCACGATGTACCCCATAATGCCGGACAGCAATGAACCAAGGATGATGCCGAGGCGCTCATCGAAGACCATGTCCTGGGTGACGATCGTGTTCTCGAACGCCAGAGACCCGACGAACAGGCTCATCGTAAAACCCACGCCGCACAGTATCGACACACCATACAGGCCGCCCCAGCCGGCACCATCGGGCAGTCGCGCAAGACCCAGTTTAATAGCGATGAAACACAGCAGAAAAATGCCTATCTGTTTGCCCGCGAAGAGCCCGGCGGCGATCCCAAGAGGTACCGGGTGCATGAGATCCTCGATACCGACGCCCCTGAGGTCGATACCAGCGTTGACGAACGCGAACAGCGGCAGGACACCGAANGCCACGACCTGGTGCAGGTCGTGCTCNAGCTCTCGCAATGGTGAGTAACCCTCACTGTCCGGGTCTCGCATCGGGATGAATGCTGCCAGCGCGACACCCGCGAGTGTCGCGTGCACCCCAGACTTGAGCACCGCGATCCACATGACGACACCAATCAGCACGTATGACGACACGCTCATGACACCTCGGCGATTCATGATCGTAAGCGCCACGAGACACACCGTTGCTACTGCCAGCGCTGCGGCCGACAAATCGGCTGAATAGAAAATCGCGATGATGACGATTGCACCGAGATCGTCAAATATGGCCAGCGAAACCAGGAAGACCTTGAGCGATATGGGGACACGCGATCCGAGAAGGGTCAGAATGCCCAGCGCAAAAGCGATATCGGTTGCGGCTGGTATGGCCCAACCCTGCATCGCAGCGGCATCGTCGTGGTTCATGAAGACGAAGAAGGCAACGGGTACCACCATGCCGCCAACAGCCCCCAGCGCAGGT
>JGI24723J26617_10002776_pt1 | contig 13396 bp, 5 predicted proteins | sample Cruoilmetagenom6_FD_26617 | JGI IMG/M metagenome (IMG submission 26617) | reverse complement strand
TTGTGTTTGACCCATAATCACAATTAATCACACGTTTGTGAAGTCACCAATCAGAGATTTTGTCAGAGTGTTTACTGAAGTTGCCCCGGGAAACCGGACAGGCGGGTGATGTATTCGTCATCGGGAAGTAGCTCACGCCTCTGGTAGCCTTGCGCATTAGCATTTGTCCTGGTCGAACGCTACGAAACCACCCTGACCGGCTCAAGGCAAATCGCCCTGACAACCCCCTATTCGAATATCAGTTGAAAATCGAAATGCCCGGTATATTGTTGTCGCGCGAACAGGTTTGTGCCTGGATATCCGGGTTCGAATTCGAAAGATCCATTTTCGAGGCCCCATGTTTGCATTTTTCAATTTCCCTGAACGCCTGCATTTATCAGAAAAGCTGCCCGGTCGGTTTATGCCGATCTCAGCGTTGGTTCTGATCTTTTGCACCCTGTTGTTCGCGCANGCACCAAATGCGCTGGCCCAGATGCAGACCACGGATGCGGACGGTGCCAGCCTTTCCTACGATTTCGAAGAGGACCGGCTGCAAGCTGTCCTTCCACAACGGTTCCTGGCTGCACTGCAAGAGATGGGGTTTAGCCCAAGGGACGACAAACCTGATGCCCCGCCAAGATCACAGTTGGATCATCTGGTTTTTGGCGAGAGCACCACGCATTTCGTGGATATCTTGAATTCAGAGCCCCACGCCGTCAGGGGCGAAAGCGGAAATACCCACTACTGGAGAACGATCATATCAACCGGTCGGCAAAGGGAATGGGGCACTACGCGTCCCGCCTCGCTGCGGGTTCACATAAGGTATTCCGATTCCGCGGAATCTGAGTTCAGTAGGGAGTCTCTTAGGAAACACCGGGACCGCCCGGCAACCGGTTCGCTGGAATGGCACACTTGGATCGGCAAATCAGGGTCATATCCCGAAGATGGCGAATCCAACCCGCAATGGATTGATGGCAGCATCACGACCCACAAATTCGAAAGAAGGCTGGAGACTCCCGTTCTTGGCGGGGATTTTTTTGGGACAATCAAGGAAGGGTCGTGGCCATTCGCGGTGCAATACGACGAGTCAGAAGGCGAAGGGCACGAGATTAGTGAATTGCGACCACTCCGGTGCCTGGGAAATTTCTCGGTCTTTGTGGCGGGCGATCTTGGGCCAATTGCCACTGGCGGCATGTTTCGCGCGCCCAATGGCGAGCACGTCTTTCTTCAGCTGCAGCTATCCGGCTATTCCTGCGAATGGGTGGTTAATCCGATTGACGAATCCGTTGTTGAGGAAATCATCTCTCGGTTCTCGACAATTATCGAAGAAGAGATCGGGGTTGGGCCGGTGCCGGGTGACGAAGAGGGGGACGAAGAAGACGAACCCGATCTGGAAATCCTGTCGCTCGACCTGCTTGACGCCAACCCTTCCTTTTCGCCCGATGGTCTGACCGCCCCGACCGACCTGAGACCAACGCAACTGATCGGTGCCTCTCTGGCCCGCGAGGGCACCATTGCCGACGGGGTCAGTCAGTTGATCCTGCGCGCCGAACTGACCGGCGAGGTGCCGGTCGATTTCGCGCTGAGCGGGGCCGAAAATGGCACCGTCACCCCGCTTTTGGATGGCCGCACGGTGGAATTGCAGGACAGGTTCTATGCCTTCGCGCTTTATACCCCGCCCGAGGTGTTCGGCATCACCGGCCCCGATCCAACCAGCCCTCTGGTGCCACCGGCGCAACGGCTGGGCGATATTCTGGAAATCCGCGAGGTGCCAGTCACGGTATCAGCCGCCGGGGCGGACGGTCTGGAAAAGCCGCTGATCCTTGCCCGCCCGCCGGTTGTTCTGGTGCACGGGCTGTTTTCGGACCCGATCCAGACATGGGTCAATACGTTCGACGACGGGGCCAGCATGGCCGCGCTGCTGGAACGGGCCGGGTTCCTGCCGTTTATGGTGAATTATCAGGATACCAATGGCAACGAAGGCACCGACAAGGGGTTCCTGGGGGTCGCCGTGGTCGGTGACAGTTCGTTCATGGGCAACCGGCGCGTTGTCTGGGACAGTCCGCGGGTCGACTATACCCCGGTGAAGTACGAATACGGGTTCTTCGAAGAGGAACCGATCCAGTCCGAGTTGCAGAAACCGGCGGGCGCGCGCATCGGCGGGATCAGTCAGGCGCTGACCTATTATCGCAACGAGTTGAACCTGGCCGCGACGCAGGCCATTGTCGTCGGGCATTCGATGGGCGGCATTCTGGCCCGGGTCTGGGCATCAAAGGCGTATAATCCCGACTATCTTCGGCCCGAAAACTTCATGATGGGCGATATCGACCGGCTGGTGACCCTGAACACACCACATCACGGCAGCGAATTGATCGAACTGAAGGACGCGATAACCAAGGCGCAGATCGACGGCGAGGATTGGCTGGCCTGGGGGCGGCGGCAGATCACCAATACCGCGCTCTGGTGGTTGTTTGATCCGGAACGCGGCGCGGTCAGCGATCTGCGCCCCGGCAGCCGCGCACTGCGCCGGATCGGGCCAACGAAGATTCCGTCATTCGCGCTCACCACCACTTTCAGCGCGGCGCAGACCGGCGAAAAAGGCGCGCCCAGGAACGATCCGCTGCGCATGTACGAAGCACTTTATGCCGGGGCGGGCACGGTGTTCTTCAACAACCGCCCCCTGCTGGACGATTTCGTGACCAGCCGCTACATCCGCTGGCGCAATACTGACAAGGATTTCCAGAAAGGCGGCGACTGGCGCGCGCAGGATGTCCTGAACCAGAGTGACCTCGAAAATCTGGAACGCTATCGCGGGATCGTCGCCCGCAACATTGACGAAAACGTCTATTACTGGGCGGCGCGGCGCGAGGCGGATTATCAGGACGAGTTGCGCACCACGCTGCGCAACGCAATCATCGCACCCTTTGGCGTGTTTGCCCCGAGCATGGGCAATGACAACGAACTGGACATGCTGTCGCCGCGGTTTCTGTTTTCCAACGCGCTGACCGGGACCGATGTATCGCGCATCTTTGACGATACAAAGGTCAGCGATGTGCCCGAAACCTTTCTGAGCCTCCTGCGCGATCTGGTGTTTCACAACGATCCCAAGACCGATGGCGCGGTGCGCGAGGTCAGCCAGATCGGCGGATTATCCGCGCACAAGAACATCGACAACGTGGTGCATTCCTATTCGCCCTGGGATTACAACGTGCAGCGGCGGGTTCTGTTCCTGCTGCGGTCCCAACATCGCGCCTTCGATNCCGCCGGGTTTCCCGAGGCCGGGCAGTTGACGCCGCGCTATATGCCATCNCGNCAGTTGTCCGACCCCACCGTCACGGGCGACGAGGCCATCGCCTGGTCCGGCATGGTGGCGTCACATGCCGATGAATACCTGAAGGCCGCCGATCAGAACGACGCGTTCATCATGGTGCGTCCGGTCAACCCCAGTTCGACCGGGTTGCTGGCCAACAACGCCGCTGCCAAGGGTATGAACGTCAAGGGCAAGAGCGCGAATTGGGGGCCGCAGGTCGGCTATATCCCGTTCAACCAGCGCTTTTCCAAGCTGTGGCGGGTGATCAAGGACCCGGGTCGGCGGGATAACGAGATTGACGATTACAACAAAAAAACGCTGGAAAGCACCACCGACTTCCATCCCGAGCAGACGGACCGAAAATACGCGGTTCAGCGCGCCCTGACCGATGTTCAGACCTCAAGGGGCCCCTGCGATGTGATGACCGACCCGGACGAGAAAAATGCCGAGGATGCGGTGTTTTTCCTGTGCGCCGGAGAGNTATATTTCTGGCAGAACACTCAGCGGAACGGCAATGACTATTTCGACCCCAGCGACTTTCTGGCCACCGCCGACCTGAACCCGGAGCAGGAAAAAAGGGTTCTGGCCAATCCGATGATGGTGCTGGCGGATGACACCAGCGACCTGATGCCCCGGCCCTATCTGACGGCCGATTACGACCTGCTGGCAATCGGTTTCCGGTTTGACGGCGATCTGTGCGAGTCGGGGGCGATTCCCGCGCCCGGTGCGGATGTCGCCTGTACGCCCGGCCCGACAACCGGGGTGCGCACGTCATCGTTCGACCCGCTGCGCGGTTTCATCAGCACGCGCCAGCAGGAATTGCTGGATGAAATGAACGACGCGGTTGAGTCTCAAACCGGCTACACCGGCGGGCTGGTCACCCACCACGGACCGGAAAACCAGTATCCGAAATCGCCTTATGTCGATTATCCTATACTGGTGTTCGATCCGGCCGACCCCGCCGACAAGACGGACGGTGTGGCCTATCTGGTGCGCCAGGGACCGGCGGGATTTCGNGATATCCACCTGAAACGGCTGTTCGCCGAAAAGAACCGGCTGGGCTATAACCTGTGGCCCAACCCCACGTCACGCGCGTGGCGCTGGGAGGAACGCCAGGCATTCGATCTGGCGCGCGGCTACGATCCGCGCGATGTGGCGGACCTGCCGCCCTATGTGGAAGAGGCCCCTCGCCCCGATCCGGCTGTCACCGCCCCAGTCCCCGTTGCCACCCCGGATGCAGGTGCCCCGAATGCTGGCACCCCGGATACGGGCGGCCCGGATACTGGTCCCAAGGACGCCGAGATCGCGGCCAAGGATGTCGAGCCTGAGATCAGGGACGACGCGCCCGAGCCCAAGGAACCGTTGGAGATAGAACCGGATAAGGACTATGGCTTTGAAGTCACCATGTACTTCAATCTGGCCAAAAGCGGCAATGTCCAGGCGCAGCTGAAACTGGCCATGATGTACGAAACCGGTGATCGTGTGCCGTATGATCGCGAGATGTCCGCCAAACTGTATCGGTATGCANCNGACCAGGGNTCGNCCGAAGCGCAGAACCGGTTGGCGTTCCTGTATGAGGTGGGGGNCGGNGTCCCCCAGGACTATGAGATNGCGCTAGATCTTTACAGACAGGCTGCGGATCAGGGTCATGCCNTGGCCCAGTTCACGCTGGGTTCGATGCTTTATGAAGGCTGGGGCACCGAACAGGACCGAGAGGCCGGGATTAAGTGGTTTACGCTGGCGGCCACGCAGGGCAATGCAGATGCGGAGTTCTACCTTGGTGAAAGCCGGGAACTGGGACTGGGAGCACCGCAGGATTTTCCCGCAGCCCTCCAAAGCTATATCCGGTCGGCCGAACTGGGACACGATAGGGCACAGTATAGGCTGGGCCAGATCTATCAGCTGGGCAAGGGTGTGCCACTGGATCTGCACAAGGCCCAGAATTATTACGAGCAGGCCGCCGATCAGGGTTATAGCAATGCTCAATTCAGCCTGGCTGAACTTTACGAGGAACTGGAACGCGTCGCGAATGGGCAAACAACTGAAGGCAGCCCGCTAACCGATCTGGCGATTGAGATGTACACAAAAGCCGCCAAGCAAAACCATGTCGAGGCGCAATACATCCTGGGGCGCAGATACGATTATGCGCGCGGTGTTTCTCGCGACTATGCGCTGGCAGGGGAATGGTACAGGCAGGCCGCCGAACAGGGCCATGCGGGCGCGCAGAACGATCTGGGGTTGTTGTATGAACTTGGCCAGGGCGTTGACGTCGATTACGAGCGGGCGGTGCTCTGGTACAGATCGTCTGCGGAGCAGGGCCATGCCCGAGGTCAGTATAATCTGGCAACGATGTACGACTATGGCCGAGGCGTGGAAAGCGACACGGAAATCGCGGGCGACTGGTACCAACGCGCCGCCGAGCAGGGCCACGCAAAGGCACAGAACAATCTGGGGCTATTGTACGAATTGGGTGACGGCGTTCCCCGGGATCACGAGGCCGCCGTGCACTGGTATCGTTTGTCTGCCGAACAGGGCCATATGCGGGGACAGTATAATCTGGCGACGATGTATGATTTTGGCCGGGGCGTGGAACAGGATTACCAAACGGCCGCGAAATGGTACGAGCTGGCCGCCGAGCAGGGCCACAAGGTGGCACAGTCCAATCTGGGCGTGCTTTACGAAAACGGCCGCGGCGTTGAAAAAGACCATGGGCAAGCGGCGAAATGGTACCGGCTGGCAGCCGATCAGGACCACGCAAAGTCGCAGAATCTGCTGGGGGTTCTCTATGCCGGGGGCTGGGGCATCCCGCAGGATTACGCCATGGCCGCGCAATTGTTCAGCCTCGCCGCTGAGCAGGGGAATGCCCGCGGTCAGTTTCATCTGGGCCAGGCTTACTTTTTCGGCAAGGGGGTGGAACAGAATGATACCCGGGCGCTTGCGCACTGGAATATCGCCGCTTCGCTGGGGGATGCCGGCGCAATCCTGGCACGGTTCGACCTGAGGCCGAAATTGGATCAGGACCAGATTGATCTGGCGCAAGAGTTTGCCCGTGAATGGTTGGCCGAACACGAAAATTAGGCATCTTGTGCATACCCTGATTGGTCCCATGTCAGCGCGTGATTCATCTTGGAAATGGGGATTGGGTTCTGGTCGCGGACGGCAAGAAGGCGCTATTTCTGCGTAACAAGCTGAACGCCGGGAAATAGAATCTGCGGGCCGTCTGGCATGAAACGTCGGACAATCCGGCCAGCCATATGCTGGGTACTGATCGCCCCGGTCGCTCCAATTCTGCTCCTGGCGCTCGCGGTGTCGCGCTTCGGGAAACCGACAGGCACCAACTGGCCAAGGACCAGTGTGCCAAGGAAGTCGCTGCCGTACTCAACCGGGCAGTTCGGGACGGCACCTTTTCCAAGAATGTGCTTGTCGTGCCACCCGCTGTGCTGGGCGAACTCCGCGCAAAACTACGCCCGATACGAAGAGGACGGTTCTCGCTGAGATTCCGAAGACACTGACAAACCATCCAATTGATAAGATCGAAGGCCTGGGTGCAGGGCTAACGTGTTTCCTGAGGTCATCCCACTCAGTATCATTGCTCGCTCAGAGCGACCTGATCTTGCCCATCAGCCATTCCGCCCGTTCCAGTTGCTCTTCGACCGTAAGCAGCTTGCCCTTGAGGCGATTTTGTTTCGAGCTTTTTGCTGCCTCAGCAAGCTCTTCGTTCAACAGCTGCTTCTTGGCCGTCAGTTTCTTGATGACGTTTTCCACGTGTTTGGGTTTTATTTCCTCGGCCTTGCCGCTTTCCAGGCGGTCAAAATACTTGTCCAGTTTTTTGATGCTTTCTGTTAGTTTCATAAATCCATCCCCTATTATCAATTCAATGAGCGCTGGTTAGTCACGCTGATCCGATCTGTCTTTCATGGTGAATAACCGTGTTCAGATGAAGAGGTTTCTTCCCCAACGATTTCGCTGATATCGTCCTCATCCAATGCCAGGATCCGTTCCACTTCAGCCATGGCGCTTTCGGTTTCGACATGAAACGAACGCGCGGCTTGGATCAGATTGCGCATGGCGCTGTAGGCATAGGAAGAATCATTCAGATACGAGGTCGCGGCTGCGGCATCCAGACTTTGATCGCGGATCAGGGATTCTATCCGCCGACCGGCATTCTGCTGATCGGATGCCACCTGGATAAGTTCCTGATCCAGCCACAGGCTGCTGCGGTCCTCGGGATCGGCCAGATTTAGTTTGTGGATTTCGACCAGAATACGGGCGATTTCGGTACGCAGGTCATTGTAAGTATCCGTGATCACGCCCTGTGGATGCGTTGTGAAAGCGGTCGCGTTTCGGCGCAGGTGCTTGACGGCTTTGACGGCGCGCACGATCTGACCCGCGACGTCGCGCAACGCATAGATGTTCTCCATCACGTCCTGCGGCAGATTCTTGGACCCTGCGCGGGTGGCAAATTCGACAATCGCCGAATAAAGCGTCTTGATCCGTTGCTCGTAGCGTTCGTCGATATCGAATTCCACGGCTGTGCGGCTGGAGTGGACAAGGGCTGCGATATCGCGGGTCTCGAACAACTCGTGCCGGTGCAGGTTCAGCCCGTGGGTGATCAGTTCCACCGCATTGTCATAGAGGTGCTTGACCTCCTTGCGCAGAGCGGCCTCAATGGTCGGCGGGAATTCGTCGACTGCCTCGGAGAGGTATAACGGTTTGCTCAGATCCATCGCTGGTTCGGCGATCGCATGCTCAAGAAACCGGATCAGGGCGTTCAGCATGGGCAACATGACCGCCACACCCAGCACATTGAAGATCGTGTGGAACACCGCCAGTTTCAGGGCGAAATCGGTGTCCGATATCCCCACACCCGCACTGATCCAGTCGACCGCCAAGCGTATCTGACCGATAAAGATCAGGGCGATACCGGCCGTTACGGAGTTAAAGATCAGATGCGCAAGCGCTAGGCGCTTGCCCTGAAAATTCGCGGTCAAAGACCCGATGATCGCGGTGATCGTCGTGCCTATGTTGGCCCCGATCGCCAGCGCCAGCGCGTTTTCATAGCTAATCTGCGACGCGGCAAGTGCGGTGATAATCAGCACCATCGTCGCGTGGCTGGACTGCATGACCACCGTCGCCGCCATGCCGACCAGGGTATACACGATCAGGCCCACCACGCCGGTCATCGCAAACCGCGACAGGTCGAACTGGTCCTTGAATGCCTCAAAGCCTTCTTTCATGTGGTGGATGCCGAGGAACAGGAACCCAAGCCCGGCCAGCGCAAACCCGGCCCCACGCAGGTATTTATTGCGCTGAAGCACCAGAACGATGGCAATCGCCAGCATCGGCAGTGCATAAGCCGAAATCTTGACCTTCAACCCGAACCCCGCCACCAGCCAGGCCCCGGTAGTGGTGCCAATATTGGCCCCAAAGATAATCCCGACCCCGGCGATCAGGGAAATCAGCCCGGCGCTGAGGAACGAAATAGTGATCACCGAGACCAGCGAACTGGATTGCATGATGGTTGTCGAAATGACCCCGAAGCTCAGCGATTTCGCCACCGATCCGGTCGCTTTCTCCAGCATTTTCTCCAGTATGCCACCGCTGAACAGCTTGAAACCGTCCTCGATCATCAGCATACCGAACAGGAATATCGCGATGCCTGCCGCAATCTCCTGAAAGTCGCTGCTGGCCCAGAATCCAAGGGTCAGGACCAGCAGGATGACCGGTAACGCAAGATTCTTGATCAAGTGTATTCTCCCGCTCTATGGCAGCATCATGCCCCGAAGAGCGAAGTAGAACAACGCAGCGAGAACAGCCGAGGCCGGCACAGTAATGATCCAGGCCGACACGATCTTGAGCAGCGACGAGCGTTTGACCAGTTGCCGTTTCAGGGCTTTTTGCAGCTCTTTGCGCTGGGCAGCGCTGATCACCGCCTCGGCCCCCATTTCCTTCATGTGGTTCAGTATGCGCAGTTTGTCCTCGGGTGGGGCATTCTGGAAATTCCGCAACTCGGCCTCTACCTCGGTAAAGTCCGCCTGCCCCTCGTGCCGCGCCAGTACATTTTCGACCACCCTTCCCAGGCGCTGTTCCAGGAATTCCCGCAGGAAGCCGACGCCAAAGACCGCGCCAAGGGCCACATGGGTCGAACTGATTGGCATTCCCAACTGGCTGGCGATGATCACCGTTATGGCGGCAGCCAGCGCGATACAAAAAGCGCGTGAGCGGTCCAGTTCGGTGATTTCCGACCCGACGGTGCGGATTAGTTTCGGACCGAACAGGGCCAGGCCGACCGATATTCCCAAGGCACCGATCACCATGATCCACATCGGAATGGCCACTTTCACGCCACCCTCTCCCTGTGTCAGGACATCAAATATCCCGGCCAGCGGACCAACCGAGTTGGCAACGTCATTGGCCCCGTGCGCAAAGGACAGCATGGCCGCGGAAAAGATCAGCGGCAGGGTGAACAGGCGGTTCACGCCGTCCCGGTCGGCGCTCAGTTTCGGGGCCGCCCTGGCGACCATCGGCTTGACGATAAAGTAGACCAGTACCGCAACGGCAAAGCCGGCCAACAACGCGGTCGGGAACGAGATCGACACAATCTTCTTGATGCCCTTCAGCGCCAGATAGGTGGTGAACGCCCAGGCCATGATGGCGATCATCACCGGCACAACACGTTTGGCGGCCTCGATCGGTTCGTCCTTGAAAAACACCAGTTTTTTCAAGGCGTACAGGAACATAGCGGCAACTACTCCGCCGGTGACCGGGGAAATCACCCAGCTCAGGGCAATCTTGCCCATTGAATTCCAGTTGACGATGTCCCAGCCCGCCGCTGCGATCCCGGCCCCCATGACGCCGCCGACAATCGCATGCGTGGTGGAAACCGGAGCCCCCAGCCAGGTTGCCGCATTCAGCCAGATCGCGGCCCCAAGAAGCGCGCCCATCATGACCCAGACAAACACCGAGGGGTCTGAAAACCCCGCCGGGTCGACAATGCCCTTCTTGACGGTCGACACAACATCNCCGCCGGCAATGATGGCACCGCCAGCCTCAAATATTGCGGCAATCGCGATTGCTCCGGTCAGGGTCAGGGCCAGTGACCCGACCGCAGGTCCGACATTGTTGGCCACATCGTTCGCGCCGATGTTCAGCGCCATATAGGCCCCGATCACTGCCGCCGCGACAAGCAGGAATGCCTGATCGATATGGGCGAACTTCGACCCCGTATAGATCATCACCCCGACGATAAAGAGGATGGCCGTGCCAAGACGCCCAACTTCAGTACGGCTCAGGTTGGCCGCATTCTCGATCTTCAGATAGTCTTTCACTTTCATGAATTTCCCTCACCCGTTTCGTTCTATCTGAACAGCAATAGAATACCCGACCCCATGCACCGCTGGACCCAACCAGAACACCTGCTATGCCGAATTGCCGTTTTGCCTATTGTACTTCGAAACCCTTGTTGCCGGGTATGAGCCAGATCAAGATCCGGATCGCTCGTCGCACCGCCGCTCTTGCTCAGTGGCGTCACCTTGGCGCGGTCTGACGGACAGCGTCACTATCCGTTCTGAGACTGGTTCGCATCTGTCTGGCCGCACCAAATCATGTGATCGGCGCACAGCTTACATCCCCTGAAGCGACGACAGCCTGGCCACCAGTATGACAATTATCGCCGCAAGGATTGCCGCAATCATCTGCCAGAACACCACCGGGTTTTTCTGCGCAAGCGGGACGTTTGATTGTGGCATCGTCCCCTTGTTCGGCGTCCGCAGGTCGGCGGTAAATTCCGACAGGGATTCATATCGTTTGAACGGNTCGGGATGTACCGACTTTTTCAACACGGCATCAATCCAGCCGGGGATCTGCGCCTTGTCGCCTTGCGCCCCGACGTATTTCAGCTTTCGTTGGTCCGAGCGGTTCCTGACCTTTGAAACCTGCGTGCCATAGGGCAGTTTTCCAGTCAGCATCTGATAGGCAATCACCCCAAGCGAGAAGTAATCCGACCGCCGGCTGCCTGCCTCGCCATAGAAATATTCGGGGGCGGTGTATTGCAGCGTTCCCAGTATTTCTTCGCCGTCGACGGGACGCCCGGCCTCAAGCACACCGGCGACACGGGTTGCGCCGAAATCAATGATCTTCACCGTGCCGGCGGCATCAATCATGATGTTCTCGGGGCGCAGATCCTGATGCAGCATTTCCTTGCGATGAAAGGCACGCAGCCCCTTGGCGATCTGTTCGACAATGCCACGCATGGTTTCCAGATCGCATTTCGGGTTGTCAGTCATCCATTGGGCCAGGGTCTGGCCCTCAAGATATTCGGTCGTTGTGTAAACGTAATTGCGCCTGCGCCGTTGCGGCGCGGCCTTCAGAACATGGGCCGAGTTCAGCCGCCGGGCAATCCAGTCCTCCATCATGAAGCGCTGCAGATAATCGGCGTCCTCGCGCAGGTCGATTGACGGGATTTTCAGCGCGGCCTTGGAGCCGCTTTCCAGATCCTCGACCAGATAGATATGGCTGCGATGGTTCGCGTGCAGCGGGCGCAGCACCTTGTAGCCCTCGAATTCCTGCCCGGCCTCCAGCAACGGTGGCGCGGGCAGGGTTTCGGACTGGGTGATAACGTGGTTTTCGTCCATCGCGGGCAGCGCATCAATGCGCAGAATCTGGATGGTCAGATTATCCGGGCTGTTGTTGTCAAAGGCGTCCGCGACGATCAACTGCGCCGCCCGGTCCAGATCATCGCCATGCGCGCGGATCGTCTTGCTGATGAATTTCGCGGTGCTGTGTTCATAAACCCCGTCGGTCGCCAGAACGAACACATCGCCCTGCGTCAGAGGCACGGTGCGGTAATCCACATTGACCGATTGCGCCATGCCAATCGCCCGCGCCAGATAGCTTTGCACCGATGACACCACGGTGCGGTGGTCTTCGGTCAGTTGCTCAAGGCTGTCGCCCTCAAGCCGGTAAATCCGGCTGTCACCAACGTGGAACAGATGCGCCTTGTGCGATTTCAGCACCATCGCGCTTAGGGTGCAGACATAGCCCTTGTCCATGTCATAGGCATCAATGTTGCGTTTGGTTTCGGCAAACAGCCAGGAATTGGTCGCCCGGATCACCCGCAACGCCGAGGTTTTCACCGTCCAGGTATCAGAGGTGCAATAGTAATCGGTGAGGATGCTTTTTATCGTCGATTCAGCGGCGATCTGGCTGACCGCGCTGGAACTGATCCCATCGGCCAGCGCCACGGTTATGCCCTTGAGGGAAAGGGCCGGCTGAACCGGGATCAGGGCACCAAAGAAATCCTGGTTGATCTCTTTGCGCCCTGGTTCGGAACACTGGCCGATGGTTATGCTCAGGTCATTTGTCATGGGAATGCCCCGCCGGTTACAGGCGGGGCAATCCGATTATTCAGCCGGAACCGCCGCCGCGTTACGCTTGGCACCGGTTTTGATGTGGGTCGAATAGAGCGTCAAGCCGACAAAGGTCAGACCGCCCACGAGGTTGCCCAGAACCGTCGGGATCTCGTTCCAGATCAGATAGTCCGAGACGGTGAAACCACCGCCCAGCAACAGACCCGATGGGAACAGGAACATGTTGACGATGGAATGTTCGAAGCCCATGTAAAAGAACAACATTATCGGCATCCACATGGCGATGACCTTGCCGGAAACCTGCGTCGACATGAACGCGGCGACAACCCCGGTCGATACCATCCAGTTGCACAGAACACCGCGAATAAACAGCGTCAGCATACCGGGAGCACCATGTTCCTTGTAGCCCACGGTGCGGCCTTCGCCAATGACACCGATCTTCTGACCAATCGCATTGGGTTCCACGGACCAGCCGTAGGTAAAGATGATGACCATGAACACGGCAACGGTGAACGCACCGGCAAAGTTGCCGACAAAAACCAGCCCCCAGTTGCGCAGAACCCCCGCTATCGTCACGCCGGGACGTTTATCAATCAGCGCCAGCGGCACCAGGGTGAACACCCCGGTCAGCAAATCAAACCCCAGCAGATACAGCAGGCAGAACCCGACCGGAAACAGCACCGCGCCGGCCAATGGCTGGCCGGTGTTGACGTTGATCGAAATGGCAAATGCCGCCGCC